>SDBT01015845.1_pt1 | contig 11970 bp, 14 predicted proteins | sample 2277101 | NCBI WGS metagenome assembly SDBT01 (sample SAMN10404973, study PRJNA504765) | marine sediment metagenome | isolation source: marine sediment core GS10_PC15, 103 cmbsf | place: Arctic Ocean: Southern Knipovich Ridge | collected 2010
AAATTGTAGAGCCCGACAGGCATAGGGCCGTCATTGAGGAAAATAATAACCGCGTCGCGCGTCAATCTGCGAAAATGTAACCTCATGAAATCGGTATAAACGCCGACCCTCGCCCAGGTAAATCTATGGCGGACGACAACACCGCGTCGGGCAAGTCCTCGATCCTGATCCACGCTGCAGTCGAGGCCGTCGCTCTCGCGGGCGTCGCATTTTGGCTTACTCGCCGGATCGCGCTCGTCGACCAGCGCGTTTTCCTCCTCGAGGAAAAGCTCAAGCAGTACGAGCAGAAAATGATGCAGTACGACGAGGTTTTGCGCAGGCACGACGCCGCTTTGCGGCTCCTCCTGCCGGGGGGCGCTGTTCCGCCGGCCCCGCCGGCCGACGACGCCGGCGACGACGCTGACGCAGAAACCGCCCCCCCCCGACGCCCGCGCCCCTTTCGGCCTGCGACCCTTCCCCGGCGCCCGGCGGCGCGACCCCGCTCGTCGCCGCACGCACAGCCCTCCTCTAACGCGCAACCGCCGCACGCACCATCGTCTGGCCCTCTCGCCGAGTCTTCCGACGAAGATATGGAGGCGTACCTGGGGGACGAAATCGCGGCGATCCGCGAGAACAGGGGCCCCAAACCTCGCTTAAACAAAAACGGCCCAAGCAGGAAAAAGAAGCCAAGATGAGCGCACCCCCCCGCGACGCGCTGCGACGAGCAGCAGCTCGCGCGCAGAGAGCCGCAGAAGACGCCAAATACTGGGTTGACGTGTACGACCCGGTTCTCCAAGGCCTGTTCAGCGAGTTCCAGCACACGCTTCAATCCCGCGGAGTGACCGTCAAGAAACCGTTCGAGTATGGTGCATTTTGTCGCTTTGTGTACGACGCGTCGTCCGGCAAGATCACAAAATACCCTCCTTGACGAGAGGTTGGTTTCTTCTGGCCTGGCGGCAGAAGAAACACGTTAAGCGGTTTCCATCCGCATTTCACAGATGGCTTCGTTTGCTTTTGAGAGGCAGGCCTGCGATCCGATTCGGATAGCCGCGGTCGCAGGCGGGATTTACATCGACGCGGCGCCGCGGGTGTTGTCCCTGCCCCGCGACGACGCGGGGCCGATGACCCTGCAGACGGACGGCGTCGGGTGCATGTCGTGGGCCGCGCCGTTGGCGGCAATCCCGGCGGCAATCCCGGCGGCAATCCCGGCGCCCCCCCCCGCCCCCTGCCAACCCGAGCAAAACCCATTCGGCGACGACGACGCAGGCGCTGCGTGCGACTGCCCGATTTGCTTCGAGTTTCTTGGCGGCGGCCACATCTACCAGTGCCCCGTCGGCCACAGCCTCTGCCACGGCTGCGCGCACAGGCTCGTCGCGCCGCGGCTGTGCCCGGAGTGCCGCGCCCCCCTCAGCGGGCGAAACGTCGGCCTCGAACGCGCTGTCCAAGGCATGGTGGCCGCCCTGGGAGCCCGCGGGCGCCAAGTCTCTTAACGCGACCTGCACCCCGGAAAATGTCGCTCGGCTACAGGAAAAGGGACTACAAAGCCGCGACGCAAGGGGCCCGCGAGGGCGGCGCGGCCGCCGCCTCCGACGACGCTGAAGGCGACGACGGCTGCGTCGACGACGGCACCGACTTGGATTTGTGGGCGGCCGCGTGGGAAACGCGCGAAGCGCTTCTCGCCCACGTGCGCAGCCAGGGCCTTCCGCTCCTCGAAGCGTGCACGATGGAGCGGTTCTTCGCGTACCTGGCCTGGCACGGCGCGCGCTCGGGAGGCGCAAAGGGGGGCGGCCAAAGTTAAAGAGGACTTGGAACAGTCAAGTAAGGAGCCCGCCTGCCACCGAGAATGCAGCGCTACGACCTCCGGAAAAAGCGCACAGACGGCGGCGGGACCGGCGTGGCCAAGCGGCCGGCGCGCCGCGCCAGCCGGGCCGACATTGCGCGCCAGCTCGCGGAGCACAACCCCGACTCGTCCGACGGCGCGGACTCGTCCGACAGCGACTACGAGGCCTTCTCCACGTCTGAGACCGAGCCCGGGTCGGACGCCCTGTCGGACTCTGACACCGTCGGGTCCGACGCCGGGTCCGACGCCGGGTCCGACGCCGTGCGCGGCCCGGACGTGGTGATCTTCGACGGGGCCGACTACGAGGCCCCTTCGGACTCCGACGGGGGGTCGTCCGACGCCGGGACAGAATCCGACGACGCCGAGGTCGACATTTCGACCGTCGTCGGGCAGAAGCTCGTCATCGAGTTCCTCCAGCGCGAGGCGCAGAGCCGGCTCGACGCGAAAAAAGCCGAAAAGCGACTGAGCGAGGCGGGCCGGGCGCACATCAAGGCGCTCCGCAAGCAAATCAAGGCGCTGCGGCCGACGGTGGCGCAGATCGCCGACGCCCGCGTCCCGGACAAAGCCAAAATGCGGGCGCTCGAGCTGTTCAGAATCTACCAGGACGAGTGCGACGACACGCGCGACGGGCTGAAGCTCAAGTACCAGATCCGCGACATTATCGACGAGGGCAAAGGCCTCACCGCGGCCGAGGCCGCACACTACGAAGACGAGGACCGGCGCCTGACCGCGCTGGCGGCCGGCGCGCGGCGGACCAAGACGATGCGCCAGCGCATCGTCGAGCTGGACGCGCCCGACAGCACGAAGATCGAGATCTTCCGCCTGCACGACCGGATGGCGCGGCACGAGCCCGACAGCGACCAGCGCTCGTCGCTCCGCGCCAAGCTCGGCTGGGCGCTCGACCTTCCGCACAACCGCATGCGGCTCCCCGACGTCGACGCGTCGGACCCGGAAGCCGTCAACCGGTACTGCCGCGGCGTGCTGGCCGAGTTGGACCGCAAGCTCCACGGGATGCGGCACGTCAAAGAAGAGATGCTCGAGTTCGCCGTGAACCAGATCATGCGGCCCGGCTGCCGCCACCTGAACCTCGCGCTCAAAGGCGAGCCGGGCGTCGGCAAGACAGTGCTCTGCCAGTCGCTCGCCGAGGCGATGGGCCTCCCTTTCGAGCGCATTTCGCTCGGCGGCATGAAGGACTCGGCGTCGCTGAAGGGGAGCGAGAGCGTGTGGCTCGGCTCGGAGCCGAGCATCATCCTCCGCGCGCTCCGGCGGATGAAGTGCTCGAACGGGATCATCCTGTTCGACGAGATCGACAAGATCGCGGGCGGCGGCGACGACGCCGGCTACGGCGCGTTCGAGGTGCAGTCGGCGCTCCTCCACATCACCGACCCGTCCCAGAACAGCGCGTTCATCGACAGCTACCTGGCCGAGTACCCGCACAACCTCTCGCGGATGATCTTCCTCTTCGCGATGAACGACGACGCGAAGCTGCACCCGGCGCTGCGCGACCGGCTCCACGTCCTCGCCGTCCCCCCGTACTCGGCGCGCGCGAAGATCGCCATCATGGCGGACCACATGCTGCCCGACGCGCTCGAGAACCTCGGCATGCCCCGCGACGCGGTCACGCTGACCGAGGGCGCCGCGCAAGCGGCCATAGCTCTCCACCGCGACTGCGGCGGGGTGCGGCAGCTGGGCCGCGGCATCGCGAAAGTCGTGTCGCGCGTCAACTTTCTCCGCAGCATCACGCTGCCGGACGGGACGACCGGCGAGCTGCGCCCGTCGTATGCGATCCCGCCCTTCACCCTCCCCCTGGCCCTCACGGCGGAGCACATCCGCAAGCTGTGGAGCGTCGAAAGGACAGGCAACGGCGGTCCGCCGGGCATGTACGTGTGAAAAAACTGCTTCGAGAGGTTTCTTCTCGCCCGAGAAGAAACATGGGGAGGTCTCACCTCCACGAACACGTCACCGACGCCGGGCTCGCGCACCTCCCAAACCTAACAAGGCTGAGTTTGTGGAACAACCGTCGCGTCACAGACAAGGGGCTTTCAGTGCTTCCCCGCCTCCGCGTCCTAAATTTGTCGGGCGCCGAGGGGGTAATCGGCCACGGGTTGGCCCATCTCCCGAATCTGACGCAACTGCGCGTGACGTGCAACTACAACATCCGCTGCCTCCGGTTGGCCGCCCCTGCAAAGTTGACATCGTTGGCGGTAGAGCCCATCAAAGGCTTCGACGTCCCGGCGTTTCTGTGCACCCTCACAAACCTCACAGAGTTGGACGCGGGCCATTCTTCGAACCTTCTCACAGATGCTGTGTTGGAAAAGCTCGCCAGCCTCACCTCACTGAAATGTTGGACCCCCACGGACCACCAAAAGGCGCTTCTCACCGGGATGACGCTGAAGTCGTAGGCCGCGCAGCCCCGCACGTTTCCTTTCGCGCCAAAAGGCGAAAGGAATCTGTTAGAGAGAAGGGCGCCAAAACGTACAATGCAAGCAGGTTCGCTCGGGCTCAACAGCGCCAGCGTCGGCACGCTCGCCGGCCTCGCGATCGCGTACATTTTGCCGGGCGAGCACACGTGGCTCAAGACGATGATCGCCGGGACGGTGGGGCACCTCTTCTTCACGCTGCTGCAGGGCCTGCCGTCGGTCCGCGACGTGCTGCGCTGGTACGCGCGCAAGCCGAACGCCGTCTACATTTCGGCGAAGGGGCCGATCTACGGGAAGCTCGAAACGTACATCGTGAACCGCTACGTCGACCAAATCCGGGCGTGCGAGCTGCAGCCGCGGAACGGCAAGATCCGCTACTCGATCGACCGCGTCCAGTTCCACCGGCCGCTGTTCGACGAGTACCAGGGCGCGAAGGTGCAGCTGCGGCTCCTCCGCGCCAACGGCGCAGCCGAAATCACCGCCGAGTCGTTTCGGTCGCTGTTCCGCCTCCGCGACCTGGACGACTGCGCCGCGGGCGCGCGCGACGTGACCGAGGGCGCGGCCAGCAGCCAGTGCGCCGTCATCGTCTCGTCGTGGACCCTCACCGTGCCGCAGCTCCGCGGCTACATCGACGCGCTGTGCGAGTTTCGCAGCGACGCGCAGGTCACGCCGGTGTACGTTCCGAAGATCGTCGGCTACGGCGGGGGGGAGAAGAGCGACGCCTCGGCCGCGAGCCGCGCGCGGAACGCGCTCCTCGAGTGGGACACGATCCACGTGAAGAGCAACACCCGGCTCAGCAACACGATTCTGTCGCGGGACGTGGCCCGGACGCTCGTCGACGACGTCGCGACGTTCATGCGCTCCGAGGAGTGGTACAACGCGAAGGGCATGCCCTACAAGCGGGGCTGGCTGCTGACCGGGGCGCCGGGGACGGGGAAGACATCGGTGATCAAGGCGATCGCCGCCGAGTACCGGCTGCCGGTGTTCACCGTCGACTTCGGCATCGTGACGACGAACATGCAGTTCTCGCGGCTGATGAAGGACATCAACCACCACACCAACAACAAGCCCTACATCGTCGCGTGCGAGGACTTCGACCGGTGCAATCTTCTTGGCGACCGGTACGGCCGCTACGACGACGACAGCGACCGCAAAGGGATCACCGTGAGCTGCCTCCTCAACGAAATCGACGGCCTGGTCGAGTCGCACGGGCGCCTCCTGTTCCTCACCGCCAACGACGGCGAGAAGCTCAAATCGATCGACCAGAACGCGCTTATGCGGCCGGGGCGGATCGACCAGACGGTCGAGATCACCTACTGCGACTTCGACCAGGTTCAGAGACTGCTGTTCCATTTCTACGGGCTCCACCACGACGTCATCGCCGACCTGCAGCCCGCCGACCTCAACGGAAAGTACACGCCGGCCACGGTCGTCGGCCTCCTGCAGAAGCACGCCCGCGACGACCCCCCCGAAGTCGTCATTTGCAAGCTGTTCCGGCGCGCCACAGGCGTCGAGGGCGAGCTCGACGCCGAAGCGTTCGAGGCACTCGTCCCGTGCGCCGAGCGCAAGCGGGATCCGCTCAGCAGGGCGGAACGGATGCTCCTGCGGCACGCTGATTGCTTGAGGCGGGACAAACGCGTTCTGGCCACAGCCCGGCGGACCCTGAAATATGCGCAAAAGCGCGTCGACAACAAAGAGAAGACCTGGGCAGACACCGAACGCAAGCTCGAAAAGGCAAAGGTCGCCGTTACCACGCAGGAGACGCGGAAGGCAAAGCGGTACGTGCTGACCGTGAAGTCCCGCGGTCGCGTCAAAGAGCTCAGGAAGGAGAAACAGCGCGTCGACAAAGAAAAGCAGCGCGTCGACAAAGAAAAACAGCGCGTCGACAAAGAAAAGGAGCACGTCGACAAAGAAAAGGAGCACGACAATGCGCCAGCGCCAGAACTCTCGGAGGGAATTTGCACCCTTCGGGAGTGGCGCCCCGAACCCGTCGCCGTCGAGCCCGCCGCCGTTTCGGAACCGCCCGCTTTGATATCGTGGGGTCGCCGGAGCCGAAGACGCCGACGTCGTGCGGCGTGATGGCCCAAAACTGAACGCGCGGTGGTGTCCGCGGAGGAGAAAGCGCGCAATAAAAATGGACCAGTTCGAGTGGGAGATTGACGACGAAGACGACGAAGACGACGGAGATGAAGAAAAGCACCCGAGCGTGTCGATCCGCGCCGTGCGCGTCGACGCGGAGGACGACTGCTGGTGCGCCGATCGCAAACTCGACTTTTGCATCCAGTGGAGCGGGTTCCTCGGCGCGATCGAGTCGCTGCTCGCAGGGATCAAAATGGTGCGCGATCCGCCGTTCTACCGCATCCGCGTCCGCGGCACGTGCGGCGACAGCCACGTCAACAGCACGCACGTGGTCGACGTGCCTTCGTTCGAACTGGTGAAGGGGCGCACCGAGTGCCTGGCCCAGCACAACTACAGCATTCTGTCGCGGGGCACGGTCGGATGCGTCGACGTGTTTGCGGCCGGGGCGACGTACTGCGCCGAGTGCGGCATGCAACTTTTGGAGCAGCGACGAGCGACTCGATCCTTTCCGCGTCCCCCGGCACCTCCGCGCCGGCGGCGACACTCGGCGGGCGAGGGCGAGGGCGGCGCGAACCCTCTATCGGAAGAAGTCTCGGCTCCCTGGCGCGTGTAACCGGGGGATGTGTTTCCTTTCGAATCGAAAGGAAAGCCGTTAAAACCGTTCCACCGGTGTGTGTAATAAATGTCTGTCACTGCGCTGCCAATAAGCGGCGACGTCGCCACCCATCTTTTGTCATTTCTCTCCCTGGGCGACATTTTGGCTGTCAATGACTTTTGTCGACGCAGTCGAAAGTGCGGCCGAGAAGAAATCATAAACAGCTTGCAGCATTGCGCCGGCCCACGATCCAGGTAGAGTCTGGTGGAAAACATTTCTTGACCCCATTGTAAATGTCGGTGGTTGACTATGTCAGGAATATCAAAGCAAATTTCCCAGAGTGGGTGGCCATTAGGGGGGGGATTGCCCCCTCATGGCTTATAGTGGGGACCCCGCGGAGCCCACGTCCCCTCGGTCTGAAGAAGGGCCAGAAGGGCCGTATCTTTTACCGGCTCGAAAAATTCCTCTCCCGCGGGACGTATGGCAGTGTGTACCTGTACCTCGCGCCAAATGGCGCGAAGCTGGCCCTGAAAGTCGCGACCAAAGAAAGCGAGTGCCGCGACAGTTCGTTCTACTTCGCCGACTGTGCCCACATCGTCGAACAGCGGTGCCTCACGAAGCCCGGCGTCGGCATCGGCTTTCGCGAGGTCGATGGCACCGCCTACCGGGACCGGTACCACTGCATCGTGATGGAAGTCTTGGACGCCAACCTCTTCAAGGTGCTGCGCCACCACCGGCTTGACGCCGGCGCGAAAGAGAAGATCGTCAGTGCCGTCTACCACGCCTTCCAGTGTCTGGTCGACCAGCAGAAGTACTACACGGATCTCAAATCTAACAACGTGATGATCAACTGGGCCGCGCCAGCCGACGAGATGAAAGAAGTTTCGGCACGCGACATCAAGGACGTCAAGCTGGTCGATTTGGGGAGCATTTGTGCCCTCGACGACATAGATGGCAACCAGACGACGTTTCCGCCGCCGGGCGCGTGGAACGCCTTTTGCTGTGACGACGAGTTCCTCCCGGGCTTTTTTGCGGAAGAATTCGGCGCGATACCGTGTACCGAGCAGACCGCAATGTGGCAAGTTGCGATTTTTGTCGTCGGCGTCTACTTGGGCGACGACTACATCAGCGAGTATGTCTTCGATAAAGGGCCGACCAAGGCGTCTCCCGCGGAGGCGCGCGCCATGTTTGCGCGCGTCGTCGCCGACCTGACGCCCGACAATTTCCCCAATCTTTGGCTGGCCGATTTGCGCACGTACTTCCGCGACCCCGTCGCCGCCGGGTCGTACTGGAGGAAGCCAAAGTCCCGTTTGGCAGATCTCCAGATCCGCTACCATCTCAACCTTCCGAAAGGGTTGCAGGGGGCGCCCCCCTCCCGGCGGCGGTCGCGGTCGCGGTCCCCTCTTTCGGCACGGCGGAGGTCGCGGTCCCCGTCCCCTCTTTCGGCACGGCGGAGGTCGCGGTCCCCGTCCCCTCTGTCGGCGCGCCGAAGACGGTCTGTCGTCCACAAGCTGAGTAAGCTGGTGCTGTTTGATTCTCCAGTGGGGGGCATGTCATCGGCGCGGCGGATGTCGGCGCGCAAGAGCCGCTCCCGCTCGCCGGAAAACAAATGGCTTTTGCACCAGATGGACAGGGCCAGAAAAATGACGGGCGCTCAAAGAACGGCCGCAATCGAAATCGCGAATAAATACGCGCGAGCCACAGCCGGGGTGGTCGACGACGGCGACAGAGCAAGACATGCGCGCGCAAGGCACGTGCGGGAGCTCTTCGATTATCTGTTTTTGGGGGCGGGGGTCGGCCTCCTGCGGGACGAGGCCATCTGCGATATGATCGCCAACAAACTCGAAGACTTTCTCGAGGACGGGACGCTTGCCCTAGTCGCCTCGCCTGCCACGTTGGCCAAGTACTTCCGAGTCAGTGACATGTTTTGCTCTGACCCCCCGCCCTAGAACCGACCATGGGCTCGCGACCATGTGCCAAGAACTCTGACGCCGCGAGGTGCGTTAAATATTCCAGCGGCAAAAAGAACCACGATGTTTGATATTTTCGCCAACTACATGGTCTTCTTGGCAGTGTTTGGCTTCGGCTACCTGGCGGGGCTGTACCACGCCATCGACTTGAACAAGCTCGCGATCAAGAGCGCCCCGCGCGCGTCCAACGTCCTCGGCAACACCATGGAACAGCTGCTTCAAGGGCTGATGCGCCCCGGCGAACCGGGCGGCGCCCGGCGAAGAGGGCCGGGCGAGGCTCCGCCTCCATCCGGGAGCTCGCCGAAATCTTAAGGAGCCCCTTGTTTCCTCTCCGCGCGGAAGAGGAAAGTGACCGAGTCGTCGACGGGGCCCCCCTCCGGGGAGCTACTCGGGCACGCAAGCGAAAACGCCGTGGACGTAGTAGCCCTGTCTTGGCGGCTCGTTTTGTTCCGACGGGATGGCGGGGAGAAGGTCGAAGTTATCGTCGCTGCCCGGCGCGCCGAGCAGGTTGCAGGGGTCCGGGCCGAAAAAGGCGTTGTCGACGACAACGTCGCACGTCTTTTTGTCGTTGCACCGGGTCCCAAGAAAAGCCGTTGCGTCGCGCATCCGGCAGTCGAAGTCGCCGCCGGCGGGGCCGCACGCCGCGTTGACGCCGAAAATTTCGCCGCCGATGCTTTCGGTGTTCCGGCAAATGTCGTCGGACGAGTTGTCGTCGCGGCACTGGTCTTGCACCACCGAGTTGGGCTCCAAGCTGCACTGCGTGTACGGGTCGTACACGTCGTAGTACGCCGCGACGACGTTGATTTTCGTCCCCGCCGGGCATTCGATCAGGTTATTCCCGGCGTTGTCCCGGAGGGGCCCGCCGAGGGAAGTGACGGCCGCGGCGAAGGGGACCAAGACGCTGTTGCTCTTTTCGACGTTGTTGGCCCGCGTCGTGGTCGCGGTGAACGCGACCACGACGGCAAACACGGCCACGAGCACGACTACCGAGAGAGTTGCCAATACTGCCATTGGTGTTTGGGCAACAAAAAAACTGCGCGGTTCGCACAATCGCGATGTCTTCCCAAGAGTACGGGTACGCGAGGTACAGCAAGATGTCCGGAATCGTCGAGGGCTTGCGTCGACGCCAAAAAGAATCGGTCTAACAAATCGCGCGCGTTTTGTTAACCGGCATACCAGTGTCGACGGCCAAAACCCTGCCCGAGCCGCTGTTCGACCAGTGCCGCTTCTACACGTACGACCCGTACTGGCAAGAAATGTTCGCGAACTGCGCGAAAAACCGGTTCCCCCGCGGCCTGTCGTACCACCAGAAAAAGCACGTCGTGTACTTCCGCAAGGGGGGGAAGGCGAGCGAGACGTTCCCGCTGCCGACGGACCCGCTCGAAACGTTCAAGACGATGATGATGATCTTCCGCGAGAAGCTCGGGCTGCACTCGGCGGCCGACCAGAGCCTGGCCGAGAAGGAGATCAGGGCCCCGGTCGTCGACCTCGACGGCGACTGGAAAACGATCCCGCGGTACCTCAAAGACGACTTCCTGTCGCAGTTCGTGGCGAAGCACGCGCGCGAGCACAGCCTCACCGGGCGCGAAAGCCAGGCGAACCTCGCGTACGTCGAGCTCAACATCCAGACGAAAACGATCCAACCGACCGACATCGTCTACGCCCGCCGCGCGATCCAAACCATCCACGACCTCGAGTTCGACGCCTCGTCCCGCTCGTTCTGCGCTGCCCGGACTGTCGCGCCGTCTCGGCCGCGCGACGAGCCGGCGAAGCCGAAGGACCGGTTTTTGAAGCTCGTCGACGACTTCGTCAAAGACGTCAACGCCCGCGCCAAGTGAGCGGCGACACCGGGTCGGTCACGGCTCGCCGCATTCTTTGGGGATCCGGCCGCCGAGTCTCCCGCCAGATTCACAGCCAGAGCCACGACCCCCAAACTGCACTCTTTTGTGCTGTGCACCCGCAGCACGTCGGCGCCCAGCAAGAGAATGGGGACGAAAAAGAGCACCGTGACCGACCACGCCATGCTGGCACAGCTGTACCGGTTTTTGGCTGCAGAGGATAATTCTCGTCCAGTGTCGGGGAAGGCCGGCCGCCCCGCCCAGCGGGATCCAATTTTCGCGGCTCACCGCCGCCGGCGCGGCCGTCGACGAGACGCCGCCCACGGGCCCAGCCAAAAGACCGCGAAGACGGCAACCGCCGCCGCCGCCACTGCGACCACGGCGTCGCGGGCCCCGTGGCAGCTGCACTCGCGGACGAGCGCGAAGTTCTCGATCGTGCTGCCGAGGTTTTCGCGGTCCTGGTGGAAGAGGGCCGGCTTGGCACAGTACGCGGTGAGCCGGCCGTCGCGGATGAGGGCCTTGTAGATTTTGTCGCCGCAGACCCGGTCCATGGGGAACGCGTTCGCGACAAGCACGTGCGCGCCGGCGCGCGTGACCGCGTACGCGTGGCGGCACGCGGGGGAGAAGCACCTGACGAGCCCTGGCGCGACAGCGACGTCGCGGCGGCAGTCGTCGTCGCACCGGCCCAGGTACAGGATGTCCCAGTCCGCGGGGACGCTGTCCACGAGCCGCGCCGCCTTCGCGGCGGCGTCCACAGGAGCCGGCTTGAGGTCGTCCTCGAAAATGAGGCAGGTTGCGTCGTCCGACGCGAGGAAGCGGCGGAGGACGGCGACATGGCTGAGATGGCAGGCGATCCGGCCAGTGTGAAGGTGCGAAATCGCGCGGTCGGTGACGTACCCCAGCTCGACGAGGGCGCGCGTGTCGAGGGCGTCTTTCGGGATGGCCCGGAACACCTCCGGCCGGATCGCGGCTTTGCCCAGCGCGGCCAGAACACCGTCGAGACGGTCGGGGAGAGCGATGACGTAGACCCGGTCGAACGGCAACACGTCCATTTTGAAAAAGGCCGCGGGAAAAAAAACCGCAGATTGTAGGATGCGGTTCCTGCCGTGGTGTCTGCTCGTGGCGGCCCTGCTTGCCGCCGCGGTCTGGGCGGCCGCCGGCGGTCGCCCCTCTGTCCGTTATCTGAGTGCCCGCGCCCCTTTCCGCCTTGCCGTCCCCCCTCTCCCGGCCGTGGTGCTACCCTCCCCCC
>SDBT01015846.1_pt1 | contig 11970 bp, 7 predicted proteins | sample 2277101 | NCBI WGS metagenome assembly SDBT01 (sample SAMN10404973, study PRJNA504765) | marine sediment metagenome | isolation source: marine sediment core GS10_PC15, 103 cmbsf | place: Arctic Ocean: Southern Knipovich Ridge | collected 2010
CGATTCCCGATGCGACGGTGACGGCAAATGAATTTGAAGTCGGATGCCGTGTGATATTGCGATCAATAGACAATAGCCAGGACGGGAAATAGTTATGCCGGAAATGCAAAAGGGATCTTACGGGATTGAAATCGTCATGGATACTGACGACTCTGTGAAAGAGCTGTCGGAACTGGAGCAGGCGTTTGAAGGGTTCAGTTCCAATAATCAAAAGCGTATGGAACGGATGTCCAAAACAATCTCCGGTGCTGAAATTGATTCGGTAAAGAAACAAAAAAAAGCACACAAACAATTATCGAAAGACCTGAAAGCTGAAATGAATGACAGGCTCAAAGCCAACAAAAACAACGCCTCAAAAATGGCAAAGATCAGAGAGGGTTTCCGGGAGAAGGAATTCAAGGCTGAGAAGGAACACCAGAAAAGACTGGGAGCTTTGCGCCAGAAGACGGCGGGCGGTCGTGCGAAAACCAGATTCAAGGAAGGATCGGCAGCGGCTGGCGGCGGTATGATGGGTGCAATGGCGGGCGTAAGCAAGATGATGGGTCCAGCAGGCCTGGCGATTACCGGAGCCTTGGCAGGTGTCGGCGCTGCGTTTTCCGCAGCCAGAGAAGCGGCGAAGGAATTTGAAGACGGCGCTATCCGGATCAAAAAACTATTGACTGAGGAGCAGGCGGCGGGGATGAACGAATCCCTGGCATTACTTAGGCAGACGGCAAAGGATACAGGGGAAGAGATCACGGGGCTGGAAAATGCCATGTACAATGTGATTTCGGCAGCTCCGGCATTAGCCAGTAATTTAGGGGCAGCGGCTTCGATTGTAGACAAGGCAGCAAAAACAGCGGTCGGTTTAGGGACAAGTACGGAAGCAGTCACTTCGGCCATGATGAATATGGGCAATGCTCTGGGAATGAACCTGGAAAGCGTTACAGATCAGGAAAAAATCCTGGATATTCTAGCCAATACTATGAAGCAAGGTGTAATCCCGTCAGGCGAAATTTTAGCCAGGCAGATTGCCAAAACGGCACCGGCAATGAAGGCATTAAGCGAAAATTCGGATGATGCATTGAATTCCATTGGGTCAATGACTGCAATTTTAACGGCAAATGGTGTGTCAATGGAAGAATCGCAGACACAAATAAAGGCCATGACAACGGAATTATTCGACAGTGCGAAAGTACAGAAACTTGTGAATGCAGGGGTAGAAGGATTCGATCCGGAGACTGGAAAAATCGCAGATTGGTCTACATTTATGAAATCTGCTGGCGAAAATATGGATGTACTGATGAAAACAGTCTCGTCCAGTGAGGCGCAAAACGCTTTCAGAATATTGGCAGATAATGGCGGAAAGGCCTTTGCAGATTTGCAGGTTTCCATGCAGAATTCCGGCGGTACAGCGGATACAATGTTTCAGGTTATGGCAGATTCCAGCGAGGTCGCCAGCAAGCGTTTGGATGCCTCCATTAATGACTTGAAAATCAGCGCGGGCAGTGCTGTGAATACGATGGTCACTGACCTTACCAACATGGCCAGTAGTACAATCGAATTCTTCTCCGGATTGTTTGGGACCACACAGCAGGAATACGAGGCATTGCAGGCGACTGCTAACCAGACGATGGCAACGGCTACCGGAATTAGTGAAGCTTTGGCAGGGGTCAGCGAAGCATTGAAACCCGGTGCCGGGGCTGCTGAAACGGCGGCTGCTTTCGACACAATAAAAGCCAAAATGGGTGACATAACACAGGGATCTGAATTCCTTGCGGATCAGATTAAGCAAATAATGAATAGTCCATTAGGACAGACACAGGAAGGGCTTGAAAAGATAAACGGGTTATTGCAGTCGGCTTCGGATATGGCTAACGCGCTGGCCTTGGATGATCAGATCGCAGCCGGTGTCACGCAGTTAGATGCATTTGAGGAAACACTGGAAGGGATACACGGCCTGACAGTCGGACAGGGTTCTGCCCTGGATGAGCAGACTGTGAAATTACGGGAGCAGGAAAAGCTTCAGAAACAATTGGAAGCAGTTATGCTCTCCGGCACTACCAGCCTCGAAGCAAAACGGCAGGCACAAGAGGCACTATCTGGCTTGGCAGAGGAAACGGCAAAGACTCGTGTGAATATTGCCAAGGTAGAAAAGGGAATCTCAGATACCATTAAAGCACAAATGGCTATAATGGAAAATCAGGCAAAGATTAATAAGGTTGCTTTTGATGCTGAAGCAGCTAAAGAAAAGATACTTGGGAAAATGGTCGAGAAAGTCGGGGCCACGGAATTTCTGGAGGAAAGAATTTCGGAGTTACTGGATCAACAGATAGATCAAAAGTTAGAGGCGGAAGAGCTGGCTGAAATACAGATCGAAGCCGAAACAGCAATTACTGAACAGATGGAAGCACAGGGAATCACAGCCGATTCCAGTAATGCACAGAGGATCGAAGCGCTTAATGTTATTAAGGTCCAGAATGATGCGATGATTGCACAGGCGGAATCGCAAATTGGTGCCATGCGCCAAATTCTGGACATGGATATAGAGCGAATAAAGGTGCTGAATGCACAGTCCATAGCGGCGGGCGGTGTGGCTCTTATATCCGAACAAGAAATAACAAATATGCGGGCCGTTGCCGATGCAACCGAGGCGCGTGTGAAAGCATTGAAGGCGCAGAATGTAGAAATCGGCAAACAGATTTCTGGATTGGAAGCCGGTGCGGGCGCGGGGGCGGGCGCAGGCGCGCGCGCGGGAGCCGGAAAAGGGGCCGTCAAGGCAGCGGAAAAAGCTGATCGGGAGGCGATTAAGGAAGCGGAAAGGGCTGCGAAAAAGGCAGCGGATATTCGGAAGAAAGAACAGCAAGCACAGCTAAAAGCTTTGGAGGAAAAGCTGAAATTGCAGGTAGCGGAGCACCAACAGAGAATCGATCAGCTTGCGGAGAATCGTCGGGATCATAAAGATCGGCTGAAGGCAGAAGCTGACATGCTGAAAGCGCTGAAAGAATTCGGGGAGGAGTTGAAGGCCAAAGTTAATGCTGTAAAGGATGCTGACTTTGATACGTTGGGAGATATTGTAAACGAGTTTATCCCGATCCTGGATAAAATAACGCTGAAGTCAGATGCCATTATTGACAGATTCAAAGCCACACAGGAAGGATTAACCAGCAGCATGGATGAGTTGGTTGACAAGAATGCGGCATTGAAAGCCAGCACTGATTCTGCTGATGGCGGCTTACGGGGCGTGACGAATAGGATATTTGATTTGCAGGCCACCCTTGACGGGTTGAATGATAAGATAAAGGAAACCAGCAGAAGCGTTGTAACACAAACCAGATTAGCAGAACAGGCACCCGCTGCACCTGCTACGACCACCGCAACAGCGCCAATAGTGGACCCGGCTTTGCAAAAGGTGTTAGCCAGATTCGGATTTACTGTTAGCGAATTCAAGACGGCTGTATCGGAGCTTTCGGATACACGCAAGCAAGGCGGTGCAAGTAACATTGTGTTGCCAGTTATAGAGGCGATGGGCCTGCAGAAAGGTAAGGGATATGAAGGATTAGAGACAGCCGGAAAATCTGTAATCGCCACAAATATACGAGTACAGGAATCCATAAATTCTGTAACCGATACTGCGAGAGATCAATCTAATTTCCTGACAGCAGCAAACAAGGAAAGGCAGGCAGAAGCCGATGAATTGCAGATAACAATAAATGATTTAAAGGATGTGGAGAGCGCCCTTACCGACCAGTTAGAAAAGGAAACCGCAGAAATTGAGAAAAACCGGCTGGAAATGAAGGCACTTACCGGAGCAGGGTCTGCATTGTCAGCAGTAGAACCGATAACGGTCCTCACAGCAAAGGCTGTGAAACTGGCGGAGCTGCTTGGTTTGCAGCGCGAAATCGCCGAGATTGGGAAACAGGCGCGTGAAGCGGAGGATTTCGAGACACGCAAAAAGCTGTTCGATGAAATGGCAGCGAAGCAGAAAGAATTCAATAAGGATTATGAGCATTTTGGCAACATAGCCGAAACGATCCTGGTTGACCACGCGGCAGTCACAAAAGCAATTGAAGATACTCAGATTGTTATTTCACAGGAACAACAAAAACAGCTAGTCGCAGTGAAGCCGATGGCAGCGGAGTACAAGAAGGGGGCTGCCGAGATTAAAAAACTGACTGACGGATTCATGCAAAGTGAAGATACCCGGCAGGCGTTTGCAGATTCGCAACTTGAATTTTACTTGGCCGAAACCGAACATAAAAAGGCAATGGGGGAATTCGACGAAAACGAAATCAGGTATCATAAGGATCGGTTAGAGTTTTTGCAATCAGCTTTGGGAATGATGGAAGCAGCTAACGCACCTTTGAAGGAAACGCAGGCAATTGCAGAGAAGATACATGCCGAGGAAAAGGCAATTAACGCGCTGTCTAAGAACACTAAAGAAAAGAATTATGCTGTAATCGTAAAGGATATGGACAATTTCCTGAACACAATAACAAACGTGATTGACAAGGTGAATGACTTAATTGGAGCATGGTCCGACGTGTTTTCAATGAATGCTGAAACTATGGAAGATATGGCAGCCAGGACAGATGCGGCAATAGATGCATTCCAATCAGGGGTATCCGGTTTGGGTCCATACGGGCAAATGGCAGCAGGAATAATTGAGGTTGGGCAGGCAGTCGCAAAGATTATCCGGGAAGCCAGAACGGACGAAGCCAGGGGCGTGTCTGAAAAGATACAAAAAGAAGTGCAAGAACAAGAAAGGCTTAGCTCTGAAATTGCACGAACAAACGAACTGCTAGACATAACCCTTGAAATAAGGGGCCGAATTAATGATATAATGGTAAGTACGACCGACGAAGCACAGGAGCGATTGATCCAGGCGCGTGACGATCAGATCCAATTCCATAAAATATTTTCGAAAGAAGTTAGTGCTATCTGGGCTCAGGATTTCGAGATCGCTCGAAGTATTTTTGCCGAAGGGTTTTTGGGTGAGAGTATATTTGATATGTATCGAAGAGTGGAGCAGGAAATACTTGCGGCTGGCGAAGGCACATGGGATGATATGACAGATGTGGGAAAGGAAATGCTGGATGCGGCCACACAGGAATGGATCGATTCAGTTGATATGATGAGAGAAAAGGTTGCATCTGCTACAAGTTTTGAAGACCCAGAATTTATTGCTGGCATGATTAGCACATTGCGCCAAGCTGCTATAAATGCGGGTGAGGATGTCAATCAAGCTGGTGAGTTGCTATCAGACGTTTTTACATCAATGGCAGATAATTTGGACATGGTTCTGGATAACATGAAAGCAATCGGAGAAGAGAGGCGAAATATATTCAGGGATGAAATAGCAGAGGTTGAACACCGAAAAAAGATGGGGAAATTTGATGGTAACGAACTGGGATTTCTGGAAGAAAAGAAAGCAATACAGGATAGATTGGCAGCACAGGCGATTATTGATTTTAACAACGATGTGAACGGGATCATAACACAGAGGGAATTATGGTCAATTCTGGAAGAGCAGTTTTCACTTGAACAGGCAATTTTCGACCTGAAAAATGAGGGCGGGGAACTGGACCAGGCTGCCCTGGAAAGGCTGCGGGAAATGAATAAGGAAAGACAGGCGCTGATTCTGGCTGGTCGGGGCGGGGAGATTACGGAAGCAGATCGGGAACGTGTGGCACAACTGGAGAAGGATATTATTGCAGAAATGACAGCAGCGGGTGCAACACCGGAAGCGATTGCAGCGGCGAAAGCAGGATTTGTGAATGCCAGTTTTGCCGGGGGATCTCCGGAATTACCTTCGGATATGATTGCGCAGGTCCACAAGGGTGAGCGTATCTTAACCAGCATGGAAAACAAGGATCTAATTAACGCTGTTCGGCAGGGGATGCAGGCGAATCCTTTTGAAAACATGCAGGGTTTCTTGAGAATGTGGAATGATATTCAGGCGGAAAAACAGGCGGCTGGAATTGGACAGGCAGGAGCCAATGTATTCGCACCTGTGATAAATGTGGAAGGTGGATCCGATCCGCAGGGCACTGCCGACGCGGTAGCAACTACGCTGCGAGATTTACACACTGAATGGCACCAGCAAGACGGCACTAATAACGGGAGATAGATTATGGCAGAAGGCAAGATCGAATACGATATACTTACACCCTGGACGATAACTCCATTTTTTATTCTGGGTCCGACTAAGGATACCACAATACGTCCTAATTCTGCATTACCAAATACGGCATCATCTTCTGGTGTCGATCCCACTACTGCATATCTGGACCCCGGTGGCGGTGATGATGCAAATTCAGGGCTCACTTTTGCCCTGGCAAAAAAGACATGGGCAGCGGCGGCTGCAATCGGCCGTACCACGCTACATATACAGAATTCATTAGGCACCGAATCGAGTATGAGTGTAACGCTCACAGACGAGCTGGGTACCCTCTTACCTAATGGCTTGCGCTTTATCCAGGTGGCCGCTGGGCAATTGGCAAAGCTGACAATATCCGGGATTGGATTTTACATTCTTACCCCTGTATTACAGGATGCTGTCATCAATGGTCTTGAGTTGATTGGCGAATCTACTGTGTCAGGCCCAATCCGCGCAGTGAATACGAATATAAGATTTGAATGGTGTCAGATTGAAGGGATAAACAATCCACTCGACACAGATGGGGCCTTGCTAGTCTCGATGGTGTTGGAAGTATCCTCGTGCATAATAATTGCAAAAGGATCATCGCCGTTCGCTATAAAATCCCAAGTGCGAAATAATCTAAAAGTCGAACATTCGGCGCTGGTCAATTTGGGCACGGCAGTAACCGGAATGCAAATCAATCCGCAGGCAACGCTAGACTGGAGAAATTGCGTAATTTTGGGATTTGAGAATGTGTATGACATTGCCAGTGCCTCTCCGGTGACAATAACGGCTATGCAATCCCATATTTTCCACAGATGTGTGAATATTGTGCAACAGCCTGCTTTGCAGGTAATCCCGTTGCTAGGCTGCTTTATGAATGTTGAATCAACATTAGGGGCTGACGTATCCGATCCTGAGAACACGCTAAATGGTGGCGATCCATTGTTCCAGAATGAGGTTGGCCTGAACTTCAGGCTCATGCATGTGGGTGAGGATGCTTCACCCGGTGTGAAATATCCGATTACCAGTCCTGCGGTTGGGGCAGGGCGATCCGGTGTTGATGCTGGCGCATTTATAGTTACTCGGGTCCAGGGTGCCGAAGAGCAAAATACCCTAACCTATGATCCGAATTTCGGGTTCGATAAAGTGGAGGTCACACTGGTTCGCTCCAATTACCAGGGGTTTAATGACATACAGGGCAGATTTCATAACACATGGGATGATGTTCAGTACGAGGTAAAGTTTAAGCTGAAAAGAAAGGATTTTACAGGGAACGATTTCTCATATAATCTGGCGACGGCATTTCGCTCAAAGGGATTCAAACGATTTTATCCCTATGGCGATGACGGGTTATTCAGTGCGCTTATTGCCTGTACAGTAATCGACGCTACCAATATAGATTTCACTACCAATCTCCCGGACGTTACAAAGGTCGATGGATCTGGCGCAGTCCAGGAAGATTTGGGAGTTAATGCTTTTACCGGATGGGTTGTGCAGATTGACTGGACAGACAGCGGAGCGAAATCCGGTTTTTTTGAGATACTAAGTAACACAGCGACGGCGCTGGAACTAAAGCATATCCGGGGGGATTCGGATATAACTTCCGGGTCGGATTTCTCTGCAAATATCCTGTATCTCCCGGTACAGTTAGCCATGAAATCACTCGATTTGGACAGTGAATATTACAGTGAGAGTGACAACACCGGGACCGGTAACGACGATAACAAGCCGTGGCTTCGGCGGGGCTTCGAATCATCGGAGGATATGCAGAACGCAGAATTCCATACCCGGACCTGGATACTTAGGCAGACCAGAGAGGAGCCAAATTAATGTCAACGACTCTGGGAAACATTGACAGAGAGGTATTCCTGAACGGGATTGATATTACCCGGTGGGTGGTTTCCCTTCCGACGTTACCAAACCAAAAACCGGACTGGGGGCAAATCCCCAGCCTGCCGTTACTCAATATCACCGTCAGGTCCGATAATTTTGAATTCCATACCATTCACCCTGCCAGCTTTATGTTTCAAAAGCGTCTGGATGAGCTCTCTCTGGTTGTAAAACAGCAAGGTTTAGTCGTATGGTCCGGATTCCTGCAAGATGCACACTCTGATTTCACCAGAAAGCAGGCCACATTAATCGGTGAATCCTCTATACAGCAGCAAATAAACCGGTCTGCCCGGATAGATACTGATCTGGCAACCCCGGCGCGAGTCGCCCGGAATCTACTGGTATTGCATAATGTTGCAGTAGACGAAATTTCCTTCAGTGTAGCTGACAGGATTTTAGATGATATACCTGTACGGGTACGTGTGAATCCATCGGTTTTGGAATGGACCGGCACGCTTGGAGATCTATTGCAGTTACTTGCCAGCGCAGGAATTGGACGGTTTTATTTGAATCAGCAGGGCGCAATCGGGTTTGATACGTATATCCTGGATGAAACACCACTGCAATCGTTTGAAATAAACGATGATATTACCCGGCAATGGCCTAAAATAACAGACGAATCAATGGAGGCCATGAATGGATTCACAGTAAAATATCTTCACGGTACGGAAAGGGAAGCAGGCACAAACGAAATAAGCAGTATGGATTTCGGCAGCGAATCGTCTGTACAGATTGCCACACGAGCGGCTGCGGCTTATATCGGTTCGCAATGGGTAGCGTTATCCGAACGGCTATACAATCGTGTGGAAATAGCGATACAAAAGAACTTCAATCTCGTGGTTAAATTAGGCACATTCATCAGGCTAAATTCCTTTTTAATGGGGCTTGACAGGACAATGGAAGTAATCGGGATTGACGACGGTGACCCCCGCTGGGTCAAGATTACCGGACGAATCGACAAGGGGATCGTGTGACTAAATCGAAGAATGACATTTTAATAAAGCTGCTGGAATCAATGCTATCCGCAACCAATACACAGCAGGGGTGTGCGGCCACCCTTGCGGAAGAGTTGCGATGTTTTTTGGCTGATATTATCTCGACCGGGGCCGAAATGATTGACGAGGATTTGCGGGAAAGATGGATACTGATTAATAGCTTTATGGGGGATGCCGGGCAATCTCAGCATTTGATTGACCAGAAATTTGAACTAGTGGGCGACCTGTTTAAATTTCCTATGGAGAAAACTCACGGTGCGTAAATCAGTAAACACACAGGGGCATACAGCGAATCCCGGTAATCAGAATCTCCGCATACTAGAGAATAACCGGGGCCGATCCCTTGAACCCGAATTCCTTTTTGACATGACCAGGGATATTACAGGCGATACCTTGAAAATCAGGGGTGTCCCGACCGGCTCCGGGAACCGGGTAATAAAGCTACCATTCTGGTCGCTTTCGGATGAACGGACACCACTCAGCCCTATTGGACAGGACAGATACGGAGACCAGGCAAGGGCAAGTGAAGGATTTCAGACGCTGTATGTGGATAATGAAGATCCCTGGACAATCGATGTTACCACGATTGGTATAAATGTGGATACCCGGATTGGTGGTCTTATCGATGGAACCACACTACTGCCAAGTGAGGATTACCTGGTGTGGGCTTTCATGGATCCAAATGACACAACGAATACCAAATTCCGGGGGTTCGGTTTTTCAGCAAGGCCAAAAGCTGTCGGAGCATCAACGGTCGTAGGTGGCGGCGTGGGTTCCCCGACCACCTTATTCAGCGTTACGGCTGGCGACGGCAACCGATTCACACTCGGCTCCCGTGTGGTAATAAGGGAAGGGAATTTACCAGGTGATGCCTTTAACCAGGGGATTGTTACGGCAGTGCTGGATAACGCGATCTCTGTTGAACTGGATCCGACCTATGGCGCAATACTGGAAACCAATTCCAGCTTGACGGGACTGACAGGGCTTGAAATAATACAGCTTGATTCCTTTGAGCCATACGCAAAAATCGTCATTCTTGATGTGCAGCTTACATTTGGAGGTTTCTTGTTTTGCTATCTGGGATCATTCAACACGAATTCAGCCAGCAAGATAAAATCGATCAGACGGCGCGGCGACCGTGTAAAGATTGTCGAAACAATCATAAATAGTTCAGGCAACAGCGCCACAGTCCCCCTGACAACCATTTGTCTGGCGCGCTGGATCCCGTTCAACACGAATGAAGTAAAACTCGCACTGATTCTGGAAGTCATGGCTGGATTGGGACAGGTCTTCCTTCAGGCGAGAACAGATGCCGATGCGCTTGAAGATCAGATTCTTACGAGTGACGCCACACAACCTGATGAGCGAATTGTGGAGACTGATTCCATTATTCCGCGTATGCGTGACTGTTCGGTTACGTTTCAGGCCGTTGTGCTGTCAGGGAACCCGCCATTTTTATACACATTTGCGATAAATCTTTACGGTCACACAGGGGACCAATCATGGTAGGAATAATCAAATGACAAATGACACACTGGCAGTTTCGTTAAAAGATGGCTTGCAGGCAATACGGGATGAATTAAAGGTTATTCGCTCCGATTACCAGGCAAACGAACACAGGCTTACTACTTTGGAAGTTAAACTTTCCGCTAAAAATGGCAATGGTAACGGCGGCAAATGGGATTTGAAGACAATCCTGCTGGCTTTTGCTGCGGTTGTCGGATTGGGAGGCTCCGGGGGGCTGCTTTTGGGCAACTCGGAACCGTTGCCCGTGAAACAATCGGATGCGCCGCCAGCCTGGGTGTTTGACCTGATTAAAACCCTGCAACACAAGCCATAAATGCGGGTTTCTTCCATATAGTAGTACCTGCGTACAGACCAGCTGCAAAAATGGCTAAAGTCTGTTGACAAATCAACGATAAAGCAGTATATTATTCAGGCTGGGAGGGCTGAAATTATGTGTGGATATTGTAATGATACGGGTATGGTGAAATTAGGGCATTTGCCGGAACCTTGCCCCATGTGCAGGGAATCGATGTACTTGGACAGCGCCCTGAAACAGGATGTACCTGCGAAATTGATTGAGGATTTGGAAAATGTTGACAATAAAGGATACAGTAAGCGAAGGATTCCGCAAGAGCGTGTTTTGCTGCGCAAATCGGGACGAATGGATCGAAATAATGCAGATGCGGGCCTGGCTGTTTGAAATGGATCTTGGCAAAACTTTGAAATCACGAATTACGTATGAAGCACTAAAGATAGGACTACGAGACCTTGTCAGACAAACCGAAGATAATTGACGCTCCGATATTCGTCGGAATTGACCCCGGTGTGAATGGTGCAATCACTGTATTATCTGAATCCGGTGAGATTTTGCACGATGACAAGATAAATCCGGGTGAATTCCTGAAACTTGCCATCAAATACAGGGTATGGCATGTCTACATGGAGTCACAATGGGGCCGGGGAAAGGACTCACCCAAGCGAATCGGTGTTTTGATGATGAATTACGGTCACATCATGGGTGTTTTCGATGCATGGAAAGCCATTAGAGATGCAAAAGCTGCAGGCCACAACCAGCGTGCTCAAAAGGCATTAGATAAAATGCAACAGCTCGACACCATCTCTTATGACCAAGTATGGGGGCATATCAAGGAAGTCCTCCATTCTGGAGACCCCCTAGAAGAAGTGCAATTGCGGGCAAAAATAACCCGCCAGTTTCGCAAGCAATATCAACATGCAAAAAGGATTGCACAAGGAAAGGAAAGAGTTAGTATTAAGACGGGTCTTAGCTTAAGTGAGGTAGAGCAAGATGATGGCAACGTCGGACTTGCTAGTACACTTCCCGAGGATAAAGGAATTCATGTACTCTTAACTGGAGATAAAGGCAGACGAACATCATTTAGTCATGGCGTTTATTCCTCTGATGACGGATATGGAATTAAGGAAATGGTAAGTAAA
>SDBT01015847.1_pt1 | contig 11969 bp, 11 predicted proteins | sample 2277101 | NCBI WGS metagenome assembly SDBT01 (sample SAMN10404973, study PRJNA504765) | marine sediment metagenome | isolation source: marine sediment core GS10_PC15, 103 cmbsf | place: Arctic Ocean: Southern Knipovich Ridge | collected 2010
TACGCATCGTTGACAAATTCCATGAACGCGGAGATTGCCGTGTTGGTCTTGAAATGCTCAACACGTTCCTGAAATTCTTTGATGAGCAGATGCACACGCCGCGTTGCCTGTTCGGTCTCCTTCTCGGTGAGCGTGTTCGCATTCGTCAGCAACGTCCACAGACGATTCAAAAATCGTTTGATGCCATCCAACCCACTGTCTTGCCATTCGCAATCAAGTTCCGGTGGCCCCATGAACAAAATGTACATGCGCAACACATCCGAGCCGTGCGATGCAACAATGTCGTCCGGGTTGACTACGTTGCCCTTCGATTTTGACATCTTTTCAACGTGGCCAGTTTTTTCAGCAAACTTGGTGATCATGCCCTGATTGAACAAGGCCTTGAATGGCTCATCGAACGGCAGATGTCCCAAATCGTGCAACACCTTGACGTAGAATCGTGCGTAGAGCAAGTGCAAAATCGCATGCTCAATCCCGCCCACGTAGAGATCAACCGGCAACCAGTAGTGCAAATCTTTCTGATCAAACGCCGCATCTTCAAGCTGTGGATTTGGATAGCGTAAAAAATACCAGCACGAACCAGCCCATTGCGGCATTGTGTTCGTTTCACGTTTTGCCGGCCCGTCACACTGCGGACACGCAACATTGACCCACGCATCAACTACTGCCAGTGGTGATTCACCGGTGCCTGTTGGTTGATATTTTTCCACGTCGGGCAATGCAACCGGCAACTGATCTTCGGCCACTGGTACCGTGCCGCACGCTTTGCAATGAATCAACGGAATTGGCTCACCCCAGTAGCGCTGGCGAGAGAAAACCCAATCACGCAAACGGTACGATGTCTGACGTGTGGCAAAACCTTTTTTTTCCAGATGTTCGATGATTTGCTGGCGTACGTCCGCGCCACGCTTACCAGCGGCAAACGCCGGCTCAGTCAAAATACCGTTGACCATGTCGGTGAAACATTCTTCCTGATTTTTCACCCGCTGCACACGCTCTGGATCATCTGCCGGCAGCAGAACAACCTTGAGCGGAATATTGTACTTTTTGGCAAACGCAAAATCCCGTTCATCATGCGCTGAACATTTGATCATGCCGGTGCCATAATCTGCTAACGCAAAGCTGGCAATCCAAATCGGCAGATCCCCGTTGCCCAACGGATCAACAATGTATCGGCCAGTAAAAATGCCCTCCGATTCTTGTTCCTGATCAGGACGAGCACGCCCGCGTTTATCGACAAGCTGCTTAGCAAATGCCAAAATTTCATCTTTATTCGCAACACCTTCAACCAATGTGGGCAGCAACGGATGATCCGGTGCAATGACCACGAATGTATCTGCGTAGCATGTCTCAAAGTGTGCTGAGAACGTTTGGATTTCAAGATCCATCTCTTTGACTGGCGCTGTGAAAAGCAGACCTTCGCTCTTGCCAATCCAGTTGCGCTGCATGGTTTTGACTTTTTCAGGCCATTCAACGCGATCCAAGCCTGCGAGCAACTTTTCAGCGTAGGCAGTAATTTTGAGCATCCACTGCGTAATTTCTTTCTGCACAACTGCAGTACCGCAGCGCTCACAACCACCGTTGACCACTTCCTCGTTGGCCAGACCGGTCAAACAGGATGGACACCAATTGATTGGTGTGGTTGCTTGGTAGGCCAGTCCGGCTTTGAACATTTGCAGAAAAATCCACTGCGTCCATTTGTAGTAGTGCGGATCGGTGGTGTTGAGTTCTTTGGACCAGTCGTAGATTGCACCGATGTGCGTCAACTGTTCTTTGAATATTGCAATGTTGCGCGCAGTACCCACTTTTGGGTGAATACCTTTTTTGATTGCATCATTTTCTGCTGGCAAGCCAAACGCATCCCAACCCATCGGATGCAGAACGTTGTAGCATTGCAGAGCTTTGATGCGTGCGTAGACATCAGACAGCGTGTACCCACGCCAGTGACCCACGTGCAAACCGGAACCAGACGGATACGGAAACATGTCGAGACAATAATATTTTTTGCCCTGACCGGTTGGCTTAGTTTTGCCGAAAGAATCGCTTTGCCATTGCTTCTGCCACTCACGCTCGACTGATGCAAAGTCATACTTCATGATGAGCTGCCTGTGCTACGCAAACAAACGCGCCAACACAGCACCCGCCATGTCAGCGCTTTCTAGCATATCACAGGAACGCGGTTTTTCTACTTGCGGCTATCTACTGGTTCGATGTCCCGACATACGCTTGGAAATGTCACGCTTCAGCACTACACGGCCGGAGACAATATCCTGATCCGTTACATTCTGATCAAGAGAGGCACCGAACACTGTTTTTCGGCCACCCCGCAAACCCCTTCGCTTACCTTTCTGCGGACCAAACTCTCCCTTTTTATTTGTCCGTACATAGATCGTTTTGCCCGATCGAAACATGTGAATAGAAACTTGAGAGTTCGGCGCCAAAACCGGACCTTCCGAAAGAAGTAGGCATACCACTGTACGATTGTTCACTTGCTTAAGCAGAGCCGGTCCTGGCAGCGCATCGCCATCATCATCGCGGACAAAATCGGGCAGAGGCTTCATATCCCTCAACGACGGTGGATTGTCGATTGTACCTACCGCGGCATACCGCTGCTCTCCGGGCACTTTGTTCCAGTACACAAAATTATGCTCATAATTATCCGGCCCAAGAATCGGTGCACCAGGGCCTACACCAGCAACACGAAATTCCTGAGAAAGATTCTCAATGAGATTGTGAATAAGCACATCGTTCACTCCCGCCAACGCTTCCCTGGACACACGGGTACGACTATTGGCAGCAACACCGCCAACCCACAAACACACAAAAGTAAGAATAATCGATCGATAATTCATCATAAAATCCCCCTAGAAATCGCCTTTTCCCTAACAACAAGCATGGGCGGCACATTCTACATGAATCGGCCGCCCATTGCAAATATTCGTGGTCGTGAAAACACGGAAATGCCCAGTTTGTTAGATCTTGACTATTCCCTCATTGATATCCTTATCTTTCACATTGTCTTTCATCGAAGCACCGAAAGCGGTCTTGCCGCTCAGACCCATGAAGGTCCCTGTTTGAGGACCAAACTTTACGCCGTCTTCACTCACACGAACGTAAATTGTTTTGCCAGGGCGGAAAGCGTAGATTCGAGCCTTGTGGGGACCATCGAGACCTTGCACGAGTATGCACGTAACGCTGTTGGGATTGATCTTTGCTTCGATGAACGTTCCCTTCAACTTGGCCGTTGAATTGTGCACACTTGCCGCACTGACTGGCTTAAGATTCACTATTTTTGGCGGATTGCTCTTGCCACCCCCCGGCGCACTGAAGTACCCGAAGCTGATTTCCAGTTTTTTGTTTGATTTGTTCCAGAACACAAAATTATTGAACGCGGGATCCCCGACCGCTCTGGTTGTACCCGCCGTGGCGTCACCCATGAATTTGCTGGCAATATTCGAACAGGCCTGAGTAACGTTCGACTGCTCCTGTTCTGCAATGGTGGCAGCCTGCAGCGATTGTGCAGCAACGGTAAGCGCGATGAGCGCTCCACAAAGTCGTATTTGCTTCATCTTGGTTCCTCCCCTAAGCATTCGACCTAACCCTTCATACTTGAGAATGGCACAAACGCCCTTGCCAAGGCAACAGTTTGGCCCTTTTTGAGTGCTCGGACTTGCCTTCTTGCCACACCTGCGCTACAACTCATGGGGAGCATTTTTCTCCCACCGATCAGCTGAAGGAATCCCTGTGGCAGAAACAACCACCCAACAACAGACCGCCATCCCTGAGGAAATGATCCTCGTAGTCCCCCGCACCACCCTCATTCCTGAGCAAGCCGGCTGGTCCGGGATCAAGGCAGTTGATGCCGATGACTGGCTCCGTACCGTCCAAGAAAATCGACAATTCCTACCCCGTAGCGTCATGGAGACCGATCCGAGCTACAAACAGATCATTCCCTACCTGGTCTTTGAGCACGAAAATCGTTACTTTTTGATGCAGCGCACGGCGACTGCAACCGAACGGCGCCTGCAGAGCAAATACTCGCTGGGCATCGGTGGGCACATCCGCCAAGAAGACATGGCGGACGACTCGATTTTTGCCTGGGCCCGGCGCGAGTTCCACGAAGAGGTCGCCTACGCTGACGAGCTCACCATCGAGCCACTTGGCATCCTGAACGACGATTCAAACGATGTTGGCAAAGTACATCTCGGCTTTGTTTTGCTGCTGCACGGATCGACAAGCAACATTAAAGTGAAATCTGAGCTTAAAAGCGGCGTGTTGCTTCCTCTCGAAGAATGTGCCGATTTTTATGATCGTATGGAATCCTGGAGTCGGATGGTCTTCGATTTTCTGCGCACGCGCAAATAAACACATTCGCCTGGTCAGCACGCTCGTTTGCCTGCTGGGTCTGCCGGCGCAAGCAACGGTTGGCTCCTACACGAATCTAGAAAATCCGACACACACGGGCGAAATCATCATCCTTGCAGACTGGCATGAATTTTGCCCTTCCGTCGACAAGCGACAGGCAAGTGCGCTGAACCATCTGCTGATTCAGTTGCGTGCTTGTGGTGGCCTCATTTCATTGCTCCTCGAATGCAACCAAGATGAATTGTCTCACTGGCGCCAGGCACTCATCTGCTGGCCAACGGAGGATCTGCGCAGGCGCTGCTGCATGCAACTTGCGCGAGAAGGCGGCAACTGGCAAGGCATCCACGTTGCTTCCTGCGATCCGCGCACTCAGATCGATCTTGCGCTCTTTGCGATTGCCCGCGCCCTGGCCAATGCGCACACACCAATTCCCGACGGCACCTACTCGACCATCGTCGCTTTGCGCGATCGCCTCAGCGCATTCGAATCTGAGTTCCCCCTCTCTGCTCTGCCGGCAGAATGCCATTCGTTCACCGTCGATGATTATCTCCGGCGTCTCGATCAACTCGAGCATCTCGCACCCGAGCACTGCCGCGTGGCACGGCAATTCCTGGAATCACTCACCGATCGCAAAAATATGGCACTCTCCCTGTTCGCCCAGTTCTTGATCGCCACCCGTGGTCACCTGCAAACAGCAAACGTGTGGCGCCAGGTTCTTCTGCGCCCCGTCGCTCATGCCACCAATTCGTTCATGCTCAATGCCATCCTCAGGCAAACCGCAACGAGCACGTGGACCGTGGTGCTCATCGGCCACGAGCATGCGCAGGCGATCGTGCCACAGCTTGAGCAAGCCGGGTGCCGAATTATTCAGCAATCCGAGTTAATCAGCAACATTGTGATCTCAGGCGGTCAGATTCGGGAGCTCGACGCCCCAACTGCACGGTGGCCACATTCTCGATCACCGACTAGGACTGGCGAAAGCCCCTGAAATAGGCACTTTCTTGCCTTTTTTGTGCTTTGCGCTACCCTGAATCAGGATAAGTAATCCTGAATCAAGATAAGTAATAAAGTTTGTTTAACAACCTCCATAACCTCCCATTCCCCATGGGAGCACGCTGTGCGGATCCGCTCCGACCAGTGACTCAGGAACAATTCTCATGTCAAAAGAAGTTATACGTTCTACGCAATTTGCCGCCGCAAGTCCGCTACCAAGCGATCTTACCCAACTGAGTGACGAGCAAAAACAGGCAATCGATGCCCTGTATGAAGAACATTGTGCTCAACTCAAACAAGGGCAGTTGGTCAACGGTACCGTTGTACGCGTAAGCGCCGATGGTGTACTCGTTGATATTCGCCACAAATCAGACGGCCTCATCCCACTCTACGAATTTTCGCCCCACGAGCTGAAAGGGCTCAAAGCAGGCGAAGAAGTTGAGGTCATGCTCGACCGTATCGAGGACGTTGAAGGCAATGTCATTCTCTCGTACGAAAAGGCTAAGGCGCTCAAGGCGTGGGATAAAATTATCAAGCTCTTTGAAGAGGGCAAACCGGTTGAAGGTGTCATTACCCACCGCGTGAAAGGTGGCTTTAACGTTGACATCGGCATCGGTGCATTCCTGCCAGGCTCACAAGTTGACATCCAACGCGTGACAGACTTTGATCATTACGTTGGACAAACGATCACCGCCGAAATCATCAAGGTGAACAAGCGACGCGGCAATGTGATTGTCTCGCGCAGAAAGTACCTGAGTGAACTACGAGCAGCGGCCCGTCAGAAGATCATGACAACGATCGAAGAAGGTAACGTAGTCCAAGGTGTTGTCAAAAACATCACCAACTACGGTGCGTTCGTTGACATTGGTGGCGTTGACGGCTTACTCCACATCACCGACATGACGTGGGGACGCATTGCGCATCCAACCGTCTTGCTCAAAATTAGCGACACGATTACCGTCAAGATTCTCTCCGTTGATCGTGAGAATGAAAAAATCTCACTGGGCATGAAACAGCTCGAATCAAATCCATGGGAGAAAGTCGGCGAAAAGCTCAAAATTGGGGACAAGATCAAGGGAACCATTTCCAGCATCACCGACTACGGCCTCTTTGTTGAAGTTGCCAAGGGTGTTGAAGGACTGGTGCACATTTCAGAAATCTCTTGGACGAGCCGCATCAATGATCTAAAACGCCGGTTCTCACCAGGTGAAGAAGTTGAGATACTCGTTGTCTCGCTCGATGCCGACAATCGTCGCATGTCGCTCAGCATCAAACAGCTTGAAACAAATCCTTGGGAATCCATCAAGGAGAAGTTCAAGGTTAGCGACAAAATCAAAGGTACCATCAGCAACATCACCGATTTTGGTATCTTTGTTCAGCTCGTCCCGGGCATCGATGGACTCGTACACATTTCTGACCTTTCTTGGACAGAACACATCGAGCATCCATCCGACATGTACCAGCGCAGCCAAGAGGTTGAAGCAGTTATCCTTTCGATCGATGAATTGAGCAAGAAGATCTCCTTGGGTATCAAACAACTGGACAGAGACCCATGGGAATCAATCGAGCAAGAATACCCAATCGGCAAAACGGTCGAAGGAACTGTCTCGAAAGTTGCAAGCTTTGGCGCCTTTATCAAGCTGCCAACCGGCATCGAAGGGCTCATCCACATTTCAGAAATTTCTGATAATGAGATTGAGAAAGTTGAGGACGTACTCAAGGTGGGCGACAAGCACGCCTTCCGCGTAATCAACGTTGCCAAGGGTGAACGCAAACTTGGTCTGAGTCTGCGCACGCCACGAGCCGCTGGTGAGGAGCGACGTACACGCGAACGCATTGCACGTCCAAGCCGACCGCGCTTTGCCGAGCAAAGAATACCGGCAGCGCCAAGAACATCGGTCAAGTCACAGCTGCAGCTCGAACTTGAACGGCACATGGGTGCCACGGATAAGTCTGATGACAAGAAGGGAGAATAATCCCCATGGCTGAACGCACCCTGGCAATCATCAAACCAGATGCCATCAGCGCCAAAAACAGCGGCGCGATCATCAGTGAGATTGAAAAGAACGGCTTTGCAATTCTACGCATGGAAAAGATTGAGCTCGCACGCGAACGTGCTGAGCGATTCTACGCCGTGCACAAGGAGCGTCCGTTCTTTGACAGTCTTATTGCGCTCATGACATCTGGTCCGATCATTGTGATGGCACTTGAAAAAGAAAATGCCATTGCTGATTGGCGCACCGTGATGGGTGACACTGATCCAGCCAAAGCGGCTGAAGGAACTATCCGCAAGCGCTTTGGCACCAACATTGGAGACAATGCCACGCACGGTTCTGATGGGCCGGAAACGGCCCGAGAAGAAGTGGCGTTCTTCTTTCCTGATTTGTAACAAAAAGCCCCGGTTCCCCGGGGCTTTTTTCTTGCGCTTGTGCAACAATAATCTTCAGCGCACTTTGCTATCCCCCACTTTCTGTCTCTCTTCAATGGTTTTCCTTGAGTGACACTCACACACACAGTGTTTTGCACGCGTAAATTCTCCAAGCTCAGCAACACCCATGCCAAAGTGCAATGTGGCGAACAAAACAGCAACAAACGAACGAATGGATCCGGGAGCACCACACGCAGCACGACTGAAATTGGTGGCCGCAACACCACTCCAGGTTGAACCAAAAGCGAGGTGACAGCCAGCCGCCCAACGGCTACCCCGCGGCATCATGCCCTGCACATCTCCACTGAAAATGATAGCGGCAATCAAAAAATATCTTTTTCCCAAAGATCCCCTCACACGTACGTTGCGCATTGTTGTCCTCTCATTGCAGGGCAGTGTATCTTCAGCATAGGTAAAAAGTAAGGATACGCGGGAAAAAAGATGCGGTCTACACAGATAGTCACACTCTTATTGCTCACCGTTGCACAAATCGACGCCGCCACCATAGTTATCGTGGTTCCAGGCACATGGTCAACGCAAGAAACGTGGCACACGCCAGGAGGCGACTTCTTCGACGCACTCGAGCAACGTGCTCACAAATGCGGCTATGCTGTTGTGCCACACCTGTGGTCCGGCAAACTGGAGTACGAAAGCCGAGTACGTGCAGCCAAAGGACTTGTTCGTTTGATTGAAAGCTATCCAGCAGAAACAGAATTTTTTGTTGTCGCTCACAGTCATGGCGTGAATGTGGTCAACCATGCCTCTCAATTGCTACATGAGCATTCAGCTGCTGTGCATATTGAAGCACTCTTTGCCCTAGCCGGGCCGGTAAGCGAACTGGAAGCACTGCCAAATATGGCCATCATCAACTATGTCTACAACTTTTTTTCGTACGCTGACATCTTCCAGACGGTACATGGCTTTTATCAGCGTGAGTTTCCCGAGCACGAGCGCATTGCGAATTTGTGCGTGACCATCGATGGCAAGGAACCAGGACACCGAACAATGCGCCACCCAACCGTTGGCAAATGGCTGCTGTGGTTACACGAACAGACAAGATCTCCGGAAAATAACGGTTTTGAGAATTTCAGATTCGGGCAGCCTGGCGTCGTACATTTTTACCGTGACCAACCGCCCAGATACGAAATCGACTATGAACGAGATGAGGCCCGCGAGGCTGAACGGCGTTTGCTATTCCTGCTAACCGCCGACTTGGGCCTCGGCCGCTTGCCGCTGTTTGAGTGCTCGGTCAAGCACGCCATTGACGAACCGGTATGACTCAAGCTCGCAGAAAGTTTTTGCCAGCTCAATCGCTTCGTTAATAACAATTTTGGGCTCTGTGTCGGTATGCTCCATTTCCCAAAATGCCAAGCGTAAAATGAGCTTTGTCGCCAAACCAATACGCTCAATTCGCCAGTTTTCAAGAAGCGGAATTATAATCTGATCAAGTGCATCCCGATTTTCAATCACCGCATGTGTGGTACGCACCACAAAACCGTCAGGCTTGATGCTGCAATCAAATCCACGATTGAAGTTGTCGACAATGGAATCAAGCGAAATTTGATAATCGAATGATTCGGCAGCATAAAGTAGATAGAATATGAGCGTGCGAACATTGGCGTTGCAAATTGATTGTTCATCAGCAGCTGGAGTTGAATTATCACTTGTTTCTGCCATGACACCCCCTACGGTTAATCGACACGCTCAATGTAGCTCGCATCCCGGGTGTCAATCTTAATCAAATCACCAACGTCAACAAACAGAGGAACCTGCACCACAAGTTCAGTCTCGAGCGTTGCAGGCTTGGTACCAGCACCTTGCGCCGTGTCACCCTTCACACCCGGCGGCGTATCTTTCACCTCAAGCGCCATGAAAAGTGGTGGAGTAACACCAATTGGCTTGTCTTGAAAATAGAGCATGGTGTAAATCGTTTCTTCTTTGAGATAATCAAGCACTGAGGTGAGCTGATCCCGATTCAGTCCAACTTGATCGTATGATTTTTGGTCCATGAAGTTGTAGATGCCATCTTCAGCGTAGAGGTATTGCATCTGGCGATACTCAAGATCGGGGGTTTGAAATTTTTCACCAGAACGGAAGGTTTCTTCGCGCACCAGGTTCGTGATCATGTTCTTCATCTTGGTTCGCACAAAGGCACCGCCCTTGCCAGGCTTGACGTGCTGATAATCGAGGACCGTGTACGGCTCCCCTCGAAACAAAATCTTTGCACCCTTGCGAAACTCCGACGTTGTAATCACGGTAACACCCCTCAATTTAATGCTTGTTCCTATGATCTTAGTATAAAAAGGGGCGGCAGAAAAGCAATCTTGACCGAGCATCTCCCACTCCCCGTAGGCAGCAGGCCGCTCTTCAGCTAAACTAGCAGGATAGCAGCGCCCTAACCGATGGAGGCACCCAGTGGCACGTCTGCAAAAATCAGACCCCGAAATCTACCAACTCACTCAGGATGAGGAGCAGCGGCAGCAGGCGACCATCAACCTCATTGCCTCTGAAAACTACACATCTGCAGCGATCCGAGAAGTCAGTGCCTCGTCCCTGACAAACAAGTACGCTGAGGGGTACCCCGGTAAGCGCTACTACGCTGGTTGTGGCATAGTTGACCAGGTTGAGCAGATTGCCATCGATCGGTGCAAAGCGGTGTTTGGCGCCGATCATGCCAATGTGCAACCCCATGCCGGATCGCAAGCAAACATGGCCGTCTACACTGCAGCACTCAAACCAGGCGACACGATCATGGGTATGAGCCTGGCGCACGGCGGGCATCTGACGCACGGGCATCCGGTCAATATTTCAGGCAAGCTTTTTAAATCTGTGCAGTACGGTGTGGACTCCCAGACAGAACTGATTGACTACGAAGAAGTTGAACGGCTCGCCCACGAACACAAGCCACGCCTCATCATTGCCGGCGCCTCAGCCTACTCTCGGATCATTGATTTTGAACGATTCGCTTACATCGCCCGAGATATCAAAGCGCTCCTGCTGGTCGATATGGCTCACATTGCCGGACTCATTGCCGCTGGGATACATCCAAGCCCTGTACCACATGCAGACTTTGTCAGCAGCACCACCCACAAAACACTCCGTGGTCCTCGTGGTGGTTTTATTCTTTCAACTACCGAACACGCAGAAATGCTTGATCGCGCCATCATGCCCGGAACGCAGGGCGGCCCATTCATGCACATCATCGCTGCCAAAGCGGTCGCGTTTCGCGAAGCCCAGCAGCCTGCTTTTGTTACGTACCAGCAGCAAGTCGTCAAAAATGCACAGGCAATGGCACAGCAATTTGCCGACATAGGATACCGCATCGTTGCCGGCGGCACTGACAATCATCTGTTTGTGCTGGATCTGCGGACAAAGAGCGTGACCGGCAGAGTAGCAGAACGGGCACTTGAGCAGGCGGACATCACGGTGAGCCGCAGCTGCATACCAAACGATCCACAAAAACCATGGATCACCAGTGGCATTCGCATCGGCACACCCGCCATCACCACACGTGGTGCAACAGAACAACAGGCAGAAGAAATTGCCAATTTAGTTGATGAAGCGATCAAGAATCACAAAGACAAGGCAGCACTCAAACGCATTGCACAACGGGTTAAAACGTTTTTAGAACACATGCCAATTGTGTGAGCACAGGCACTCCTGGTCTATGCATGTTGTTGACAACTGCAACTGCTCTGCGCTTCCATCAAGGCGCTCAGCATGCCAACGTGCCGATTGTTCGCTTCAACTTTGTAGTGTGCTACCCACGTCAGAAAAACATTTTTTAAATAAGCAAGGCGGTTAATCTTTGCTGACACGGATTGCGCAAGGATGCGATCAATAAAAAAGAAACGGGTGGCGTAACAGCGCTGCAAACGCTGTGTCCACGTTTGATACTGCTTGAGCTCGGCAAGCTCTGCATCAATGTCATCGAGAAATTGTGCACACGGCTGCATAAAATCATCAAGATCGCTGCTGCTGGTGTACTGCGCCTGAACAGCTAGCAATAATTCTTTGGCCAGTTGTTCCTGCGGCAGAACGCACAACTGTTCAAAATCAAGGGAACCGTACCAGTTGTTCCAGGCCTGCGGGGAACTCAAGTGCTGCTCCATCTGCTTGATACGATACACACAGTAGCCATAACCAGCCGCTACCGCGGCACAAAAGAGTTTTGTTTTGTGCT
>SDBT01015848.1_pt1 | contig 11969 bp, 9 predicted proteins | sample 2277101 | NCBI WGS metagenome assembly SDBT01 (sample SAMN10404973, study PRJNA504765) | marine sediment metagenome | isolation source: marine sediment core GS10_PC15, 103 cmbsf | place: Arctic Ocean: Southern Knipovich Ridge | collected 2010
CGGTATGGTCATCGCCTGTCACACGCCCGTCGCCGAAGGGCTCGTCGTAAAGACCGAGACCCCCGAGGTGGACTCTATCCGCCGCGTGGCGATGGAACTGATTATCACCAATCACAACGTCCAATGCCTCACCTGCGCCCAGAACAACGATTGCGCGATACAGAAGGTCGCCACCTACGTTGGGATTGAAGAGGAGAGACTCAAGCGGCTGCGAAAGCCACGGCGAGATATTCCACTGGATACTTCCAATCCGTTTTTTGATCGCGATCAGAGCAAGTGCATATTGTGCGGAATCTGCGTGCGGACGTGCAGCGATCTGCAGCGGGTCAGCAGCATCGATTTTGCATTCCGCGGGCATGAGACGGTTATAGGCACGTTCGGAAATCGGCCGATAGTCGAGTCTCCCTGCGAGTCCTGCGGCGAATGCGTGGTCAGGTGCCCGGTAGGGGCGCTGACGCCCAAGAACTACGTCAAGCCCACTGCCGAAGTCAAAACGGTCTGCCCGTATTGCGGCGTCGGCTGCACGTTGCAAGTGGGCACTCGCGGCGGGAAGGTCGTAAGTTCGCGCGGCGATGACGACTCACCCGTAAACAAGGGCCGCCTGTGCGTGAAGGGGCGCTACGGGCTCGGCTTCGTCAACCGGGACGACAGGCTGAGAGTACCGCTCATTCGCAAGAACGGCGAGTTTGCAGAAGCCACCTGGGACGAAGCGCTCGATCTGGTTGCATCCAAGCTCTCGCAGTATCACGGCGATCAGTGTGCGACGCTCTCATCAGCCAAGTGCACGAACGAGGAAAACTATCTCATCCAGAAGTTCACCCGGACGGTTATGGGTACGAACAATGTGGACCATTGCGCCCGGCTGTGCCATGCTCCGACCGTCGCCGGGCTGGTTCAAAGCCTCGGTTCCGGGGCGATGACCAACTCCATCAGCGAGATCATGGGCTCTGCGTGCATCCTGGCGGTCGGTACGAACACGACGGCTGCCCATCCGGTCATCGGGCTGAAAATCAAAGACGCCGTCGCCAACGGTACGAAACTCATTGTCGCCAATCCCAAGGAAATCGATCTCTGCCGTTTCGCCGATCTGTTCCTGCAACATCAGCCCGGCTCGGACGTGGCGCTGCTGATGGGCATCATGCGAGTGATTGTCGATGAGCACCTGGCCGATGAGGACTTCATCGCCGAGCGATGCGAAAACTACGATGAATTCGCCGCCTCGCTGGAGCCCTTCGACGCAGATTTCGTAACGAAAATCACCGGCGTTCCGTGGGAGAAAATCCAACAAGCCGCCCGCATGTACGCAACGCAGAAGCCCGCGTCGCTCTTCTACGCGATGGGCATAACCCAGCACACTCACGGGACGGACAATGTGCTAGCCACCAGCAATCTGGCGCTGCTTACGGGCAATGTAGGCAAGCCTTCGACGGGCGTTAATCCGCTGCGCGGGCAGAACAACGTTCAGGGCGCATGCGACATGGGTGCCCTGCCGGACGTTTACCCCGGCTATCAGAAGGTCGAAGACCCCGCGATGCAGGCCAAGTTCGAAAAGGCGTGGGGCGTCTCACTTTCGCCCAGCGCCGGCCTGACGCACGTGGAAATCTTCGACGAGATCGAACGCGGGAATATCAAGACGCTCTACCTGGTTGGCGAGAATCCGGTCATCAGCGAGGCGAACTCAAAGCACGTCGCCGACGCACTCAAGGAACTGGATTTCTTTGTTGTCCAGGACATCTTCCTCACCGAGACAGCCGAGTTTGCGGACGTTATCTTGCCAGCAGTCAGCTTCGCCGAAAAGGACGGAACGTTCACCAATACCGAGCGTCGCGTGCAGCGTGTCCGCAAGGCGATCGAACCAATCGGCCAGGCAAAGCCCGATTGGTGGATCACCAGCGAGATCGCCAGGCGAATGGGCAAGAGCGGTTTCGACCTTGACGGCCCGGAGGCAATCTCACAGGAAATTTCGTCGCTCACGCCGAGCTATGGCGGCATAACGTACGCCCGCATCGACGACGTCGGCCTGCAATGGCCGTGCCCGACAGCCGATCATCCCGGTACGCAATACCTGCACAGCGAGAAGTTCGCCCGCCCCAACGGCAAGGGGCGATTCATCCCGCTGGTGTACAAACCCTCCGCCGAGGTCGCCGACGATAAGTACCCGTTCATCCTCACTACCGACCGCAGCATCTTCCATTTCCACACCGGAACGATGACGCGCGACGTCGAGGGCATGGACATTCTCAACGGCCAGGAGCTGCTCGATATCCATCCGCAGGACGCCGAGAGTCTGGGAATCGACAACGGCCAGAAGGTCAAGGTCTTCTCGCGTCGCGGCAAGGTTTCGGTCCGGGCGAACGTCACCGACAAATGTCCGCCAGGTGTGGTGTCCATGACGTTCCACTTTGCAGAGACGCCCACGAACGTCCTGACCAATTCGGCGCTCGATCCGGTGGCGAAGATCCCCGAGACCAAGGTCTGTGCGGTAGCGATAGAAAAGTGGAGAGAATAATGACATCGCAAGAGGAACTGAAAACGGCTATCGGCGAAATCGCAGTTGAAGGTAAGGCATCCTGCAAAGCGTTGTTGGCCTTGGCCGAGAAATTGGACGTTTCGCCGAAGCAGATCGGCGAGGCATGTAACGAAATCAACGTGCGGGTATCGACCTGCCAACTGGGCTGCTTCGGGTAGCCTCGAACAGGAAGATATCATGGATCTCTCCAGGGAACATCCAATCCGCCGCTTCGAAGCGGGGCAGTTCAAGGCTGTCTCCGATTGCGTTATCAATGAGATGCGAATCGAGCTGGACGTCAACGACGGACAGCTTCGCCTGGCGATGCTCGCTCTGCCGCAGAATCTCGAAGCGCTTGCGATCGGTTTTCTCCTGGGCGAAGGTGCGCTGGAATCCGTGGACGATCTTGACGAAATCGTAGCTGCGCCCGAGCAGAACAAAGTTCTCATCCGCGGCAAGCTCAACGCTGAAGCGATAGACATGCTCACCCAGCGATGGACGTGGGGCTCCGGCTGCGGTGGTGGCGGGACCGGGCGCGATCTCGATAGGCCCGCTTACGAATCGGTAGGCCCGGGCACGCAAGTCTCAGCCGAATCGCTGCTTGAACTGCTCAAGCAATTCGAACGCAAGCTGGATCTCTGGAAGCAAACCGGAGCCGTTCACGCATGTGCGCTGGCAAGCGGTGACGAATTGCTGCTGCTCGCCGAAGACGTAGGCCGTCACAATGCGTTCGATAAGATCATCGGGATGGCCGCCATGCAGGGCATCGGCATCGAGGATAAGTACATTATCACCACCGGCAGACTCTCTGCCGAAATCGTATCCAAGGCCGTTGCCTGCGGGGTTCCCATGCTCGTCTCGCGCTGCGCGGTTACCGGGTTGGCGGTTGACCTGGCCAAGCGCTTCGGCGTGACGCTGGTAGGGTTCGGCCGCGGCAAACGGCTAAACGTCTACACCGGCTATCAACGCGTCATCCACCCCGACGACGCCTGAGAAGGGCATCTGTAGGGCGTGCTACTTGTTGCACGCGGGATCAGGAGAAAGTTTCTTGCGCGTGCAACAAGTAGCCAACCCTACTGCTCGCCTCCGTAGCGTAAGCGCATGTGCACCGAAGGCATCCTGCGGACCTGTAGCCTTTTTTACGCGCGCAGTCTAGAATGATGGATGTACGTTTTAGCTGCCGCAACAGGGAGAGACGCGATGAATGCATCCGCACATTGGACGGCTGAGAAGATTGGCGAGATCACCAGGGGATTTCAACAATCATGCGTTCTGGTCGCAGCCGCCGAGTTGGGGCTGTTCGATGTCCTGGCCGATAAGCCCATGTCCGCAGACGACGTTGCCACGCGAATGAAGACGGATAATCGTGCGACGGCGATTCTACTCGACGCGCTGACAGCGATGGGCTTGGTTACCAAAGATGCAGAGAGCTATACCGCAGCGCCCGGAACCATCGAGGCGCTTGGCGCGGCCGGCCCGGACAATGTGCTGGCGATCACGCGCCATCATGCCAACTGCCTGCGGAACTGGGCGCAGCTAGCGAGCATAGTCCAGACAGGCCGCCCGGGCGAGCGAATCCCCAGCATTCTCGGACCCCAAGCCGATCTGGAATCGTTCATCGAAGCCATGGATAACATCTGTCGCTCAATGGCGCCCGCGCTCGTCGAACGCCTGGGTCCGCCGAAATTCACGCACCTGCTCGATCTTGGCGGTGGGCCTGGAACGTGGACCATCGCGTTTCTACGCGCCGTCGGCGATGCGAAAGCGACGTTGTTCGATAGGCCCGACGTAATACCGATCGCCCGCAAGCACGTCGCCGCAGCCGCTCTGGAAGACCGCGTAACTTTTGCAGCCGGCGATTTCGCTGCCGATCAGTCGCTGCCCGGCGGGGCTGACCTTGCGTGGGTAAGCGCAATCGTGCACCAGAACTCGCGTCAGGAAAACCGCGACCTGTTCGCCAAAATCTATGCAGCGCTAACCGACGGCGGGCGAATCCTCATTCGCGATGTCGTGATGGACGCCTCGCGCACCCAACCAGCCGACGGTGCATTGTTCGCCATAAACATGCTCGTCCACACACCCGGCGGGGGGACCTACACCTTCGGCGAGCTCAGCGAGGATCTGACGGCGGCTGGGTTTGTTAATCCGGAGCAGTTGATATTCGGTGAGTTCATGGAATCGGTCATCCAGGCCGCCAAAGGCGATACCGATGGTGTCGCCAAGGGCGATGCCGCTGGTGCCGTCAAAGGTTGAAGCAATTAATAAGCGTTGAAATATTGCCGGCAGCCGTGTAGATTATCGCTGGATTATGCGGGGGCATGATTGGGTATTCCTACTAACAAAACACAAGGCAATGGAGGCTGAACTCTACAGTTTCCCAGATCAGAGGAAAGTATCGAATGAAGTGTGTGACTCGCAGCGGTTCGTGGTTATTGATTGGAATCATGTGCATTTGTGCCACCTCGCATTTGGCGATGGCCAGTCCCAGTGGATTGAACAACATCCCGACAACAGACGTCGTTCCCGAGAAAGTCGCAGTCGTTCAGACGTGGCTGAACATGGCGAACAACGCCCAGACTCAGCAGTTCCTCGGGTTCAAGACGGGCGTTCTTAAGGGCCTGGAAGTCGGTGTCGACTGGAAAGCAAACGGCGAAGCGCACGGCCACGCCGAGTTGCAGGCCAAGTACGCCTTTGACCTCAAGGGTGACTGGTGGAAAGGCGTCGTTGGTGTTGCCAACCTCACAGACAATCGGCAGCATAACGGGTACTTCTTTCCGTACGTTGCGACAAGTGTTGACCTGGAACTACTCAGATTGCACTTCGGCTATGCACCGCAGCCGCACAACGAAGCGTTTTTTGCCGGAATAGATCGGACCGTGACTTTTCTGGATCGCAACCTGCAACTCAAAGCCGACGCAATCCACATAAACGATAAGAACGACGTGCTCTTTAGTGTAGGCTTTCTATATGAGTTCGGCCTGAAAGACGCCCCAGAGGAATCATCCGCATCCGGAATCCAGAGTGTCCTGAATGGCATCATCAGTAATCTCATACTGGAAGCCTGGGTTTCCCTGCCCTCTACAGGCGATGAGGAAGTTTACACCGTAAAGCTGAACTACGTGATAAAGTTCTGATCCGAGTCGAGGCAATATGAGCAAAACAGGAACAGGCAAAACGATTGCCGGCAGGATACGACTGCTCAGGATGACAAGAAGGTGGCATGACTGGCATAACGACCTCCTTTGAATAATCCTGATAATCATCAGACCCAGACGCGCTGACCTTTCACAGGCCAGTGCGTTTGTTTTTTCGGCCTGTCCCTGCCTACCTGGCTAGCGCCGGCTGGGCAGGCAGGCACTTCAGTGGTGCAGGCGGGTTCGTTATTCTGTATTGCCGTTGATCTGTTCAATCGAAAATCGCAAATCGTCCTGTGCCTGTCCTTTTTTTAGATGTCGGACTATGCCAAGTGAATCCTTGTAAGATGGTTCCGGCGCGGATAGAACTTCTAACAAGGAGACACCCATGGGAATGGTGGCAAATCTTGGCGCACGTACGGTCGAATCGCTCGACGAGTTCGGCGATTTCTGCCGGTTCTGCGGGCGAACTTTCGGCTGGGTGTTCGAAGGGATGGGCAAGTGGCGTAACTTGCGCCTGCTGGGGCCGCAACTCTACGAAATCGGAACGCGAAGCATCCCCGTAGTCATGATCACCGGCGCGTTCGTGGGCATGGTTCTTTCCGTCCAGACCGTAGCGCAGTTCAAGTCCATCGGAATGGCCGACCAGATGGGTGTCCTGATAATTCTTTCCGTGCTGCGTGAACTGGGCCCGGTGCTTGCCGGTATCATGCTCGCAGGGCGGGTCGGAGGCGGACTGACGGCCGAACTTGGAACCATGCGCGTCACCGAGCAGATCGACGCGCTCCGCGCCATGGGCGCAGACCCGATCCGTGTGCTCGTAGTCCCGCGATTTCTCGCCTGCGTGCTGCTGATACCTATTCTCGTACTCTATGCAAACGCGATGGGAATTCTGGGCGGCTATGTGGTGAGCGTTCACATCTACGGTCTGAACGAATCGGAGTTCTGGCGGAACGCGCAGAATGCGGTCGAGAATTTCGACGTTCTCTATGGACCAATCAAGAGTATATTCTTCGGTGCGGTGATAGCGCTGGTCTGCTGCTTCAAGGGTTTCAGGTGCGCACCGGGCGCTGCAGGGGTTGGCAGGGCATGCACGCAGAGCTTCGTGGCCAGTTCCATGTCAATCCTGGCGTTGAACTTCTTCCTGGGCATGCTGCTCAATACGATATACGAAATTGTTTACGGCACGCGTCCGCTTCTGTAGCGGCGAGACATAAGCGAGGCGAAATGAAGGCTATCGAGAACTGGCGCAAGCGACACAGAAACGCTACAAGCTTCTGGCTGCATATGATAGGTATTCCGGCGTGCTTCGTGATCGCTCCGGTGCTGCTCATTCTCAAGATGTGGCCGGTGGCGGCTGCCATGTTCGTGGGGGGCTATGCGCTGCAGTTCATCGGGCACCTCGTTGAGGGCAATCGCAGCGGGGAAGAGATGCTCGTCCGCAGACTGATGGGCAAGAAAGGGTAGGACACCTCCGGCGGGGGCAAAACCGCAGGCTGGGGCGAGCGTGTTTCTCTGACGGCGCGGTGGGGCGACAGATGGGTGAATGTTGCAAATACCAACTGTCCAGTATCTCAAAACGCTCACTCTACGCGCCGGAATCTGAGTGGTCAGGCAATCTCATGCCAAGGTGGTCGGTCGGCAACGACGTGTCATAAGTAGCTAAAGAGCCTACTGATGACATCGCATCGTCCCGAGCCAAGATGGCCTGGAGGTTCCCCAAAAGCGGTTCCAGCACCAAAAGAAGTATAAACTAGGCAGGATTAGTAAGTTTAATCCTGTACAAGTTGCACTAGTAATGTATGATATATGAAGAAGGACGCGATTTCAGGATCGCAGCCAAAAAGCAGTGCGGAAGATATTGAACTGAACTGAATATTCTCCTCTCACAAGAGTAAAGGGAAGAGCAATGATAACCGCGACCAGGGAAGCACCTAAAACCCGACAGTTACGCGTCGTGAAGCCGACATCGCCAACCGGAATCAGTGGCGATTACGTCAGTCACCCATGTTTCACAAGGCCGGGCACTGAAGACGAACTGTTCGGAGCAAATGCCGAGCGAATCGAGCGGCCTCAATGGACGAGCTTCCCGGAGATTCCCGAGGAAGTCACCCTCAAGAAGAGTGGCAAGACCAAGCTGTCAGCCGACGACGAGGTCAGGCTTTTTCTGCGGTACAACTATGCCCGATACCGCCTCGGACTTCTTGCCCAGGCTCAGCAGAGAAGGTTCTCGAAGGTGCGGGCAAAGAATATGGAGACATGGTATCGCAGGGCGCAGGAGGCCAGGACGATGATCGTCGAGGCCAATATGGCGCTCGTGCTGGCGATGGCCAAGCGTTCATGGGTCGTGAATGTCGAATTCTCCGATCTCGTCTCCGAGGGCAACATGGCGTTGTTGCGCAGCGTCGAGAAGTTCGACGTATCGCGCGGCTTTAAGTTCTCCACTTACGCTTGCAGGGCTATTCTTAAGGGTTTCAGCCGCTTGGCGACCAAGACAGGGCGATATCGTCAGCGGTTCCCGACCGAATACGATCCGGAGCTTGAAAGAAGTGATTACGACGTGAAGAAGCACGACATGCAGCGGGCAGACTGGGTCGATACCCTCCGCGACGTGCTGACGTCTAATAGTGCGAGGCTCACCAGCGTCGAGCAGACGATCGTTACTGAACGCTTCGCATTGAGCAGCCGCGGCAAAAAGCGGACCCTCGCCGAGGTGGGCAAGTTGGTCGGGCTCACCAATGAACGCGTCAGACAGATTCAGAACCTGGCGTTGAACAAGATCAAGACGGCTCTGGAAGATGAGTACCTGGCCGCCTGAGACGCCCCCCTAATAGGCATGTCGCAGGTGGCGATAGACAGCACGTCTGCATGCCAGTCAGGCGTGCTGTTCTTATGCGCCCGATCTGAGTTGCAGCGTGGCGCCCTATCTAATTTCCAGCCTGCGCGTCCGATCTAACCTACAGCCTGCGCCCTATCTAATTTCCAGCGTGGCGTCCTATCTAATTTCCAGCCTGCGCGCCCGATCTAAGTTGCAGCTGGCCCTCCCGGCCGCGCGAGGCGACGGGTCTAACTCCAGCGCGACTATCCGGGTCGGAGTGGTGTTGCAAAGACTCTCGATGCGGGTATAATGTCCGGCTCGCAGTTGGCTATCAGCTATCAGCTATCAGCTATCAGCTGTCAGTTTTTAGCTTTTAGCTTTGTTCGTACCCAGCCGTTATCTGTTTTGGTGAATTGGGCACTTGTGTACTTGGTAATTGCGGTACCCAGCCATTATCTGTTTTGGTGAATTGGGTACTTGGAAACTTGGTAATTGTTGCACAAGGGCGTTTAGCTCAGTTGGCTAGAGCGCATCCCTTACAAGGATGAAGTCACTGGTTCGAGTCCAGTAACGCCCATTCGTGGGGTACCATGTCTACATTCTGAAGTCGCCAACCCTACCGACTTTCCGAACTTCTTGACAAGCTAGAGGCTGCGCGAGAAACTCCGAACAGAAAGGAGACGTACTATGAAACGCATAATTCTGCTTGTTGCCATAACACTGATCGCTGCCCCTGTTCTCGCGGATGAAAACCCCAAATCCCCAACCCGCCAGATGCTTGAACTTCGCCTGGAAAACTTGCAACTAAAGGCCGAAGTCAAAGAACTCAAGGCCCGCATCGAGAAACTTGAAACCAAAGACGCGCCCAAATCTAAATCCAAACCAACGGCAGACAAGTTTGCTTCACAACGAAAGAAACTCGTCGCCAGATTGGATGTCAAGATCACTGATGCCCAAAAAGAACTTCGCCAGTATCAGTACGACCGCAAGCGAGGCAAGTACAACATACAACCGGGCGGCCGCGGCAAACCCAACCCGCGTCTGGTCAGAAAAGCACCCGACAAAACGCCATCACTGAAGAAGAAAATCACCAGCCTCCAGGTCGAACGGAAAACCCTCGCCAACCACAGGCACCCGCTGCCTTTTTACGAACCGCTTACTCTGGATGGTCATGGCGAAGTCAAGGGCCTCAAGGTCGTTCAGGTACAGGATTCAAAAAACATGCTCGCCTATATCCCCGTCAAAGGCACGAAACCATCCTCCGCGCCGTCCTCTGGTTATTCGGGGCAATTCGGCACGTTTAAGGCGGGCCTGATGGATTTTCGCGGCCTTGGCTCAATGGGTAACCCGCACGACGTTCTTGTCTGGATAACCAACTATCCAACCAGGGGGCTGGTGGACAATACCACCGTCACGCCCAATAAGACATTCAGGGTAACAGGAACAAAAACCTACAAGGCCTCCAATAACGCATCAAAGACCGTGTTCGTCATCGAGCCTATTTAGCTTCCCACTTACCCCGTGGGTTCTGAGTTCGCAGTCGGCAGGGTTATTGGTTCATGTTGCAGGGAGATGGATAATGGGAGATTTAGCTGCTCTTGGCACTGGTTACCTTGCCAGCAAAGGCTTGGATTGGGCGTTTTCAAAGATAGGCGATTTGGTTATTCGCCGATGTTCTGAGAAGCGAGCGGCCGCGTTTCTGAAGACCTTTCTTGATGCAATACAAAGGGGGGAGAAAAACAGATGTATCTCAGAAATACTCGATCGTTATCTTTCCAAAGATGAGTATCGCGAAACGATCTTTAGTGCATACAAACGAGTCGTGTTCTCTGAAACTGAAGAAACAGGGCCGAAGATAATAGCACTGGTAACGGCGAGGAATCTACGCGGTGAACCAAAGGACGCCGATCAGGGTGTGTGCAAGATTGCAGAAACACTAACAGACGTAGACTTCTCAGCCTTCTATGAGTTTTCTGTTGAACACATCCATCAAGTGGAATTAGATGCAAATTGCAGTGAAATTCGGGTGGATTGGGCTGAAGCGAAGCGTGAAAACGCTATTAGTGGATATGTCAATCTGGAGGATTTTATAGGGTCGTGGGCTGTTAAGTTGGATCAGCTTAAGTATGTGAATTTTTGGAGTACCAATGAAGTTGATGAACTTATCCCACGATGGAGGGGAGAGGATGATTCGGGCGTCAGACAAGGTGATGTCACTTTTACAATACGCAGTTTTTTCACACTCTTTGCCCCAGCAATTGAGACACTCAAACTCCTAAAGACACTTAAGGCGGGTGGCGTGGTTTGACGCGATAGCGGCAACCACGATTCTTGAGCCATCCCGAAGGGGCAGGCGTGGTTGCGTCGTCCCGAAAAGCAGGGACTCCGCAGCCCACGGCACCCGTGTGTGAAAGTCTTTCAGATTCAGAATCTCTGTTACTTCCGTTCTACCAACGGCACCGCCCTTGGCGGCCTCCGCTACCATTCCATGCAAGCAGGCCGTTGCCCTGCGTCGTAAATTTGTTGGGATTTGTGGATTACGCATTTCCGTCGCCCATTCCCGTGTGCAGGCCGTTAAGATGTGCACATGGCGTGGATAATTGCAGAAAACGTGACGCAGGCTTACGGGCAGCAGGTTGTGCTGGACAAAGTTTCGGCGCAGATTGGTCCCGGCGACCGCATCGGCTTGATCGGGCCGAACGGCGAAGGCAAGACAACCCTGATCAAAATCCTCGCCCACTTGGCGACGCCCACCGAAGGAAAGGTACATCATCGCAAGTCCCTTACCGTGGGCTATCTACCGCAGGAAACTCCGGTGATGGCCGGTGCGACGATTCGCTCGCAAATGCTTGCCGTCTTCGATGCGCAGCAGAAACTCGAGCACCGCATTCACGAACTGTCCGCACTTCTCTCTGATGGTGGGCAGGACACTCCCGCCGCCCTGAAGCAGCTTGGCGAAGTCCAGACGCAGTTCGAAGCAGCCGGCGGATACATGTACCTGACGCGAATCGAGCAGGTGCTCACCGGGCTGGGCTTCGACGAGGAGATGTGGGATTTTCCGCTAGCCAAGCTCTCTGGCGGACAGCGGACGCGGGCTTACCTTTGTTCGCTTTTGCTAACCGCCCCCGACGTGCTGATGCTCGACGAACCGACCAACCATCTCGATACGCAATCGGTCGAATGGCTGGAGGAATATTTGCGGTCTTTCCGCGGCGGGCTGCTTGTAGTTTCGCACGATCGCTACTTTCTCGACCGCGTCACCGGATGGACGTGGGAAGTCGCCGGCGGCCGCGTGGAAACGTATCGCGGATCGTACAGCAAGTATCTGCCTCAGCGTGAGCATCGCGACGCCGAGGCGATGCGCCAGTGGGAGGCCCAGCAGAAGTACATCCGCGAGACCAAAGATTTCATTCACCGCCACCTCGCCGGGCAGCGCACCAAGGAAGCGCAAGGCCGTCGGTCGCGACTGGAACGCTTCATGCGCGACGAGGCCATCGACCGGCCAGCC
>SDBT01015849.1_pt1 | contig 11969 bp, 21 predicted proteins | sample 2277101 | NCBI WGS metagenome assembly SDBT01 (sample SAMN10404973, study PRJNA504765) | marine sediment metagenome | isolation source: marine sediment core GS10_PC15, 103 cmbsf | place: Arctic Ocean: Southern Knipovich Ridge | collected 2010
ATGTTTCTAAGGGCACTATGATTGAAATAATAGCACAGGATTATAATAGAAGCGTTCCGGCAGTTCAGAAAGTTGTCTATAATTTAGGGAAACAGAAATGATAGTATTTAAGTTATATAATTATTATATTGTGGAGTACATTATCAAACACAACACAAGGATATTAGCATGCTCATAAATGACCACTTCCAAAACTATAAAAGATATAGTATTCCGAAAGCCCAATTAGTAATAGCCGATATTCCTTACAATGTTGGGATAAATGCTTATGGTTCAAACCCATCATGGTATGTGGGCGGTGATAATAAAAAAGGTGAGAGCGATCTGGCGGGGACTGCATTCTTTGATACCGACAAGGCTTTTAATCTTAGTGAGTTTTTACATTTTTGCACAAAGATGGTAAAAAAAGAACCGAAAGAAAAAGGCGCTGCTCCGTGTATGATTATCTTCTGTGGATTTGAGCAGCAGTTTGAGATAATTGAAAAAGCTAAAAAGCACGGATTGAATGGGTATATAAACTTGGTGTTCAGGAAAAACTTTTCAGCACAGGTGTTAAAAGCAAATATGCGGGTTGTTGGGAATGCCGAATATGCAATTCTACTCTATCGGGACAAACTACCAAAATTTAATAATCACGGGAAAATGGTTTTCAATATTATAGACTGGCTGATTGATGACAAAAACAACGGCTATGAGAAAATACACCCAACACAAAAGCCAATTAAATTATTAGAGAAGTTAATATATATATTCACAGACGAGGGGGATGTTGTTATTGACCCCGTCGCTGGGAGTGGCTCAACTTTAATCGCTGCGAACAATCTGAACCGGAAGGCATACGGATTTGAAATAAAAAAAGATTTTTTCAAACCAGCAACAGAATGGATTAAGAAATGCAAGAGTCAGGGCAATTTATTCCATACACCGAAAAGGCAAAGACCAGAACCAGAACAAGTGAAAATGTCAATATGAACAGATTCTCAAACATCGATTGTATAAATAAAATCTACAACGAAGATTGCCTCGAAACTATGTCGAGGATGCCCGATGATTTTGTGGATATATCCATTACGAGCCCGCCCTATAATGTTGGTAGAAATAATATGACGCCCGGCAAATATGAGACAAAGGGCGAAGACGTTTATACACCTCTTGATTATGAATCGTTTCTGGTTAATGTAGTCAGGGAAATGGTCAGAGTAACTCGTTTTTATGTGTTCTTCAATGTCCAAATGCTTAGTGCCAATAAAATCACCTTAATAAACTTGCTTTATCAATGCAGAGAGATATTTAAAGAAAGATTTTTGTGGAGCAAATACCAAGTAGCCCCAGCAATTGAGCCGGGAGTATTGAATAGCAAATTTGAAGATATTTATGTATTCACCAAGTTCGGTCCTGAAAAGAGAAAGTTTGATAGGTGTTATTTCAAACAGGGCAGATTAAACAACGTTATTGAGGGCGGCAACGCATCACAAAACGAATATGCCAAAATACATAAAGCGACATTCCCCGGCTACCTGCCCCGTTTTTTTATAAACCACTTCTCAAAAGAAGGCGATATTATTTTCGATCCATTTATCGGGACCGGAACGACAGCTGTAGAGGCAATAAAATACGATAGGCAGTTTATAGGCGTTGATACAAAAACCGAATATTGCACGATAGCGGAGAAAAGAATTAAACAAGAATTAGCACAATTCAAATTAGCAATATGAAGAAAAAAGTATTAAAAAAGGGCAGCTTAAATGCTTCCTTTGTTAACAAACCTTGCATATATGCCATATTAGACGTTAATGATATCCCGGTTTATGTTGGGAAATCTAAAAATTTACGCAAAAGAATAGATGTTTATTTCTACCCCAATTCCTGTCACAATTCTTTATTAAGGGATTTCTTGCTTTCAAACGATCTTGTAATCAAAGTATTAGAATACAACCCCCCTAACTTAAACGCAGCCGAAAAGTTCTGGATAAAAAAACACAAAAAGACATTGTTGAACCTCGTGGGAGGCGGTGATCAAAACTGGCGTCATCACACCAGAAAACCGTGGATGGCTAACCAATCAGTTAAATGTCCGAGCGATATGCTATTAAGACATTTGAAGAATAGGAAGCTCAAAGGGTATGAAGGTATAAAAAAAGATATTGATAAAATCAGAGGTGCTATGAACACGAAGGAAAGAGCGACATACGAAGTAATGTTGGCTAAGAATAATTATCCGGCATTTATGAAACCCATTGAAAAATGGTTAAATTATACCGAGGACAGATTGGTTGAGGCGTTAAGTGGATAACCCTAAAAAGCAAATTAAAAAAAGGAAAAGAGCACCGAGGAAAAACGAAGGCGCACCATTAATCAAATTCGATGAGGAGCAATGGAAAACGTTTGAGAAGCTATGCGGTTTGCAATGTACTAAAATCGAGATTACTGAATGGCTCGGTGTCGACGACAAGACATTAGACAGGCTATTAAAAAGTAAGTATAAAATGAGTTTTTCCGAAGTTTACCTAAAGAAACGGAGTAAAGGGTTCACTTCTTTGCGAAAGTCAAACTTTAAGATGGCGAAGGTAAACGCTCCAATGGCTAAATTTCTAAGCACTAATTATTTGGGATTGAGAGACAAAACAGAGCTTGAAGTTAAACATAGCTTGCTGGAGAAATACCAAAAGATGAGCCCGGAAGAAAGAAAAGCAGAGTGGGCTAAATTAGATAAGGAGAGTAAGGGATGAGTATCGAAATTACGGTTGGTGAACTTACAATTACCCGATTGAATAAGAAGCGAGACTTTTTGACTCGGCAATTGTGGCTTACATTTAGAGAATTATCAGACTTATATAGAACGGATGAGTTCCCGGAAAATGATTTAGCATTGTGGGATGTTGTCACTAAGCACCGAGCAGTCCAAGAAGCGTTAAACATTGCAGCAGAAAAAGGAGGCGAGGGATGAGAAAAAGCACGGCAGAATCATACGACGAATTAAACAAGGCTATGCGTGAAACGTTCTTATTATTTTGCAAAACATTCTGGATTGAAAGGTTTGTAGTTTGGCTAAACAAAAAGTTAGATAAGGAGAGTGAGAAATGAGCCAATCAATATACGAAGTTGGGGAAAAGACACGTTTGATTGATAGGGAAACCGACGAGATGGTGTTCAGTGGCACGATAACACAATGTGCCGATTTTATAAAGAAAGAAAAAGGCGGGGGATATAGCCTTCAAGGAATTAAGGCAAGCCTCCTTCAGGGCAGAGATCTCGGCAATCGTTTCCCTTATGGTTACAAAGTAAGGGCTTTAATGGTAAAGAAGGAGAGTGAGAAATGACTTTAGAACTTTCTATAAAACAATTGCAGTGTAAGCGAGATTATTGTATCCGACAAACGTGGATAGCGTTCAAAGATTTATCAGACTTTCAAGAGCCCGATAAATTCACGGAGGAAGATTTGGATTTGTGGGAACTTGTCTGTTTCCATTCTGCGGTTCAAGACGTTTTAGATGAATCGATAAAAAAGGAGAGTAAGAAATGAAAGTTGATTGGAAGAAAGCAATAAAAACATATCCTGTCGGGCGAGGGATAATAGAGTTCGCAATTTTAGACTACGAAACTTATCCCGGTGGATATGTGCATAGTTATATTTCAATAAAATATCTTTATGAAACGGTAATGAATTAGATGCTAACAGCTGATATATTATATCGCAAAGCAACTCTTATAAGGGTTGAGCAATGTGCAGAGGCGAGGGATGACTTTGTTAAGTATTGCCAATTAGTTGATCCTGTGTTTTACACAGAAGACAAACCGCATCTCACGAAGCTATGTCAAGTGCTCGATGATTTTTATAAAGGACTGCTTATCAGGAAAGACGGGAAAGCATATCGCAAGTTAATGATAAACATTCCTCCACAGCACGGCAAAACCCGGACACTATGCCATTTCTGTGAGTGGGCTTTAGGCAAAGATAATGAAGAAAGAATTATCTGCGCTTCGTTTGGTGATGAACCTGCAAAAGATTTCAGTAAATATACGAGGGATGGAATAGCTGAAGAAAAGAACGTTGAGGAACAGATTGTATTCTCTGACATCTTTCCCGGAACTACGATTGCACACGGAACGGCAACTTATGGAAAGTGGGCTTTAACAGGACAGCATTTTAATTATAAAGGATGTGGTATTCAGGGAAGCATTACAGGCAAGGGAGCGAGCATTCTGTTGATTGACGATCCTGTAAAAGACCGGGAAGCCGCTGTAAACGATTTGGCATTAAATAAAATATGGAATTGGTACACGGGAACGTTTTTAAGTAGAGTCGCAGCAAAAGCCGGGTTACCGTTAGAGATTCTCAATATGACAAGGTGGGCAAGTGGCGATCCTTGCGGCAGGATATTGGATAGTGATGAAAAGGATGAGTGGTATGTTCTTACGATGGAGGCATACGATAAGAAAACAGACTCAATGCTTTGTGATTCGTTACTTGGTATTGAGAGGTACACAGAACTTAAAAAGAAAATGCTTCCGGAAATCTTCAATGCTAACTATCATCAACAGCCGATAGATTTAGAAGGAACGCTTTATAAGAAGCTGAAAACTTACGCTGGTATTCCGGTAGATGATTCAGGTGTGCCACTTTGGGAAGGGATATTTAATTACACCGACACAGCAGATGAGGGAGATGATTATCTTTGTAGTATTACTTTCGCTACTTATGAGAGTGAGGGTTTTATCTTAGATGTGATTTATTCGTTAGATGGAATGGAAATCACTGAACCGCTGTTGGCAAATCATTTAATAAATAACGAGGTAAACAAATCATATATTGAGAGCAACAATGGAGGGCGTGGTTTTGCCCGGAACGTTAAAAGAATAATGGGGGAAATAGCAGACAAGTTTAACGATGAAAAAGAAAAGGACGACCCGGAGCTTGGTAGTTCCGTTGTAGTAAAATGGTTCTTTCAATCGGCACGGAAGATTTCAAGAATATTAACAAATTCATCATTCGTTATGGAACATATTTATTTCCCTGTAAATTGGCAGTATCGTTGGCCGGAGTTTTATCAATCAATGATTAAGTATCAAAAAGCAGGAAAGAACCTTCACGATGACGCTGAAGATTGTATCACCGGAGTTGCGGAAATTGTTAGTAAAAAGAAGAGTATTATATTTGTATGATGAACAGATTTTCAAACATAGATTGTTTTGAGGGGATAAAATCTATTGAAGATAATTCAGTTGATTTAATATTAGAAGATATGCCTTATAATATAACCGCTTGTGATTGGGATGTTAAAATTGATTTGGGGCTTTACTGGGAAACGAGGTTAAGAATATTGAAGCCAACGGGCTTGGTAGTATTAACAGCCAGCCAGCCGTTTACAAGTGAATTAGTTATGAGTAATAATAAAATGTTTAAATATGAATGGATTTGGGATAAGGGCAGACCAACGGGAGTTCTTAATTCAAGATATTCACCAATGAAAAAACACGAAAACATACTTGTTTTTTATATAAAAGTACCCACCTATAACCCCATATTGAGGACTAAAAGAAAACAGGACATAAGAGATAATGGAAAGTTGTATAAACATACAAATAATGGTGCTTACGGTGATGTTTTAAAATCATCAGTATTAAACCAATTCAGGGAAATTCCTGTGGATAAAAAATATCCAGATAGTGTTTTAGAAATTCAAAGAGTGGGCACCTTTGGGTTTGAAAAAACAGGGCACCCGACACAGAAACCCGTTGAGTTATTTGAGTATCTTATTCGCACGTACACAAATGAAGGCGATTTAGTATTTGACGGCTTTGCAGGGAGTGGGACAACTGGCATCGCTTGTGAGAAATCAAATAGGGACTATATTATGTTTGAAAAAGAAAAGAAGTATTTTGATGCGGCACAAAAAAGACTAACTCAATTCAGGAGCCAATTAAAATTAGCAATATGAAAATAGTTAGTAAGAAAAAAAGCATTATATTTGTATAACTAAAATAAGGAGAGTGAAATGAAAGACAATAGAAAGGAGTATCCGTTTTTGTCTGAAAAGAAATACCGGAGCAGACATAGTACGCTGGGTTTAAGCAGCAGGGCGTATAATGTTTTGATGTATATGAATGGCGGAGGTTTATCGCTTACAGACACAGACATCCTAAAGTTGTTAAAGGGAAAAGAACGTAAAGATTTCTTTAGAGTAAGAGGTCTTGGACTCAAAACATTTAGCGAGATACAAGAATGGATAAAAAAGAGAACTTAAAGGAGAGTGTTTTATAATTAAAACACGGAGAACAAAATGGCAATTATAACGGCAGCGGAACTATTTAATATGCGTGTTCGTTTGGGAGCGCAATTAAACGCCGGACAGATAACAAACGAAGCACTATTGGCTCACTTAATCCCTTCAGACAAAGCGAGCGATAGGAAGGGGGAAATGATTAACGGTATGAATTATTACGCTGCTAATCAGGCAATAGAGAAGAAAAAGCGGGAGTATATGTCTGAAGGAGTGAAGCGGAAAGACCCAACAGCTTCGAATCATAAACTTGCTCACGGTTTCCATAAAATTATAGTTGACCAGAAGGTGGGCTATATAGCAGGGAAACCAATACAGATAACAGCGAAAGACCCGGAAGATGCAACGATGATAAGCTTCGGGGAAGAAACTCAAACCACACTTGGAGACCAATTCAATGATACTATGGCAACTTGGATTAAAGGTGCTTCGAATAAAGGCGAGGAGTTCTTACATCCATTTGTAAACTCTATTGGTGAATTTGATTACATTGTTATCGGTGCGGAGCAGTGTATTGCTATTTATGATTCTCGTTATAATAAAATGTTAGTTGGAATGATTAGATATTACAACGTTGAGAAAATAAACGATAAAAGCATTGGTGAAACCCTGATAGCTGTCGAATGGTGGGACGAGAAACAGGTCACTTTCTACATTGAGCTAAAGCCAAACACCGGGACGAATATGAGCAGCAAAACTGTTTTCATTCTGGATGCGAGTGAGTTTAAGAAAGGCAATCCAAGACCGCATTTTACTAAGGGCAATACAAATGATGAGCCAGATACGCCGGGCGAGGTTGGTAGTTGGGGAAGAGTACCATTTGTTAGGTTGTTGAACAATGATGAGGGCTATTCAGATTTACGTTATTATAAAACCCTGATCGATGCTTATGATTTTGTTGAAAGTGATATGGTTGATAAGATCGAAGACATAGCGGATGTCATCTGGAAGATTTACGGTATTGAAGGAGAAAAACCAAGCGAGCTAAGAAAGAACTTGAAAGAATTCAAACTCTTATTACTCCCTGAAGGTGCGACGGCAGAATCGGAAACATTAGACATTCCAATTGAAGCTGTGAACGCTTCACTTGAAAGACTGTGCGATGATATATTTATGTTTGCAATGGCTGTTAATGTAAAGACGGACAATTTAGGCACATCCATTTCCGGTGTTGCGTTAAAGTTCTTATACACACTATTGGATATTAAGTCAAATATATTAATATCAAAATGTAAACTCGCATTACAGGACTTCTTGTATTTCGTTGCTTTCTACATTAAGGAGGTCAAGGTCGGTGAGGCGCAGTTTGATGAAGATATTTATAAAACACTTGTATTCACCTTTGATAAATCAATCATCATAAACGAGCAAGAGAAAATTCAAAACCTTGCTATTTCCGGCAGAACAATCTCCGAGAAAACGAAGACTGAAGAACATCCTTATGCAAAGGCAAACGAGGAGGAAAGAATTGAAGCGGAGAAGGGAGAGTTTGAGGAGGAATTTAATACACCGGACGAAGATGAGTAAATTTGTTTTTTATTATACTTTTGTTTAATTTAGAGATATGAAAACGAAAATTGACAGGCATAAGGTTTATGAGAAATATGACGGGCACTGTGCTTATTGTGGCAAGGGAATAGAATACAAAGAGATGCAGGTTGACCATATAATCCCAAAATGGCATAATTGGAGTGATGAAAAAATTGAAAGGTATAATAGCCGTTCTCCATTCGGGAAGGTTCTTACAAATAACAATAAGATGGTAAGGGGCACTGATGATTTTGACAACCTTAACCCGAGTTGTAGAAGATGTAATTATCACAAAGCAACGCTAACGATTGATAAATTTAGAGAAGTAATATCAAATAAACCGAGAGTATTAAAAGAAGAACCGGCATATAGAATTGCAATAGATTATGGGTTAGTTACTGAAAACACAATGCCGGTTCTCTTTTGTTTTGAAAAAAGGAGAATAAAATGAAATGGTTATTAGCAGCATCATATTTATATTTTTTGGTTCTATTTATTAGTTTGATAATTTAAGGAGAGTGAAATGAGTGAAGCTTTTGAATGGGATATTGCGGTTAAGTGGAATTATGCTAACGATAGGGCAAGCATCCAAATTACCGAAGAGTTCTATGATATTCTGAAACTATACCCAGAGAAGATATGGGACACAGACGGAGAAAACATACAAATAACGATTACTTGTAAAAAACCATTTACTAAAGAATATTTAGAAAGACATCGAAAAGGATTATGAGCATTAACAGTGACATAGAAAAACTTAAAAAGCAAACGGAAAGATTATTCTACCAGCGCCTTAGAGGTATTGAGCAGGAATTACTTGAAACCTACAAAACCGCACAGAAAGAAATCCTTGTAAAGTTACGGGCTTTATACGACAAGTTAACTGTGCCGTTAAACAAGAATCAGTTAAACAATGCCTCACAGTTTAACAGACTAAACAATTTAGAACAGCAAATCGATGGGATTATAAAAGAACTTAACCGGGTGCAGAAATTAACAACAGGGCAAACTATTACAAATGAATTCGCAGAAGGATATTATTCAATCGGTTATCAGTTAGAGGGTAGTTTACAAACGAGTTTACGTTTTGGGCTATTAGATTCCGAAGCTGTTAAAGGTTCTTTAGCAAACCCAATGGATAGAATAGGATGGAAGAAAAGGACTAACTTTTCAAGTGCTAAGTTAACAAATCAGATCCGCAGTGAAATCACAAGTGGACTAATTCAGGGAAACGGTTATCAGGAAACGAGCAGGAACATAAGCCGGACATTGGGTAAACACTTCGACAATGATGTGTTAAGGATTGTGAGAACGGAAGGACAGCGAGCACGGAGTTGGGGAGATTTGACCGGACACGAACAAGCAAAAGAATTCGCAGGCAGGGCGGGTGTTGACATTCACAGAATATGGTTAAGCACTTTGGATGGAAGAACGAGAATCCCTAAGGGCAAGAATACTGCTAATCATAGGGAAATCGATGGAAGAAAAGAAGAAAAAAATGGGAACTTTATATTTTCCGATGGTGTTGTAACTGCTGCTCCCTTAATGAGTGGCGTTAAAGGTCACGACATTTACTGCCGTTGCACTACGATTGATGTAGTTGATAACGAAACCCCAAAAATGCGCCGGGACAATGTGACAAAGAAAGTTGTTCCCTTTGAAAAGTATTCAGAGTATAAATCAGATTGGATAAACAAAAAGAAATCACCTATTAAAAAACCAGTTAATCCATTACCGAAATGAAATTAAAAATAATTGAAAACCCGGAACATATTCCTGATAAAAAATCTTTCATAATAAGGTGCTGTAACTGTGGCCTCGCACATAATTTCAAAAAAGTAATAGATGGCTGGAATATCAGCATAAATAAAGAATGGACTTCAAATAATCGGCGTAGGGAACGGTCTAAGCTTATTAAGCGCATATTAGAAAAGGAAGGGTACAAAGATTGGGTTGTAAAGAACGTGGGCAGAGGAGGAAACTTGACGGTATTCAAGACAAAAGAATTGTGGATGAATCATAAGCAACTAAACAATCTTTTTTGGGTAATCCACGAAATAGCTCATATTAAATATCCCGATCACAGCAATGAGTGGGGTAATCATTACACAAAATTATTAAACAAATATATTACCTAAATAAAGGAGAGTGAAATGAACTGGGATAAAACAAAAGAGAAGTGCCCGAAAAGTGAGGCGTTAATTGATAAGTGTATAAGGACAGACAGAGACCTCTACGACTTCTTCGATGAGCAGGGGATATATTTAACAACCGCACACGGGTATAAGGGCTTTTATGTAATAATTGGCGAGCTTGATTGGCAAGGCGACTTCTACAAAACCCGCACACTCGCAGAAGAGAAAGCATTTGAAAAAGCGTTTGAAATTTTAGAAGATAAATTAAAATGAAATTCAATTATAAAAAAGGTTCATCAACTAAAAAAGGCAAGATTCACACGCTTAGACTTTTAACGCCAGACCATACTATGTTCCCGGTGTTTTACAAAGCAAACGGGGAGCGGAGAACAGACGCACAGATTAAAGCAGATTTGGCAACCTATCAGCCAAAGAAGAAGCCGACAGCAGCAGAAGCAATATATAAATGAATCGCTTTGACAACATAGATTGTATGATTGGGATGGCAGAGTATGAAGATAACCATTTTGATTTAGCCATAACAGACCCGCCATACAATGTCGATTTTAAATACAATGGCTACAATGATAAAAGGTTAGATTACAAAGAGTGGTGTACTATGTGGCTTAAAGAATTACAGAGGGTAACGAAATATCTGGTTTGTATTAGTTCTGGTATTGTCAATGTTGGTATGTGGCACAAAATAGAAAGACCAAAATGGATTGCTTGTTGGTATAAACCAGCGACAATGGGTCGGGGGTTTTTGGGATTTAATAATTGGGAGCCAATAATGATATATGGCAAAGCATATAAACAGACCGTTGATGTTATAAAAGCCGTTATAATACCCGACAAAGAAATTGAGTTCCATCCTTGCCCCAAACCATTGAACTGGGCTAAGGGACAATTAAATAATTTCGGGGAAATCGGGATGAAAGTATTAGACCCATTCGCAGGCAGCGGCACAACTTTAATCGCTTGTGAGGATATGGGATTTGAATACGTTGGTTTTGAACTCGATGAAGATTATTACAATGGGGCGCAAAAGAGATTAGCACAATTCCGGTCAGAACCGAAACTTGATTTACCAAAAGCTAAGACTTACACACAAGAGACACTTACATACTGAAAAGTATGTAACACCTAACAAATCCATTTCTTATTTTCACATCGATTCTTAAACAGAATTTAAAAACAGTTTCCTTTAACCGCAGGTGATGCCTGTAAAAAAATCGAAGGGATAAATAAATGGATGATATTAAAAAACTTTTTGGAGACGCAGAACTTTCTTATACTTCTTTAATTTCTAAGTTGGATGGGAGTGTTTTAGCGTTAGTACCAAAGGGACAAAAAGTGTTTTTGCATAAGGAAAGTGAAACTCCTATTATTACTAATAATGGTGAGTGGATTCCGAAGCAAAAGATGGATGATTTGAACGAAATGCTAAAGGCTGAAAAGTTGTTGACTGCAAATACTATCAAGGAGCTGGACACTCTAAAAACTTCTGCAGGTGATAGTGTGAAACTGCAAGAGACAATTGACAAAATGAAAGTTGATACCGAGAAAGCTAAAACGGATAATGATTTAAGATTTGAAAACCTTAATAAATCTGCTTTAGTGTTGGAGGGCTTACTTGAAAAAGGCGCAAAACGTTCAAACGCAAAACTAATGGCTACTGAAATTTCACTTGACAAAGTGGTAATGGCAGATGGCAAAATAACTAATGCGGATGAGTTATTTAAGACAGTTTTGGTGGATCACAAGTCTTTATTTGGGAAACCAATATTAAAAGGCAATGACCCGATTATCCCCGATGGTGCTCCTGAAGGTTACATTACTTATGATAAATTTATGGCTATGACCACAACGGAAAGAGCAACTAATATCACGAAAATAAATCAGTCCTCTCCGCATTGGGACAGAAATAAAAATTAAGGACTAAAAAATGTCAGTAGATAATTTTATCCCTGAATTATGGGATGCAAATTTTCAGGGTGCATTAAGCAATGCACACGTATTTGCA
>SDBT01015850.1_pt1 | contig 11969 bp, 15 predicted proteins | sample 2277101 | NCBI WGS metagenome assembly SDBT01 (sample SAMN10404973, study PRJNA504765) | marine sediment metagenome | isolation source: marine sediment core GS10_PC15, 103 cmbsf | place: Arctic Ocean: Southern Knipovich Ridge | collected 2010
GGGGGGGGCGGGGGGGGGGAGCGATGAGAATCGCCGCGCCGGCTGCTGCGCATATCAGAACGATGATGAGGTTTCTCCACGACATCTCGCATTCCTGAAATCAAAGCACCCGCCCAAACATCCACACGGCCGCCACCAGGAGAACGACGGCGAACAGACGCTTCAGCATCTGACGGTCGGCCCTTATGGTGAACCTCGCCCCGATCTGCGCTCCGACAACGGCCGCCAGCGCAAGAGGAATGGATAGAAGCGGATCGAAGTGGCCCGCAAATCCCTGGCCGATGCACCCCACCATGCTCGTCAGCGTCACCATCAGAGAGGAGGTCGCAATAGCCACCTTAATCGGCACCCCGAACAGGAGCACCATCATCGGGATCTTCAGAATCCCCCCGGCAAAACCGAGCATTCCCCCGAAGTAACCGATCGTGAAGGCAACCGGCAGCCCCACCGAAAGATCGATCGTATATTCGAATGCGCCGAACGAGCGCTGCCAGCAAAACCTGGGTGAGAGGGCCAGCGGGAGGGCGGCGCGCTCCCACGGCTCCCGGTGCATCAGAAAAGCCGACAGGGCGAGGATGCTTCCGAACATCAGCGACAGCGACGACTCGCCGATCGCGCTCGATGATATCCCTCCGAGAAATGCGCCCAGGCAGGTCATGGGCTCCAGCGCCAGCGCGAGCTTGTAGTCGATCAGACGCGAGCGCAGGAAGACGAACAGGGCGGAGATGTGTGCCGCGGTGATGATGAACAGGCTCGTGGCCGAGGCGACGTGGAAGCCCACCCCGAACATGAGCAGGATCGGAACGTAGAAGAATCCGCCTCCGAGCCCGAGCATGTTGAACACCACGGCCGCTGCGAGCACGAACGCCGCCGAGCGATGGATTACCCCCCAGTCGCGGGCAGCGGCCCTGCTCGAGTGGACCTCCTGGCCGGGACGCTGATACGCGGCCGTGACCGTCTGCCCTGCCGTGGAGCCGATGAAAGTGTGACAACCCGAGCACTTGCCCAAGTTGGGATGCGGCGGCCGGGCGCCGGCGCGGATCGGTTCCATCTCGGTCTCCGCCGCCAGGCGGCCGATGCGATTCGATGGCATCGCGTCCCGCAGGTACGCCAGGGCTCTTTCGGCCGAGATGGCGAAGCCCACACCGGAGAATACGCCGTGCGGCGCATAGATGGCCGTGCTGATCCCGACCACGTCTCCTCGCATGTCGATCAGCGGGCCGCCGCTGTTGCCCTGGTTGATGGCCGCGTCCGTCTGGATGAGATCGACGTACGAGCGGCCGCCGATCTCTAAAGAGCGCGTCCTGTCGCTCACGATGCCCATGGAGACCGAGTGCTCCATTCCGTACGGGCTTCCTATGGCGATCACCCAGTCCCCGACCCGGACCGCGCTCGAGCGGCCGAAGGTCGCGCAGGGAAAAATCCCGTCCCCGGAAAGCCGGATGAGCGCCAGATCCTTCTCCTCGTCCCGGTGGATGACGTGGCCGACGAGATCGGCGGGCCGAGCACGCCAGAGCCTCACCTCGATGCCGCGCGCGTCCTTGACTACATGGGCGTTGGTGAGAACGTATCCCCGGGGGTCCACGATCACGCCCGAGCCGATGCTCCGATACGGCGTCGCCTCTCTGCCGGGCGCGGCGCCCGGTCTGCCTGGAAATCGCAGGGCGCTTACCTTCACGACCGCTGGACGCACTCTTGCGACTGCGTCTCTCACCCCCCGCTCGAAGCGGGCGAGGGCCGCGGGCGGGTCGCCGGCGAGGACGGACGAGGGAAAGACCGCTGCCGCCAGCCCGATCGCAAGCCCGACTACGGTCCGCCTGAATCTTCCCTCGCTGAACATGTTCAACCGTCCGATTATTCCGGATCGTCGTCCGCTTCCGCTCGCTGGCCTGCGTTCTGCCTGGCGATGAGTTGGTCCAGCCGCTCCACCTTGAAATAGAGATGGACTCCCCCGACGATGATGCCGAGAAGCAGAAGTAATCCGATGTAAGTGGTCATGGAGATCCTCCTACCGTATGTCGGATTCCGCTCATGGCGGCAGCCACTGAAAGACGTAGTGTCCCTTCAGCATCGAGTACATGAGACAGAAGAAGACGGCCTGCTGGGCGTGAAGCAGGTACAGGCCTTTCCGGATCCTGGGCGGATATTTCAGCTTCATGACGAAGCCGTTGAGAGTGAGCACCCCCATCAGTACGAGCGACATCCAGAGCCAGATGTTCGCCCAATTCGTCGTGTAACAGTGAACGAGCGCGACGATGAAAGAGGCGGTGTTCAGGTAGCAGTGGCCGCTCAGAAGCCAGTCGAAGTAGCCCTGTACTTCGTGGAAACGGTAGCGCAGCCGCAGCCGCTTGGCCGGTATGTATACGTTCCCCGCCAGGAACAGGATCAGGCACAGGTTCCCGGTGCCCGTGGGCCAGTTGTAGTCCGAAAAGTATGCGAATGCCACGCACCATATGCAGAAAAGCCCAAATCCTATGGACTTCCTCCTGAGACCGGCGCCGGAATGTCCGGCGACTGAGTTCTCTTTTTCCATCGCATCAGTACTCGACCACTCGGAAGCTCTTCGCCTCGGTGTCCGCTTCGTAGTAGGGAAGGGACTCGAATCCGTACACGTAGCCGAACATTCTGCACGGGAACGTCCTCAGCTGCGTGGTGTACGTGTTCACGACCTCGGCGTACTTCATCCGCGCGTCGCTCAGATCCTTCTCCGTCTCGATCAGGGCATCCATGAAGCGGCGGAAGTTCTCGCTGAGTTTCAGATCGGGGTAGCGCTCGGCCACGGCGAGAAGTCCAGCCAGCCTGTCGTCCGCGATCAGGCCGCCGGCCGCGGATCCCTCCAGAAGGGCGAGCATCTCGTCGAGCACCCCTTCTGCACGGGGCTTCTCGCCGGCCGGCCCCGCCACGGCGGCTTTGTCGTCCTTGCGCCTGCTCGACGCCTGCGAGGATGCGCGCACGTCCGAGACGTGCCCGAAGACGCCCTTCTCGTGGATCGCATAGTCGCGGACGGTTCGGGCGAGGTTGAGGCTGATGTTCCGCCTGCGCTGGAGCAGACTGTCTATCTTCGACCCCTCCTTGAGGACGTCCTGCTGGTAGCTGACGAGGAGGTTGTAGAAGTAGACGCTCATGACGACCAGGATGAAGGACAGCCCGATGCCGCATGCAAGAACGATGCGTCCCCTGGTGAGGATCTTGCCCCGCATCCGGTGGAGATCGTGCACACGCTCCCCTCCTCCGCGTTCGACGGCCTTTGCTCGACCGGACCGACGAACGGGCGGACGGCTGCGCCTGGGAGACTGCAGCTCGCTCCCGTAGAGCGCCTTGATGATGTTCACCGCTCTCGACGCCATGCGCCCTCTACCGCTCCCTCCTTCAGATCTCCTCCTCCTCGGCTGCCTCCAGCTCCACCACCATCTTGAAGTGATGGACCGCCTCGTCGCGACGACCGAGGCCCTCGTACACGAAGCCGAGGTACTGGTGATACCTGGGCTCGTCCTGCCTCATCTCGACCGCCTTCTGGAGCTTCTCCAGGGCCTTCTCGGGCGAGCCGTTCTTGTCATGGAAAACGCCCAGTCGATAGAGCCACCGGTGGTTGTCCGGATCCAGCTCCACGGCCTTCTCCACGGCTTCGATGGCACCGGGAAGATCCTTGGTCTTGCCGAAAATCAGCCCCAGCCTGTAGAAGGCCTCGGCATGGTTCGGCTCGACCCTGGTCGCGGTGCTGAAGGCATGGACAGCCAGCTCCTGCTCTCCCTTGGCCTCGTAGATGCGACCCATCTGGAAATGGACGTCTGCGTCGTGCGGGCTCAGCTTGACGAGCTCCTGGTAGGCCGCGAGCGCCTTGTCGTGCAGCCCCTTCTTCCTCAAGCCGCACCCCAGATTCTCGTAGATCAGTCTCATGTCGCCGCGCTGGAGCATGAATAGATTGTTGTAGAACCCCAGGATGCGGTTTCCGACCCGTCCCATGAGCAACAGGAGCGAATGCAGGAAGAACTCGCTCGAGATGGGTGACGCCCCCCCCGCCGGAGCCGACGGTCGGGCGGCGTCTCGCCGCCCGTCGGTCTCCTGCGATGCGCGACGGGCTTCTGCAGGCTCGGCGCTCGTATCGAGAGTGGTTTCCATTTCAGTCCTCTTCTCCGTCATCCGGCGCAAGTCCGGACGCATCGGGTATCGTTGCCTCCAGCGGCTCAGTTCCCGGCTTTGCCAGTCCGGCGAGCATGGCGATGGCGCCCACCGAGATGAGCACCACCGGGGAACCGCCTTTCACGAAATCCACGACGTAGTACCACTCGTCGAAAACTCCCCATATCCCCAGGGCGATGAAGAACAGTCCTGTAATTATGTGCATCATTTCGCATCGACTCCCTGTTCCATGCCTCCATCCAATGCCCTACTGCGGGGCGCCGGCCTTTATCCAGGAGCTGATCTGATGGGACTCGTCGGCAGACAGAAACCTGCTCATCGGTCCCCCCGGCTGAATCAACATCGTCAACAGTCCGTTGTCTACGTACGCCTTCACCCGGTGATAGGTCGTCAGGGTGCGGATCGGACCGCCGTGACAGCGCAGGCAGTTATTCGCGATGATGCCTTGTATCGTATTGGTGTAGGTTGTTCCCTGGTGGGTCCCAAGGGTCGGACCGCCTACCTGCGGACACGCGGCGCCTGCCCGAGGGCAAGGAGTCGCACCGGGCCCGGCTCCTCCCATTCCGGCGAGCATCATTTCGTTCCGCTCCCTGGCGCGCGACGCTTGTCCGACGAAGATGGCATTCGTCAGCGGAGTGCCGCAGTTGGGGCATCTCATCTGGGAACAGGAGACCCCTGCTTGGCGATCAAGCTTGTTGCCGCATCTCGGACAGACGCACGTCCCTGGATTTCGCATCGGAGGCAAAACATCCGCCGCTGCGAGCTGTGGAGATCCACCCGGGACCCCCGCGCCCGGAAAACTCCACGGCACCGAGATCCCCTGCTCGGCGAAAGTTTCGCGCTGGTTCTGGTTCAACGGTCCAGGGGCCGCTGGCGCGGTTGCCGCCGCGAGTAAAGATGCGTCGACCATCGAGTGTCCGCAGCCCGGGCAGTTCACCTCCTCGCAATCCAGGCCGGCTGGTTTTGCGATCGTCGCACCGCAGTTCGGGCAGACGCAAAGACCGGACGCTGCGCCGGCAGGCTGCCCGCCGACGTTCTTGTCCCTGAGCGCGAAGAAGATGATTCCCAGCAGCAGCACTGCGCTGACGAGTATAGCGACACCCAGCCTCATGCGGGCGCCCAGAAGACCCGGTTGAGCATCCATCAGCGAGGAGCTATTCAACGAACGTGCCAATTAAAACCAGTTCCAAGTTCCTAGTTCCCAGTTCCTAGTTCCCAGTCTTAACTAGGAACTAGGAACTTGGAACTTGGAACTAGACGCTGCCACGCCCATTCGCTTTGGGGCATGTTTTCTCGACCAAGAGGGGGCTGCACCCGCGCCTGGAAGAAACGTCTTATGGAACGGGGAAGTAGGACGAACTGGAGTTTTTACTCGTTCGCGGGAGATCTTCCCGATCTCTCAACTGCCTTTGCACCCCTGCTTCAGTTCCAACGTGGGTCTGAGCCCGTACTTGATGATCTTGTTGTGGAGCGTTTTCCGGTCGATTCCGAGGATCTTGGCTGCGTGCCCCTGGTGGCCGTCGGTTCGCCGCAGGATCTCCCCGATGTACTGCTGCTCGAGATCCTCCAGCGATCCCTCGCGATCGGCCAACTGCAAGGCAAGCCCGTCATGGCCCGAGATCTCGTCATCGAACAGGTCGTCACGGGTGGCGTACTCCACGCCTACCACGATCACCGCGTGCTGGATGACGTTCTCGAGCTCGCGGATGTTCCCGGGCCAGCTGTGATCCATCAGGGCTTCCATCGCGTCAGGGCTCAGCCGGACCGAGCGGCCGTAGAGACTGTTGTATTTAGCCAGAAACAGATCGATGAACTCGGGGATGTCCTCCCGCCGCTCCCGCAGCGGAGGCAGCTGGAGGGTGACCACGTTCAGACGATAGAGGAGATCGCTGCGGAATTCGCCACGCTGCGTAGCGGCGTGGATGTCCCGGTTCGTGGCGGCGATGATACGGGCTTCATTGCTCAGCGTTCGCTCTCCTCCGACCCTCTCGTACTCGCCCTCCTGGAGCACGCGCAGCAGCTTGGGCTGGAGCTCGAGCTTGAGCTCGGTGATCTCGTCCAGGAGAAGCGTGCCATTTTGAGCAAGCCCGAACTTCCCCACCCGCTGGCCGATCGCACCGGTGAAAGCGCCCTTCTCGTGTCCGAAGAGCGTGCTCTCGATGAGATCGGACGGGATCGCCGCCAGGTTCACCGCCACGAACGGCCTGTCGGACCGGTCGCTCATCCGGTGAATCCATTTCGCGAGAAGCTCCTTTCCGGTGCCGGTCTCTCCGAAGATGAGCACCGCCACCGGGTACGGAGCCGCCCGCCGCGCCAGCCTCATGACTTTCTGCATGCGGCTGCTGCTGCCCACGACCATCCGTTCAAAGTTCCTGGTTCCTGGTTCCAAGTTCCTGGTTGAGGAAGGGGGGTGGGTTTTCGCAGACCGGCCGATCACCTTCTCGATCCGCTCCACGAGGCCGGCGATCTCGACATCCTTGATGATGAAATCGTCCGCTCCCGCCCGGACCGCATCCGCCGCCTCGGAGATCTCCGCCGCGGAGCACATGACGATGAAGACTGGAAATTCCTGCGGGGAGCGACCGCCGCGCAGCAGCGCGAGCACCCCATCTCCGGACGGCCTGACGCCGGCGAGCACGCAATCGAAGCGCTGATTCGCCAGGATCTCGGCGGCCTGGGCCGCATCGCGAGCCTCCTCGACGTGGAAACGCGGGACGATCACGGAAACGATGGAGTCCCTGATCCCCGGATCGTCTTCGACCACTAGAATCGAAGGAACCCTATGTGCGGATCTCTGAGGCAATGAGAACACACCTCTTGTGCCGTCAACACCCTGTGTCGTACGCGTAACAACCTTGAAGTTTACCACGTCCAGGGAAGGCCTTTCTGTAACAAAAATATTAGGGTTTGTTAGGGATTGTTAGGTATTCCGAAAAAATAAACTTGATAATAACTTATGATAGGTGCATCAAGGAAGGTCCATGGGCGATTCCGCTGAGAAACGAATCCTGATTGTCGAGGACGATGTCTCCTTTGCCTCTGTCATCAAGAGGTTTGTCGAGTCGCAGACAATGTGGCGCATGGAAATTGAAAGGCGCGGGGACACAGCCGTCAAGAGGATCCTGGAAGATCCGCCCGATCTGGTGGTGCTGGACCTCAAGCTCCCCGGTCTGGATGGACTTTCGGTCTGCAGGCAGGTTCGCCCGCGATATCCAGGGCCCATCCTGATGCTCACGGGCCTGGGCACGGTTGCGGATCAGGTGGAAGGGCTGGAGTACGGGGCGGACGACTACGTGGCCAAGCCGGCCGACATGGGTCTCCTCCTGGCGAGGATCAAGGCACTGCTACGACGTTCGACGATCGGATCCCCTGTCGGTCAACACCAGGATCAAGACGACCTGCCGTCGGGTGACTCGGTGGAGCGCATCCGGGTCGGGCCGTTGTCCGTCGATGCCGGGAACCTCGTCGCCTCCATCGAGGAAAGCCCCGTGAATCTCACCTCCTTCGAGTTCGACCTGCTGCTTCACCTCGCCCGCCATGCCGGCCGTGTCGTGTCCAGGACGAGCCTGTTCCGGGCGCTGCGAAACATCGAATGGGATGGTTTCGATCGAAGCATGGATTTCCACATCCTCAACCTTCGCAAGAAACTCGGTGACGACGGCAGGAATCCCCGGCTGATAAAGTCCGTGCGCGGGGTTGGATACCTGCTGGTGAAGGACCCCTGAAAACACCTGGCTTTCGGGCGTGGATAAACCACGCCCCTACGGCTCAGCCTCGCTCGATCCTCCGTTCTTGTCTCGACGGGCGTCTGAGGCCGTACTTGATGATCTTGTTGTAGAGGGTCTTCCGGTCGATTCCCAGGATTTTCGCCGCGTACCCCTGATGACCTCCGTTGCGCAGCAGGACCTCCTCGATGTATCGCCGCTCGAGATCCTCCAGGGTTCCCCCGCGGTCGGCCACCTGTCTGGCAAGCGCCTCCACCTCGCGGCCCGAGGTCTCGGAATCGAACAGATCGTCATGGGTGGCGTACGGCACGCCGGCCACTATCACCGCGTGCTGGATCGCGTTCTCGAGCTCGCGGATGTTCCCGGGCCAGTCGCGATCCATCAAGGCCTCCATCGCGTCCGGGCTCAGCCGGACCGAGCGGCGATAGAGGCTGTTGTACTTGGCCAGAAAGAGCTCGGCGATCTCCGGGATGTCCTCTCGCCGCTCTCGCAGCGGCGGCAGGCGGATCGCGACGACGTTCAGGCGATAGAAGAGATCGCTGCGGAACGATCCCTGCCGCACCGCGGCGTGGATGTCCTGGTTCGTGGCTGCGATGACGCGGGCTTCGCTGCGCAGCGTCCGCTCTCCCCCCACCCTGTCATACTCGCCCTCCTGGAGAACCCGAAGCAGCTTGGGCTGGAGATCGAGCTTGAACTCGGTGATCTCGTCCAGAAGAAGCGTGCCTTCTCGCGCGAGCCCGAACTTCCCCACCCGCTGGCCGACCGCGCCGGTGAACGCGCCCTTCTCGTGCCCGAAGAGCGTGCTCTCGATGAGATCGGACGGTATCGCCGCCAGGTTCACCCCGACGAACGGACCGTCGGCCCGGTCGCTCATGCGGTGAATCCATCTGGCGAGAAGCTCCTTTCCCGTGCCGCTCTCTCCGAAGATCAGCACCGGAACCGGGAGCGGAGCCACGCGGCGCGCAAGCCTCATGACCTTCTGCATCTGGCCGCTCCTGCCCACTACCATCCGTTCCAAGTTCCTGGTTCCTGGTTCCAGGTTCCTGGTTGAGGAAGGGGGGTGGGTTTTCGCAGACCGGCCGATCACGCTCTTGAGCCGCTCCACGAGACCGGCTCTCTCGACCTCTTTTATGATGAAATCATCCGCTCCTGCCCGAATCGCCTCCACTGCGGTGGAGATTTCCGTAGCAGGGCACATGACGACTACCGGGGGGAATGCCTTCGAAGACCGCCGCTCGTGCAGCAGGGCGAACATGTCGTCATCGGACGGTCGGATGTCCGCAAGCACGCAATCGAAGCTCTTGCTCTTCACGTGCTCTGCGGCCAGTGAGCCACCGCTGGTCACCTCGACCTGGAAATGCGGGGAAATCACGGAAAAGATGGAACTCCTCGCCCCCGGCTGGTTCTCGACCAGCAGAATCGATGGAACCCGACATTCAGATCTCTGGTGCACCGGGAACGTCCTTTAGCTGAACTCTGATGAACCGATTTCAGACCGATGTGATCTCTCGAAGATCCGACCTGCAATGGCGGCAAATCCGCGCCTCTGAGCGGATCGTCTCCGAGCACTGAGGACATTTCCTCGTGACCCCATCCTTGACGGCCATCGGGAGGAACAACACCACCAGGGCGAAGGGCCCGATGATGCAACCGGCGATGAACCAACCCAGCGCGTTTCTGGCTTTACTGTGTGCGACCAGTCCCGATACGACCCCGAAAAGCAACCCGGCCAGGATAATCTCCACTGTCCTCTCCTTCGAGCCTTCCGCCCCGCCCGGGACGGATTCGAGTGATATGCTCTCTGCCTCCGAAAACGGCTAGACCTTCGCTTCTCGAAAATCGTACGCCTCTCGCATGCTCTCGAAGAGTCTGTCCGTGACTTTCTTGGCCTTTCTCTCGATGGCCTCTACCACCTCCGGCCGTCGACGACTCAACACCTCGAGCATGAGCGCGCCGAGAAACACTCCTACGATGACACCTCCGATGACCTTGAACATCTCAAGCCTCCTGTCGTTTCTTCAACCCTTCACTCATTGCCCTTCTCTCCGGTGATGCCCTTGAAGAGCCCGATCCCTCCTCCGGCCAGTCCTGCTCCTGCGCCCAGCTTGAAGAGCACGGCATGAAGCAGGGCCGCGCCTCCGACGAGAGAGACAGCGGCCGAGCCCAGGACCACGGCGGCCACCCCTATCCCCGCCCCGGCCAGTGTCTTCGCTCCGATCTTCACCGAAGGGGAAACCGGCTTTCGTTCCTGTCCCTGTCTCTTGCGGCAGTGCCTGATGTGAACCGCACAGACCTGGGGACTGTAGCCCTTGAACTCGCAATCCTTGCACTCTTTCATCTACTCCATCCGCTCCTCGCGCAGCCTCTGGTAGTAACGCGAAGCTCTTCGCCCGACGGCCTTGAAGGAGAAGTAGTTGATGGCGGCACCAACGAAAAACCCGAGCGCCGGAAGGCGGCGCACCACTCCGCGGCTGAGCACCTTCGCGCCGAGAAGCCTCTTCCCACCGACTCGAGGGCCCATGCTCGCGGCCGCCTTCGCCGCGATGCGGCGAAGATCGTGCTTGGCGGTCATGACGGCCTCGATCGTTCTCGACGGGGATCCAGCCAGGGCCAAGATCTCGTACAGCCTCTCGTCATCCGTCGCGTCGAATCCGTACACTGCGGAGATCTGGAGGATCATCAGGCACTTCCGGCGGACCAGATAGATCTCCTCGGGCACCACCCCGACAACCGCCACGGCCGTGCCGATGCCGGGAAGGAGCGCCGGGCTCGCGCTCGCCACACCCACCATCGCAGAGAGCCGGGCCGCACGCCGCACCACCCTCCGCACGAGAGATCTCTGGTCCTCTTTTGGATGCTTCCGGGCCAGTTCGCGGACGGCGACCGCGACGGCCTCCTTGTCCAGCCGATCGAATATCTTTCGCCATCTTCCATACGACCAGCCCAGACCGTGGCCCTGAGCCGACTCTTCTCGATTATCCATTTCTTCCGGCCCCTCCCATCACCTGTCATCTGATCCGCATCCGCGCCCCGCAGCTCGGACAGATCGGAGCTCCGCCGGGACCCCAGCGGGGAAGCCCCGTCGCGCCGCAAACCGGGCACTGGAACTGCCCCCCACCCCCACCCCCAATGTTATCCATCAGTTGCTTGCCGGCGTGACCCGCCGAGGCCATGTGTCCTCCGCAGCGAGGGCAGATCGGAAGACCGGCTGCACCGCATCTGGGGCAAGCGAAGAGACCGCCTGCGCCGCCCTGGCCGATCGGCTGCATGATGGAGCCGCACGAGGAGCAAATCGGCAAACCCTTTGTGCTGCACACGGGGCAATTGACCGTGGATTGTGATTCGGCGCCGCCCCCGGTGGCAGGTGAGGACGGTACGCCTACGACCGGGACGTGGAACGCGACCGGGGCGGGGCCGACGTTGACCTGTCCCGCGGGGATTGGCTGATTGCCCAACACGGTCTTCCTGTCGCCGGCCTGGTAGACGTACAGCACCGACACGGCGATCACCACGAAGATCACCATCAGGATTATCAAGACCTTCCGGTCGCGGACCGGCCTGAGCTCCTTTTCATCCATTTCGTTCGCTCTCCCTGCCCCCAATTGCTCGTCTACCAGATCTCGAAACTCACCTGGCGCACCGGCGGTTTCTGCCTTCCGAATTCCTGCACCCCGCCCGGAGGCGGCACCGAGAGATAGACGTGACGTCCGAGGCGAACCACGTCCACCACGGCGCCAACGGCCTCCTCGGTCGCGTCCCTGAAGTCCATGACCGTCGGGGTCTTCTTGCCGTTCACCGCGATGATCACGTCACCCACCTGGAAGCCTGCATCGACCCCGCGGCCCGCCGCCACGTCGTCCACCACCATCCCTCGCAGGTTCGACGACAGCCCGAGCTCCCGCGCCTCGTCCCTGGACAAGGGGACGATGTCCAGCCCGAGCCAGGCCGCCTCGATCTCGACCTCCGCGCCCGGCAGCGGGGGCCGGGGGCGTTTCCCGGCCGGCGGCCGGCGCCCCAGCTTCACGCGGACGTCCTTTTTGGCCCCCCGGTGCCACACCAGAATGCGAATCGCGTCGCCCAGCCGGCGGGCGGCCAGGAGGCGCC
>SDBT01015851.1_pt1 | contig 11969 bp, 11 predicted proteins | sample 2277101 | NCBI WGS metagenome assembly SDBT01 (sample SAMN10404973, study PRJNA504765) | marine sediment metagenome | isolation source: marine sediment core GS10_PC15, 103 cmbsf | place: Arctic Ocean: Southern Knipovich Ridge | collected 2010
CCTTTCTTTCAGGTGCATCTGCTCTCTCGTCCTCCACCTTACTTTGAATTGGTGCGATCTCATCAGAAGGTTCTACCTGGGTTTTTTCTGCTGGAGATGCTGGTGCTGCTGCCTCCTTTTCTGCCTCAGGTGATTCGGCTACTTTCCTGTCCAGTTGTCCCATCCTGTCATTGAACAGGGTAAACAGGACAGATGTGACGACAAGCAGTACGGCGACTGCAGCAGCGATCCGGTACCACATGGTCCTTGTATTCCGGTTGGTCTGAGACTGCCGGGCAGTACGCTTCTGAATCCGGTCCCGGAATCCGGCCAGATCAGCCCTGGCTTCTTCCGGAGTAATTGATGAAAGACCTTCCAGGGCTTCGGCATCAAATGGATCCTGCTGGAGCGATCTCTCGAAGGCATTCCTTTCCTCTTCGCTCATCTGATCCTGCGAGTACCTGAGAAAATCTTCAAGCTCTTTTTTCCTATTTTTACTCTTCTCCGACATTTCTTTCTTCAAGACAAATTTTCAGATTTCGTTTGGCATTTTGCAAATAGCTTTTAACCTTTTTTTCTTCCATTTCAAGGATTTTGGTTATTTCCCGGTAACTTTTGTTCTGATAATAAAAAAGCTCTACGCAGATTTTCTGTTCCTGCTTTAGTTCTTCTATGCATTCCTTCAATCCGGGATAGCCATCAGTCCCTGCTTCATCAATAGGATGCAGATCAGGGTGAAATTCCATATAATTTTCCTGTTCCTTTATCCATTTGTCCATGTGCCTGGACTGTGACTTATCCGATCTGATCTGCATCAGGCAATAATTCTTTGCCAGTACATATAACCAACTTCTGAAGTTTTGAATCTCATGCTTTGGTACTTCTATGATCAGTTTTTCAAAAACCTGCATAACTGCATCGCCGGCATCCTCCCTGTTTTGAAGGTATTTAAGGCAAAGTCCGAATACCAGGTGCATATAACGGTTATATAATTCACCCAGGATCTCGAGATCTCCTGAGGAACGGTACCGGTCCAGCAATACCTCATCAGGTACATCTTCCCTATTGCGATGAGTGATTTTTAACAATGAAATTCTTTAAACAGGTGCCAGTCACTATACAATATAATATAAACGATTTCAGTGTTTGATCATTATTCACTGAAAAAAAGAAAATATTTTATGGAATCCGGTTTATGCCTGCATCCTATGAGTGAAGTTAAACAAAAACAATCAGTCATGAGAACAATTATTTCATCTTTCGCTATTCTGATCATATCTGCTTTATTAATCGCAGCCGTAGAACCCCAGGTCATTACCGGCCGGGTAACGGATGATCATGGAAATCCGCTGGCGGGTGTTTCTGTATTCGTTAAAAACACAAAGCGTGGAACACAAACGGATCTCAGCGGACATTACCGCATATCTCTCCAACCAGGCGACAAGGTCCTGGTATTCTCTTTTTTAGGGATGGAAACTACCGAGGTTAAGATAAAAGAGAGAAAAATAATTAATGTAAAACTATATCCCGAAGCCTTGGAACCGGAGGAAGTCCTGGTACGTGAATATCCCAGAATGAAGTCCCAGAAGCTGACAGGTGCCGTTGCAACCTACGACATGGCTGCCGGATCATATACTTACAGCAGCATACCCCCGGCTTACAATCCTAATTTTAATACCGAAGGCTATGCCACTATCCATGAGAACGGGTATAAAGATGTGCTGAAACAGCCTCTTTCCACCTTCTCAATCGATGTAGATAAGGCTTCCTATGCAAATGTTCGCAGGTTTATTAATATGGGACAGCTTCCCCCCATGGATGCCGTCAGGATCGAGGAGTTGATCAACTATTTTACCTATGATTACCCGGAACCCAAAGGCAAGCACCCATTTTCAGTATATACAGAACTGGCTGCATGTCCCTGGAATCCTGATCATCAGCTTTTGCATGTGGGACTCAAAGGTAAAAGCATTGATAAATCTGAATTGCCCGCATCCAACCTGGTATTCCTGCTGGACGTCTCCGGGTCGATGAATTCACCCAATAAGCTTCCTTTGCTGAAAAATGCTTTCCACATGCTGGTAAATGAGCTGAGGGACGAGGACCGTGTTGCCATTGTGGTTTATGCTGGTGCAGCCGGGCTCGTTTTGCCTTCCACCCGGGGTAACCGTAAGGAAGATATCCTCGGTGCTATTGATAAACTATCTGCCGGAGGTTCTACCGCCGGAGGTCAGGGACTTTTGCTGGCATATAAAGTAGCTGAGGAAAACTTTATTGAAGGCGGGAACAACCGCATCATCCTTGCCACCGACGGTGATTTTAATGTTGGTGTTTCGAGCAATGCAGAAATGGAAAGGCTCGTCGAGAAAAAACGGGATAACGGGGTATTCATGACCGTACTCGGATTTGGCATGGGCAATTATAAGGATGACAAAATGGAGCTCATCGCCGATAAGGGTAACGGGAACTATGCCTATATCGACAATATCCAGGAAGCAAGGAAAGTCCTGGTAGCCGAATTTGGCGGAACCCTCTTTACTATTGCCAAAGATGTGAAATTCCAGCTTGAATTCAATCCGGCCAGGGTAAAAGCTTACCGCCTGATCGGTTATGAAAACCGGCTGTTGAATGATGAGGATTTCAACGATGATAAAAAAGACGCCGGGGAAATGGGTGCCGGGCATAATGTTACCGCACTCTACGAATTGATCACTGCCGGATCAGAAGAAAATACGGGGAGTATCGATCCGTTAAAGTACCAGGAAAACAGCCGTACTGCCAGGCCTGACCTGAAGTCTGAACTGCTTACCGTAAAGCTGCGTTACAAGCAGCCTGACGGGAAAACATCCACGCTGTTCGAAGAGCCTGTACAGGGAAGGCTCCTGGGTAAAAAATCAACAAGTGAATCATTCAGGTTCTCTGCTGCGGTTGCTGAATTCGGACTGATCCTGAGGGATTCAAAATATAAAGAAGATGCATCCATTGAACAGATTATCAGCCTTGCCCAGGGTGGAAGAGGTAATGATTCTGAGGGTTATCGCGGAGAATTCATCAAGCTGGTCAGAACTGCTGGAACCCTGATAGACATGAGGGCAGAGAAATAGTCCTGGAACCAGCCATCTCTTTTATCAAAACCTTTAAACCCGGTCGCTTGGCTGGGTTTTTTAATTTCCCTATATTCATCGGGTAAATCAATCACTATGAAAAAAACTGATCATTCACGTAGAAAATTCCTGCAACAATCTGCCATGGCTGCAGCAGCCATAACCATCATCCCCAGGCATGTACTGGGAGGAAAAGGATATATTGCCCCCAGCGATGTCCTGAACATAGGGTTCATAGGCACAGGCAAACTGGTTAACGGATATTTCAAACAATTTGGAAAATTACCGGAAATTCATCTAATGGCTGCCTGCGATATATATCAGGAAAAACTTTCCAAATTCAAACAAGCGGTTGATGAATTCTATTCTGAGAAAACAGGAAAATCGAATTATAGTGAATGCAAGGTCTTTTCAGACTACCATGAATTGCTTGACCTGGATGAAATAGACGCTGTTATAGTCGCTACTCCCGACCACTGGCATGCCATCCCATCTATTGATGCCATGAAAGCAGGCAAAGATCTTTACTGCGAAAAACCATTGGCTCATACCGTTAAAGAAGGAAGGAAAATGGTTGAGGCAGCCAGCAAATACGGAAGGGTAGTGCAGACAGGAAGCATGCAACGTTCGAACAGGGATTTCAGGCATGCCTGTGAACTTGTCCGCAACGGTTATGTTGGCGAGATCAAACAGGTGATTGTCAGTGTTGGTGATCCTGCTGTTGCATGTGACCTTCCTGAACAACCAACACCGGAGGGCCTGGATTGGGACCGCTGGATCGGACCGGCGCCAATGCATACTTTTCACGAGGACCTTGCTCCTGTACATGGAGCAGAACCCTGGCCGATGTGGCGCCGGTACAGGGAGTTTGGTGGTGGCATCCTTTCAGACTGGGGCGCACATATGTTTGATATTGCACAATGGGGACTGGGAATGGATGAATCTGGCCCTGTCAAATTCATTCCCCCGGAAGATCCAAAAGCCGTTCGTGGATTGAAAATGATCTACGCTAACGGTGTGGAAATGATCCATGATGATTTTGACAGGGGATGGGCAGTGCGGTTTATCGGATCGGAAGGTGTCCTCGATGTCAGCCGGAGTTTTCTCGATTCCAAACCCGAGCATATTGCCGTTACTGAGATAAAATCAGGAGATACCCACTTATATTACAGTGACAATCATTACCAGGACTGGGTAGATGCCATTAAGAAAAGATCCGTACCGGTAACAGGAGTGGAGACCGGCCACAGGTCGGCATCGGTTTGCAATCTTGCCAACATTGCCTACCAGCTACAGCGGACCCTCGAATGGGATCCTGTAAAGGAAAAATTCAAGGGAGATGGTGAAGCCAACAAGTTAAGGACGAAAAAATACAGGAAGCCCTATACCCTCTGATTCAGTAAGTGGCTCTCCTGATCCAGCACCTCTGTTTTCTTTCTGCTGTTAGGATATCTGAATATTTTAAAATAATTCAAAATCATGTCGGAAAAAGAGTATTCAAGGCGAAAATTTTTAAAAAACAGCACACTCACCGGTCTGGGTGTGGGACTAACTACTGCTGTGACACCGAACCTGTTTGCTGGCTACGCAAAAGATGCTGGTACTGCCGCTATCCTTGGTGGTCAACCCGTCCGGACCAAAGGCTGGCCGGATTGGCCAATGTGGGATCCTGAAACAGATGAAAAACGGGTTATTGAAGTTCTTCGGAGTGGCATCTGGTCACGTGGGAAAGTGGTTACAGAATTTGAGGAGAAATGGGCAGAAACCATTGGATCAAAACGCTGTTTAACTACTACCAATGGCACATATGCCTTGATCACTGCTCTTCGCCAGCTGAATGTTGGTGCCGGAGACGAAGTAATTGTCCCTCCGTACACATTTATTGCCACCATTGATGCTATCCTGATGGTTGGTGCAATGCCTGTATTCGTCGATACAAATCCTGCCACTTTTCAAATCGATGCTGATAAAATTGAAGAAAAGATCACTTCCAGCACAACTACTATTTTGCCGGTACATATCCTTGGACTTCCGGCTGATATGGAAAAAATTATGACCATTGCCCGGAATAATAATCTAGCCGTTCTGGAAGATGCCTGCCAGGCATGGCTGGCAGAGATCAACAACAAAAAAGTTGGCACTTTTGGAGATGCCGGATGTTTTAGTTTCCAGAATTCGAAACATTTACCTATTGGTGAAGGCGGGGCGATTGTGAGTGATAATGATGAATTTATGGATCGGTGCTTTTCATTTCACAATTTCGGACGCCCTCACGGCAAAGTCGTCGGAACCGTATCGGGAGAATATGTTATTTTAGGCTCTAAATGCCGGTCAACAGAATACCAGGCAGCTATCGGCCTGGCTCAACTTAAGCGCCTGGAAGAACAAACAAAGCAACGTGAGAAGAACGCTGAATACCTGAGGGCGCAAATAAAGGACATACCAGGCATATTGCCCTATGAATTATCCGAAAATGCTACCAGGGCAGTCTTTCATTTGTTCCCCTTCCGGTATAAAAAAGAACAGTTTCATAACCTGTCCCGTAGCAAATTTATCGAAGCATTAATAGCAGAAGGTATTCCCTGCTACGGAGGATATTCCCCACTTAATAATATGCCCTATTTAAAGGATGCTTTTCAATCCAAGCTCTTTCAAAAAGTCTATCCAAAGAAAATGCTGGATTTTGACGGATATGTTGAACGCAATGAATGTCCCCAAAATGATCAGTTATGTAAAGAGGCAGTCTGGTTTGGTCAAAATATGTTGCTGGGATCAAAATCCGATATGAATGATATTGCAATGGCCATAGAAAAAGTCTTTAATAATGCTGACAAAATCAATTAATAATGCAAAATTTTAAAAAACAGTTTTTCTTACACTTATTTATCTCTTTTTTGACCATTTCTTTCCTCTATGCTGAGACATCAATCGATCCGGAGGGAAGCACCGGGGGATGGAAAGCTGGTGTTGCCCGCATGGTGATAACTCCCGAACAATCCATGTGGATGGCAGGATATTCCGCAAGAAACCATCCATCGGATGGCATGCTGCATAACCTATGGGCCAAAGCTTTGGTGCTGGAAGATGCAGATGGAAAACAGGCAGTTCTCATAACAACCGATTTACTTGGATTTCCAAAAAATATTTCGGATCAGATACGGGATCGCCTGGAAGATCAGTTTAATTTATCCAGGGCACAAATCATTCTAAGCAGTTCTCATACGCATTCAGGACCTGTTTTGAAAGGGGCACTGTATGATATTTATCCATTGGATGCAAATCAAATTGAAAAAATTGAGCAATATACCGCCAAATTAACAGACCAGATTGTGAAACTGGTGAGAGAAGCTTTAAATTCTATGCAGCCGGTACAGCTTTATGCAGAAAATGGTGTAGTGCGGTTCCAGGTAAACAGAAGGAATAACCCGGCTGGTACTCTTAGCCGGCAAACAGAGTTAAATGGTCCGAACGATTATGCAGTACCGGTGATTAAAGTAATGGATGAGGCAGGGGAATTAATGGCTATTGCCTTCGGATATGCCTGCCATCCTACAGTCCTCGATATTTATAAGTGGTCCGGTGATTACCCGGGATATGCACAAATTGATCTGGAAGAATCATACCCGGGTACAGTGGCATTATTTTTCCAGGGTACCGGTTCAGATATGAATCCTCTTCCCCGCCGGTCGATAGCATTGGCTCAGCAATACGGAGAAGAACTGGCAGCTGCAGTCCGGAGAGTATTGAATGAGGATATGCAGAAACTTCCTTCAAATCTATCAACTGCATATTCAGAAATTGAACTGGAATTTACTGCTCCGCCGACCAGGGAAGAATTATCGCAAATGGCCAGAGAAGCATCAGGTTATCAAAAACAATGGGCTGTCCGGATGCTTGAAAAAATGGAGAGAGGCGAACCATTTAGAACTTCATATCCCTATCCGGTCCAAATATGGAATCTGGGCAACCAGGCATTGGTAAGCCTGGGAGGAGAGGTATTGGTCGATTATACAATCAGGCTGAAGCGAATATTTGGTGAAGATATTTTTGTAATGGGCTATTCTAATGATGGCATGGCATATATTCCATCGGTTCGGGTACTCCGCGAAGGGGGCTATGAAGGAGCAGTATCGCAAATTGTATACGGATTACCGGGTACCTGGAAAGCCAGTATTGAGTCAGATATTATTCAGGAAGTAATGAAACTGGCTGAAGAGGTAGATATCAAAATGCCTGAGTCGAGATTGATAACATATCCCGATACAAAGGCTCCACTTCCATTAATAGCAAAAAAATATTTTTCAGGATTTGATCAGGCTCATGATACCTACAATGCCATTTCCCCTGCCAGTGATGGTAAGATTTATTATGTGCTGAGTTCTCAATCTATTGATGCAGGTGGACAGATGTATTCATATGACCCTGACAATGATGAAACAGAATTCATTGCTGACCTTACAGATGTTTGCGGGGAAAAAGGGCTTAATGCTATCTCCCAGGGGAAGAGCCATGTAAATTTTTATGAACGGGACGGAAAGCTGTATTTTGCTACTCATGTCGGATATTACCAGATTATTGATGGCATGGAAAAATTAGCGAAGCAAGTACCGGAGGGTTATAAATTATATCCGGGCGGACATATTCTCTCCTATGATTTAAAAACCGGTGAATTTGAAGACCTGGCAATTATCCCGGAAGGAGAAGGAGTGATTACTATGACCATGGATGCTAAACGGGGACATATATATTTAATTTCCTGGCCCAGAGGATTTTTTCTTGATTATGATATGGCAGAAGATAAATTATACAATCTTGGTCAGATTTCTGCAAATGGTGAGGACGGGACTCCGGGAGAAGATTATCGCGTTCTCTGCCGGTCAATGTTTGTTGATCCCCGGGATGGTGCTGTTTATTTTTCAACTTCTACCGGTGAGATTATGACATATAATTTTACTTCAAAATCAATCCTCCAATTAGAAAATGTGAATATGAGGCTGGATTATTTTGGTGAATATGATCCAACCGGGCCGGGAAGTATGGGTTATAACTGGCGAAGAATTGTATGGTATCCACAAGGAGAAGCAGCATATGGCGTACATGGTAATTCCGGTATTTTATTCAGATTTGATCCCCGTGAGCCGAAAATCGAAATAGTTGAGCGGATTACCTCGGAGCCATCAAAACGAAGTGGAATGTTTGATCAGTTCAGTTATGGTTACCTGGGATTTGAACTGGGTCAGGATTTACAGACCTTGTATTATCTGACCGGCGGACCGATTTATATTGATGGTCAAAGGGTTACAGGGAAAAAAGCCATTGCAATGGGCGCAGCACGTGGACTTGAGAATCTACATCTGGTAACCTACAACATACCGGAACAAAAATATATTGATCATGGTCCCATTTTTTACGAAGATGGTACCAGGCCAACCTACGTGAATTCAATTGCCATTGGTAAAAATGGAAATGTATATACTCTGGGGCGGTTTGAATATAGAGGAAAGGTAATTGAAGATCTGGTAAAGATCCCGGATCCGTTTTAGCAGTTTATCTGTTACGGCTAACATCAAACCGCTTCCCGATTGTGATTCGGAATTGTTCCGTTCCAAGGTCCACTTCGTAGCCTTTGTATTTTTAACTACGCAAGACAATGGATCCTGTAGCTCCAATGTAGAAGTGTTCAAATTCATATCCCATGGCTGAGCGACCGAGCACCTGCCATGCAGCCTTGTTTACAATTCCTGAACCACCATCCATTGTTTTGGCTGCCAATCTTCTGTAGCCTATTCCGGGAGTTAACTGGAAATTAATAAAGAAATTCCTTCCGATGACAAAGGTGTGCTGGTATCCAACGGAAACCCCGACCGAGGTGGCATCAAATTCCCTCAGGTCAAAATCTGACAGGATACTGTCAGGCAATTCTGTGGGCAGAAAACTGTAAATCTTCAGCCTAATTTGGACAGATTGGTTTAAAAGTTAAGAGATAGATTTCTTAAATTTCTAACCAATAAAAGTTCAAAAGATGAATACCAAAAGACAGACCGCAGAGTCAAAAGTAAAGGAGATCCGAAGACACACCCGCAAGAAGTACTCCGCAGAAGAAAAAATCAGAATTGTTATAGAGGGCCTACGAGGTGAGACCAGTATAGCAGAGCTGTGCCGGAAAGAAGGGATTAATGCCAATTTGTATTACAATTGGAGCAAAGACTTCATGGAAGCCGGGAAGCGCAGGTTAGCCGGTGACATAAAGCGAGAAGCTAACACTACAGAAGTTCATGAACTAAAGAATGAGAACATGGATCTGAAGGAGCTCGTTGCCGAGTTGAGTTTGGAAGTTCGCAAGCTTAAAAAAAACACTCTTGGTTCCGAGTAACCTACAAGTATATGAGACGGAGTGCAAGTGAGAAACTGGAAATTATCCGCCTGGTTGAAGGCTCAGATTTGGGAGTAAAGCGAACTCTTGAAGAATTAGGGATTACCCGGAGCACCTTCTATGAATGGTACCGGAGCTATTTTGAGCATGGGTTTGAGGGGTTAAAGCCGAAGGTTCCCAACCGCAAATCGTTTTGGAATAAGATACCGGATGAGGAGAGAAACAAGGTTGTGGAGCTTGCCCTGGATAAGACGGATTTATCCCCCAGGGAGTTAGCCTATCATATAACCGATAATCAAGGATGGTTTATCAGTGAATCCAGTGTTTACCGGATATTGAAAGAGCGAAGGCTAATAACTAGTCCAGCATGGATATTAATGGCAGCAGCAGATGAATTTAAGGATAAAACCACTTATGTTCATCAGCAATGACAGACTGATTTCACCTATTTTAAGATTATTGGTTGGGGTTGGTATTACCTTGCTACTGTCATGGATGATTTCTCTCGCTACATTATTACCTGGGAATTATGCAAGAACATGGAAACAGATGATGCAAAACGGGTTGTGGGTGTAGCCATTTAGGAATCCGGAATTGATGAACCGGAACGCCCCAGGTTACTGACCGATAACGGATGGTGCTATATATCCAAAGAGTTTAAGAAGTTCATTGAAGATGATGATATGGGACATGTACAGGGAGCTCCTTATCACCCTCAGACACAGGGCAAGATAGAGCGCTATCACAGAACAATGAAGAATGTGGTAAAACTGGAAAATTACTTTTTCCCGGACGATTTAAGGACAAAACTTGAAACGTTTGTTGACTATTATATCAACGAGAGATACCATGAATCCTTGGGAAATCTGACTCCTGCGGATGTTTACTTCGGCAGGTATCGAATAGTGAAAGCTCAAAGACATCAAATCAAAATGAAAACCTTAAAAGAAAGGAGGAAAATTAACATAAAAATATCAGCTTGATAAAAATGAAATATTTAAAACTCGAATGAGTTTTAAATGTAAAAAGCATCTCTTAACTTTATGTACAAATCTGTCCAGGAGTATTTGACATTAAACAGGATTTGCCTTCGGAAACTTCAGACAAAAATAGGACTGTAAGATTAATCCATATATGAGGCGTTTGATCTATATCTCGTCCTTAATAATTGGGATGTCATGGGCAGTATCTTTGCATGCTCAGGAACTGGAACCCAGGAGCCTCACCAACATCCCCATCGGGATGAACTTTGGTGCTGTAGGGTATGCATGGTCACAGGGTAACATTCTCCTTGATCCGGCCATCTCTATCGAGGATCTGAATGCGAATATGCATGGAGTGCTGGCAGCATACGTAAGGTCGATAAATGTATTCGGACTCTCTGGTAAAATTGATGCTATCATACCCTTTGCAAGTGGCGACTGGAGTGGAACGCAATTGCAGGAGTATAAAACCACCAGCCGTACAGGTGTTGGAGATCCACGTATCCGTTTCTCAGTAAATTTACTGGGAGCGCCTGCGATTACTAAAGCACAGTTCGCAACATACCAGCAGAAGACCATCCTCGGTGTAAACATCCAGGTAATTCTACCGGTCGGACAGTATTTTCCGGACCGGTTGATAAACCTTGGATCCAACCGTTTCACATTCAGACCACAGGTAGGCGTTTCCCATAAGATGAATAAATGGTTATTGGAAGCTTATATAAGTGCCTGGATTTTTACCAGTAATAAAGATTTCTGGGGGGGAAATGAACTCCGGCAGAATCCCATGTATGCATTCAAATTCCATGCGATCAGGTCGCTTCCAAAAGGGATGTGGTTGGCTGCTAATATTGGCTATGGAACCGGAGGTATAGCTTTCGTAAATGGGGCTGAAAGGGAGTCTCATATCTCAACTTTTCGCATTGGAGGGACTTTTGCCGTGCCCCTGGGCATACACCATTCTATCAAACTTCTCGGGTTCACAACCCTTAGAATGGACAAGGGATCTGACTATGACCTCTTATCCCTTGCATACCAGTTCAGATGGGGAGGGAAATAAAAACCAAACATTTAATATTATAAAAAATCCATTAGAACGATTCAAATAAAGAAATCACCCCCGCCATTGTGGAACGTGGTGAAAGACAACTGAACAGTATCATGATCATCATCGACGTACTCTACGCCCTGATGATCTTCCAGCTCTTTCTGATGATGCCCCGTCCGGTTATAGACAACTTCACAGCTAATGAGCTTGTTACAGTTCTCAAAACAAGCTATATCAATTACCTTGCAATGTTTGTTGGTATGGTGCTGATCCTTCTCTATTGGGGACAAAACCATGTTGTATTTGGTAATCTGGTTAGAACAGACGTAACCCTGTCCGTGATTGCCATTTTGCAAACCTTTTTCTTAATGTTATACCTGTATTTTGTCCGTTTGGGACTGGCATTATGCAGATAAGCAAAAAATTATCTCTGAAAAAGTTTCTGATCTTGAACGTGATAAAACCTACCTCAAGCTCATGCC
>SDBT01015852.1_pt1 | contig 11967 bp, 6 predicted proteins | sample 2277101 | NCBI WGS metagenome assembly SDBT01 (sample SAMN10404973, study PRJNA504765) | marine sediment metagenome | isolation source: marine sediment core GS10_PC15, 103 cmbsf | place: Arctic Ocean: Southern Knipovich Ridge | collected 2010
TCCAACTGAGGAAAGAATAGAGTGTTTTGAAAAAGATAATCGCCTTTTTGACATGATAAGATCGCAGCAGCTGAATCGTCAAATCATAAACGATATTTTTGACATAACAAACCATCTCCGGAGCATATCAAAAAGCAAACTCGGTTCAATTTTTATGCAAAATATCCTCTGCCACAAACGCGCCATGCTATGGTTTACTCAGCCTTCGTCCAGAACTTTTCTGTCTTTTGAAAGTGCCTGTCACATGTTAGGCATAAAGACCTCGGAAATTCGTGACGTCAGGGTTTCTTCAGAAATCAAGGGTGAAAGTTATGATGACAGTTTACGCACCTTTTCATCCTATACTGATCTGATTATTATGAGGCATAAGGGGGAAAACATTGCTGAACGCGCTGCCTGGCTTCTAAATACGCATACCAGCCGGCCAATCCCGGTTATAAACGGTGGATCAGGGAGCGATCAGCACCCCACCCAGGCGATACTTGATGTCTATACCCTGCAAAGATCTTTTGAAGAACAAGGCGGACTCGATGGGAAAACCATATTAATGTGCGGGGATCTCAAAAGGGGGAGAACAGTGAGGTCCTTAAGCTATTTAATGAAAAATTTTGAAGATATCAAGATTATCTATGCAGCACCCCAGGCCTTTCAGATGAGAGAGGATGTGTGCGGCTTTCTTGAGAGGCACGATATCCCTTATATCCTTGAAACCGAAGCTCTCCAAAATGTGCTCTCTGAAGCTGATGCTATTTACGTAACCAGAATTCAAGATGAACACGACACAATTAACGGTGAGTCAGATAAGATTGATACTTCCGGGTTTAGGCTTGGCCCTTCTGACATGTCTCAGATAAAATCTACCGCAATTATAATGCATCCGTTCCCGCGAAGGGACGAAATTGATGTGGCTGTCGATTCCGACCCAAGGGCCATGTACTGGCGGCAGGAACGAAACGGGATGTGGACGAGGGCGGCTTTGATCGCCTACATATTTGATGTTCATGATGAGATACTGAATTATTGAAAAATAGTTTCACATTTTCACATTCCATCTTCAAGTCATATTCAAGATTTAAGCTTTTTTATGGATGGGCACCAACCAGGAGATTAACCTTATGGATAAGGGAATTTGCATCAAAGGTGGAAGGGTTTTCTTCTCAGAGAAAAAGATCATCGAGAAGAAAGATATCTTTATTTCTAATGGCAAAATTCTCAGCATTGAAGACGAATTTGAACCGGATAATACCACTAAGATTATCGATGCAAAAAACAAACTTGTTACACCGGGTTTGATTGATTTTCATATGCATGCCTTTCGATATGGGCACTTCTTAAGCATTGACACGGAGGAATTATGTCCCAGATCGGGAACAACAACCTTTGTGGATGGCGGCAGTTCAGGGGCATCAAATTTTCTGGCATTTAGGGAGTATGTGATTAAGCATGCGAAACCCAATATCTTTGCTTTCTTGAACATATCTGCAATCGGACAGTCAACGGATGGCATCATAGGTTTAGACTTTCACGACAATGATGATGAACGGTTATTGCATATCTCATCAGCCCAGGAAGTGATTGAAAAAAACCGCAACTTCATCGTGGGGATCAAAACAAGGGCATATACCGGGTTGAAGAACACAAAACCACTTGAAAAGGCACGTGAGCTGGCCGATCTTGTAAATTTACCCGTCATGGTGCATTTGGCTCCACCACCACCTGAATTTGACGAGATCATGCCTTATTTAAAAGAAGGAGATATAATCACCCATCCATACCATGGTGGGCAAAAGACGATTCTCGATGAAAAAGGTCAGGTAAGGCAAGAGTATTGGGAAGCCAGAAAAAGGGGGATTGAGGTCGATCTGGGATTGGATAGGTTTCACGGGGATTTGGATATCATGAAGAGAGCTCTGGACCAGGGATTTTACCCCGATTACATTAGCAGCGATTTGGCGATGGTTAATCTTTATTCCATCACCTTCGATCTGCCCACCACAGTATCAAAGGTTATTGCAGCGGGGCTGCCTTTAACCGCTGCCTTGGCGAGATGCACATATTCTCCGGCGCTGAAGATGGGAAAGGAGAAGGAGATTGGCAGTATTCGGGAAGGGGCTCCGGCAGATATTGCGGTTTTTCAGATGGCCACGGGTGATCATGTGTTTGAAGACTTCTTTAACCACAAAATGAATGCCAAAGAGCGCCTTGTCCCCTTCATGACCATTCGAAATGGTGAGATCCTTGAACCAGTCACTCGAGTCACTGAAACCCTCGATTGCCTAAACAGGGGAAATCCTTGGGGCCATTATGGAAATGGATAAATAATTGGTTTGGATGAGGGATCCGATCTGGTGCCTCTATCCCGCCATACTGTTGTCTCGCCCCATTATCAAGGCAACGGTAAGATCCAGCAGGCTTATGTTGGGTGTTGCCGCTATGCCGCTGTTTAACTTCCATAAAACCGGAGTTGTGTTGTGGTGTTTAAGTTCTTCTCCTATATCGATCCCGGCCGTTCTTGATGCCTCTAAGGTCTGGCCATCCACAATACCCCCTGCCAGACATGGCACCTTCTCCAAATTTTCAGTAAATTGAACCCCAGGCCCATCGGTACCGTCTGTGTCTATCGATCCGATTACTATGTTCTTGCTACCGTCGATTTTCAGGGCGGCTGAGAGGACAAATTCCTGATTTCTTCCACCTATTCCCTTCTCCCTGCCAACGGTGACTATCATCTCACCACTCGAGAAGAGTGCGCAAGGGGGCTCAATAGGCTGCCCCCTCTGTTCCACTGTGTTTCCTATTGAAGCCATGTATATACCGGCCTGACCGGCCTCGATCCCCATCAACTCGTCTGCCAGCATCATGGGTTTATACCCCAGTTCCTTTGCTTTATCCATGGCGGGGACAAGCTTACCGCTCTGCCTTGCCCCCGGCATCAGGCCGAAGATTCGAAATGACATCTTGTCAAAATCCTTTGCCTTGAGGGTTTCAAATCTGGGACTGCCCTCTTTCAGGTGTTCCCTGACCGAACCAGGAACTCTCTCCCAAACGTCCCAATGCTTCAGGTTATCAATGGCTTCTTTAAATGTTGTGCAGTCGGGAAGGGTATGGAGCCAAAAATTTTGATGCATAAGCTGTTCATATTCCCCGGCGTCGATTGAAAGAATGTGTATCATTTTGGCAGGGTGGATGTATCTGGATATCCGGCCTCCCTTCATCAAATCCAGGTGATTTCTGATTGGACTGAGATTCTTTGTCGGCATTCCGTGTTCGATCTGAGCGACGTGGGTGGTCGTTCGCAGGTCATCAATACTGATTCCGGGTGCAGGCAGGGTCAGCAGGGATGAAACACCATTACCAATACATGTAAAGACCAGATCTTTTTCCGAAAGAGTCCTGGTCATTTCCAGTATCCGTTTGCAGCCCCTTACGCAGTCCTCGTCCGGAGCCGGGTGCCCTCCAAGCGTTACACCGATCCGTTTAAGGATTACAGGATGACCCTTTTTGTCAATGACGTGTCCCCCGGTAAGCCTGTCGCCAAGAACGTCCTCTATGGCCTTGGCAACCCTTTGGACACCCTTGCCGGCCCCAAAGACATAGATCCCCCCTGCTTCAGAGAGGTCAAACACCTCATCACCCGATTTTGGTGTACCTGCCGGTTCAAAGCCCCTGTTGCCGACAACCAGCATTCCTTTTTTTTTGCGAATCAGCCTTCTGGTATTTATGTATGGATCAGATGCCTGCAGGCCGGTTTCAAGGATTTCCAAAACGGCATTTCTTCCGGGAATGTTGCCGGTGGCAAGAAGTGTGTCCCTGTTTAAGATTCTTGTCTCCATTGGTTTTATCGGCTTTCTTAGTATAACCAAATAGAATGTTAAATCTGGTAGGATGTTAAATCTGGGTTTTGTATGCCTTAAATCCGGCGTACTCAGCACTGTCGCCCAACTCATCCGCTATTCGAAGAAGCCGGTTATACTTGGAAATGCTTTGCAAGCATGGAGGCCCTGCCTTTATTTGGCCTGTACCCTCCAACAACGCAAGATCAGCTATTGTTGTGTCCTCCGTTTCTCCTGAACGAGAACTCATCATTGCTGCCCACCCGGCTTCATGAGCCGTATTTATTGTTTCAAGCGTCTCGGTAAGGGTCCCTATCTGGTTTGGTTTTATGAGTACGGCGTTGGCAGCCCCCAACCGGATCCCCTTTCTTACGCGATCCGGGTTGGTGGTAAATAAATCATCTCCAACCAGCTGTACCTTGTTTCCGATACGCTTTGTCAAGGCCTGCCAACCCTCCCAGTCTTCCTCCGCCATTCCGTCCTCGATACTTACGATCGGATAATCGTCCACCCACTCGGCCCAGAGGTCCGTCAGTTCCTGTGAGTTGAGGGTTTGTCCCTCTCTGCCAAAAACATATTTCCCGTCCTTATAAATCTCGGACATGGCGGCATCAAGGCCTATAAAACACTCCTCTCCCAGCCTGTAGCCGGCCTTTTCTATGGCCGCCGCAATAACCTCCACTCCCTCTTTGTTGGAACTGAGAGACGGTGAAAGAGGACCGCTCCCTTCCCGAACCCGGTGACCTCGCCCCTTGAGTATGTCTAGCAATGCCCTGTAAACTGAATCGCCGGCACGAAGAGCTTCATCAAATGTTGATACCCCCAAAGGGATTACCAGGTATTCCTGGAGGTCAACAGAACTTTCGGCATGTGAACCCCCGCAGAGCATGTCAAAGGTTGGTACAGGCAGACGAAAGGGGCCTTCTCCCCCAAGATGACGATAAAGAGGGATCTTCCTGCATGCTGCGGCAGATCTTGCAATTGCCAGGGACGTCGCAAGGATGGCATTGGCCCCCAGCCGGCTCTTATTTGGGGTACCGTCTATCTCCAAAAGCTTCCCATCAATCGCTTCCTGCTGAGATGCCCGCATACCCTTCAAAACAGGGGCGATCTCTTTTTTTATATTCTCAACCGCTTTAAGAACACCTTTGCCATTGAACCGGGTCGGATCCCCGTCCAATAGCTGACCCACCTCGCTGGTTCCCGTGCTGATCCCCGCTGGAACAGCACCCTGCCCTCGGCTGCCGTCAGACAGGATCACCTCTGCCTCAACCGTGGGGTAACCTCTATAGTTCAAAACCTCTCGGGCCCATACACATTGTATTATATCGGAACTACCCATTTTACACCCCCCTTATTTCATGCGTTGACAAGGGTTCGCGGTATAGTGTCAGCGCCTCCTTGGTTTGCAAGGCTGATTGAAACAGGCGCTGACTCTGTCAAAAGTGATGCCGGCTCCCCTGGATCATTTTGGCCTTAATCTCCGCCGGCCCGGGAATGATCGCCTTTTCTACCGGTCTGGAGACTGGCGGCGGCACATCCGGAAGGGTTAATTTACTGATAGGGCAATCCAGATAGTCAAAAAATCTCTCCTGGATTTCAGCACTCAGCCTTCCGGCCAAACCCATACTCCGTGCGCTGTGCTCGACAATCAGCACGCTATTTGTCTTTTTGACCGAGAGACCAATCGTCTCATAGTCCATTCCAATATAGTCAAGCGTCCGCAGGTCTATTACTTCCACACTTAAATCTTGTTCTGAAACCTCTTGGGCCGCTGCCAGACAGTCTCGGACTCCCCCGAGATAGCTCAACACGGTTAAATCCGTTCCCTCCCGGACCACTTTGGCTTTACCATACTCGATGTAGTAATCCATATCGGAGACAGGTACCGGGCCTTTTTTCTGGTAGAGCCGATGTTCATCAATTATTAATACCGGATCATTAAACCTTATGGCTGTGTTGAAAAGGCCCACGTAATCAAAAGGCGTTGACGCTCCCATGATTCTCCAGCCTGCAAACAAGCCAAAAATACCCACTGGATCCATTGAATGGTGACCGCCATACCCTGCACCGACGGCAAATCTTGTGCGAAGGACAAGGGGAAAACTGATCTCTCCATTAAACATGTGTCTGAGTTTGCCCATTTGGTTAAACAACTGGTCTGCCGCTACCAAAGAGAAATCCGGGTACATGATCTCGACAACCGGTCTCAACCCGGCGGAGGCTGCCCCTGCAGCCAAACCCACAAAACCGCATTCTGAAATAGGGGTGTTAAAGATTCTCTCTGGAAAAGCCTGGGGAATTCCCTTTGTCGCCTGGTAAGACCCTCCACCAAAATTGGCTACCTCTTCCCCAACAGTGATGACACGGGTGTCCCTTTCCATGTTCCTCAGGGTGACTCCCGCAATCGCCTCAACAAAGGTTATTTCTTTTATGTCGATAAAGTCCTTTTGTTCAACAAATGTCACATCGTCGAACAAGTCTTCTTCACCACGAAGTTGGTTTTCAATGGTATCGGCGGTGGGCCATTTGGAATCGGGGATATACCGTTGGCCTCCTTTTGAGACTGTGCAAAAATCCACGGCGGTTTGAACCGAGGCCGCTGCTTTGATTTTCAGGGTCTCCAGTTCTTTGTCAGTCATCAGCCCCCTTGCGATTAGGTTTTCGGGGAAAGTCACAACCGGATCCCTGCCAGCCCATTTATCCTCCTCTTCCCTGCTCCTGTACTTGTACGAACTCCCAGGCAGGGCACCGCTGTGGTGGTAAAAGCGGTATGTTTTGGCCTCTATCAGAAAAGGGAAAGACCTCTTGCGTGTCTTTTCAACAGCCTCAACCATGGCCAGGTATACCGCAACCGGGTCCATGCCATCGATGATCAGGCTGTCAATGCCATAGCTAAGACTCCTCAGGCCGCTATCGGCAACATAAGAACCATCTTTGCTGGAGGTGCCAACGGCATACTGGTTGTTCTCAACAAAAAAAATCACCGGAACGTTCCATAGTGCAGCCAGGTTGGCCGCCTCGTGAAAACAGCCCTGATTGATCGCGCCGTCACCAAAGATCGAGAAAACAACGGTGTCATGTTGGCACAGTTTTTCGGCCCAAGCCGTTCCTACTGCCAGAGGTATTCCTCCACCAACAATTCCGTTACAGCCAAGGTTCCCCGATTTCGCGTGGTAAAGGTGCATTGACCCTCCCCTCCCATTGCACCAACCAGGGGCCAGCCCCATTATTTCTGCAAGGGTCTTGTTAACGGCCTCCTGCATGATAGATGTCATTTCATCTTTGAGGGGGTTAAAGTCGGCTGATGCATAATACATCAAAATTTTGGCCAGAAAATGGCCGTGGGCCCGATGGGAAGATCCAACCAGATCTGTCTTTTTGAGGGCTGTCCCCAAGGCAGCGGCAATGGCCTCCTGTCCAATGCTGGAATGGACTGGTCCATAGACCAGGTCTTCCCTTACGAAATCCAGGAGTAGGGTCTCAAATTTGCGTACCAGGTAGAGAAGAAAGACCATTCGGGCCAGGGTTGTATTGTCGATTTTTAACACGTCTTTTTCGTTCACTTCGAAACGTTTGCATACAGCCGGTGGTTTTACATTGATTTTTCTGCTCATCTGTCACCTCAATTTAAAATAACCAATGGAGGTTGGGTTACCCCCTGATATCGCTTTTTTATACGCTCCCCGCCGGCTCTTTTATGCTGCCTTTTCGGGCGGGAAAGTCAGTCCCGGTCAGCGCATATGTGACAGAAAATCCTCCAGTGGAGGAAAAACCGCCTATTATTATAGCCGGGATAGTTGTTCATAACTCGGCTTGAGCAATGGATAAAGAGATTGGAAAAACTTGAAATATCTATTGTATTTTTCTACGCGATCATTATCGGGTATCACTTTATCGCCCGTGTGGATAAGGTTTGCACAGGCTTCCTGTAGATCTTTAAATACACCGGCGCCAACACCACCCAGAATCGCGGCGCCAAAGGCTGCTCCGCCCTCATCAGACGCCATGGTTACAATGGGTTCCCCACTAACATTAGCCAGTATATCCAACCACAGTTTGGACTTTGAGCCCCCACCGGTTGCGCGTATTTCTCCGATGGATATGTTCAGTTCTCGCATGACATCCAGACAGTCCCGGAAGCAGTATGAAACCCCTTCCAATATTGATCGCACAATATGATCATTGGTATGACCGGCGTGGAGGCCAAAAAACACACCTCTCGCATTCGTATCCGTATGGGGGTGTCTTTCCCCTGCTAAATAGGGTAAGAATATCAGCTTTTCGCTTCCATCCGGGATGCGGGATGCATGCTTCTCCAAAACGGTGTAGACACTTTCATTGGTTTGGCTTGCCTCGGTTTTGGCCCAATCAGAAAAATTGTCCAGATACCATTGATACGAACCGGCTGCAGAGTTGATGACTGCCAGAACGCTCCATTTTCCGGGGGCGGCGTGGCAAAACGAGTTTACTCTGCCTGCCGGATCATATTTGATCTCGTTTGCGGCCGCATAGATAACCCCTGATGTTCCAATTGAATAGGTTGCTATACCTTCATCTACAATGCCGTTACCTATGGCAGCTGCCGCCTGATCCCCGGCCCCGCCGGCAACCGGGACACCCGGAGACAATCCCGTTTCTTGAGCGGCTTTTTTTGATATTTTGCCGGAGACTTCGGGCGACTCAACCAGATCTGGCAGGATATCTTTATCAACTTCCAGCATCTCGGCTATTTCAGGGGACCATTTCCTTTTATGGATATTTAAGAACAGGGTACCGGAGGCATCTGTCATATCCGTTACAAACTCACCTGTTAATTTAAAACGAACATAGTCTTTTGGAAGCATTAATTTATAAATTTTTTCATAATTCTCCGGTTCATTATCTCTGACCCACATCAGTTTACATGCCGTAAAATAGGGCGCACATGACGTCGCAGCAATATTTGAGAGCTGCTCTTCTCCAATCTTATGCAAAATATATTCTGACTGGGCAGCAGTTCGCTGATCATTCCACAAGATGCAGGGCCGGATTACGTTGTAGCTCCTGTCAAGAAGAACAAGCCCATGATACATTCCTGACAACCCGATCCCTTTTATCTCCGATGGTTTGATCCTGTTCTCACGGAACATTTCCCGGATACAGGTTACGGTAGCAGTCCACCAATCTTCCGGATTCTGTTCGAACCAGCTGGGAGAAGGCGAACTTATGGGGTAGGAACTGGTCTGGTCTGAGAGGAGTTTTCCCTCTTCGGATAAGATAATTACCTTAACACCTGACGTACCCACATCAATTCCCATTAGATACATAAAGATTTTCTCCTTTCAGTCATTTGTGGAGGTTCAAACGGTGAAAATCTCCAAAGTTTGCCGGCATATTCCCGGCACAAAACAAATTTATAGCAGTCCTGAAAAAGATGGCCCGCTCTACTCTCCTTATAGTTATATGGAGGAGAATGCTTGGTGCTCAAACAAGCGCCTGTTCGAGCATATTGTCAAGGTATGAAACGTATATGAAAACATTAGAGCAGTGTCAATTTAATAGTTTTATGGACGCTCCATATCCTCACCTTCCCCCCTCCGCCCCAAGGTCGCGGGCGAACCTACAAAAATTATCTCATTTCTGGATGGACACTACCTCTACCTGCCTTTTTTGAGGCTTCTTTTTGTCCACAACATATGGCCTTGACTTCCTCCTTTTAATATCATTTAACTCTTTAGCTTCCATCTATGCGAGCAGGTCCAGAGGAGGCCTGCAATGGCATGGATCACTCAAAACAGAGGCCCCGGGAACAGGTCTTTTTCCCGGAGACTGCGGTGACCGGATGAGTTTTAAGACGCGTCTGAACATTGGAGAGAGAGGGGCCAATCTCAAAGTCATTTTTTTATTGGCTCTTGTTCATTTTGTCGGGGACTTCTATGCCTCGTTTGTTAGCCCGCTCCTCCCCCTGTTTATGGACAAGTTTTCCCTCACCCTGACACAAATCGGCCTTATCACGGGAATAAGCCGAATTCTGGCATTTGTTGTCCAGCCTTCGGTGGGCTATGCTGCGGATCGTCACCAGGGGCGTATGTTTATTCTTGGCGGCCCCTTGCTGGTTCTCGTGTTTATTCCCCTTTTGGGGGTTGCTCCCAGTTTTTATATTCTGCTCCTGTTTATATCATTGGGATCAATCGGGACATCCATGTTTCACCCGCCATGTGCCGGTATGGTTGCTGCCTATTCGGGACGGCATCTTGGACTGTCTATGTCTTTTTTTATCCTGGGGGGAACCCTGGCCTTTGGAACCGGACCGCTTTTTATCACCTATTACATCCAGTCATATGGTCTGGCTGCTATGCCATTTACAATGATCATAGGGCTTGTAGCCGTTCTCTTTCTTTTTATAACCGTGCCGACACCCAACATAGATGGGCTCAACAACCTCGGGTTTTTTGGATCTATAAAAGAGGTGCTGGGGGGAGTCTGGAAATCGATTGTGCTGATCTGGTTGGTAATGGTATTTCGGGCGTTTGTAGGGCAGTCTTTTTTGACTTTTATCCCAGTGCTCTACTCCCAGGAAAATTATTCCCTGGTCTCTATCGGGACCATAGTATCTCTGTTTACCGTAGGCGGGGCAATCAGCGGCCTTCTTGCCGGGCATCTGTCTGACAGGATTGGTTACAAACCGGTTTTTCTTGTTTCCCTGTCCCTTTCAACCTTGAGCCTTTACCTCCTGCTCGGTCTTCCAGGGGACTGGGTGTATGTCAGCTCTTTTTTTGCAGGGTTTATGCTTTTGGCCACCTTACCTCTGGGGGTGGCCATGGCACAGGAGTTGGCCCCGGGGGGGAAATCCATGGTATCGAGTCTTATGATGGGGCTGGCTTTTGGCACCGGAGGGATGATGACACCGCTTGCGGGAAAACTGGCTGACATTTTTTCAATCCGCCCTGTTCTCAGCGTTGTGGCAGGGGTGCCGTTACTTACAATCGCTTTTGTTGCCTTCTTCCCCGGAAGAAAAATAATGTATCGCGGCTCTGCTGACTGACCTTCTGCCGGGGGACCTGATATTGAACCACCCCTCTTCAAAAGACCAATCGGATTATATATATTGTAACCGTTCACAGGTTCAGGGTTCAACGTTCAGGGTTAAGGACAAAAACGGCATTGAAGACCCGAAATTCTCAAGAAAAATGATCATTTCCCAAAATAATTGCCAATTTGGTTTCAAATGTTGGATTAAGCCTGACGAAGCTGACGCCTTTCTCGTAAATACACATCCCAAACGTAGTCCGGGAACGAGAATGGAACCTTGAACCCCTGAACCTTTGAACCCGTGAACGCCTACTATATATTGAAGTCTTGTACGATATATGGTTACCTAGTGCCCAGCCATAAATGGCCATTTTCTAACCGAGCCGCGGGGCTGCGAGCCGGAGGCCGCAATCTGTGGGAGTCTGCCAAAGAGCTTTTGGAGCAATAGGGAGACCAGATCCATTTGATCAGGGATTTGATTAAGGAGGGTGGAATTGGAAATAAAGGAAGCAATCAGGACAAGACGAAGCATACGAAAATATAAAAATAAACCCGTACCAAAGAAGATCGTGGCGGCGCTCCTGGAGGCAGCCGCTCTTGCCCCTTCGGCTACAAACCGCCAGCCTTGGGAATTTGTGGTGGTTCATCGTTCCCATTTGGATCGACTCGACCAGATACTCCAGGAGGCCTTTGCGGAACGGGTCGCCAGTGTGGGCGAAGATATTGTGCGTGAAGCAATCAAAGACCTTCCGATTCCCGTGGATGAAGGCGGTGATAAACTTAAGGGGCTTGGTTCCTTTTATCGTACCTTTGGAGGGGCTCCTGTTGCCATCGTCGTCACTGTGCCAAAGGATGATGACCCGTGGATATGGAAAAACTACATCAGTGACGCATCAGCGGCAATTGAAAATATTCTGCTGGCCGCATTGGATGAAGGATTGGGAAGCTGCTGGTTGACCGGCCCTTTAAAGACCCGTGCTCGGATTATTGCTTCTCTTTTAGATATAGGTGATGCTCGTGAGATAGTGGGGATAGTGGCATTGGGATATCCGGATCATCACCCGCCGATGCCGCCAAAACATGACATCACCCGGAAGACTCGGTGGCTGGGATTTGATTA
>SDBT01015853.1_pt1 | contig 11965 bp, 10 predicted proteins | sample 2277101 | NCBI WGS metagenome assembly SDBT01 (sample SAMN10404973, study PRJNA504765) | marine sediment metagenome | isolation source: marine sediment core GS10_PC15, 103 cmbsf | place: Arctic Ocean: Southern Knipovich Ridge | collected 2010
TGATAAGTAACCTTCCTAAAACCCTTATCGGATAAGGGTTCAAAAGGGTGGAGGTGAAGAATAAAATAGAGGTACTCTAAAAGCCTTGCAAGACAAGGGTTTCAGAGTTTTCTGAAAGGCACAATATAAAATAAAAAGGAGGTGATTAAATAATGATTATTGACATTCATGCTCATGTTGGACGATCATGGTTGGCTTGGGAAGAGAATACAGTAACCGTAGAAGATATGCTTAAAATTTATGATGACTGCGAAGTTGAAAAAGCTTGTATTAATTCTTGGTTACTTGCCTACGATCCACCTGCAGGGAATGATGAGGTTTATAAAATTGTGAAAAAATATCCAAATAGATTTATTGGTTTTGGAGTAATCTCACCAAGATGGAGCCCTAATGCTGCGGATGAAGTTGATAGATGTATTAATGATCTTAATATGAAAGGTATAAAAATGCATCCTACTTTAAATACCTGGGCAGCTGATTCTCCGATAGTATATCCAGTTATGGAAAGAATACAAAAATATAATGTACCAGTACTTTTTCATACTTGGAATGATGACCTATCTCACCCATCTCGTGTAGGAAAAATAGCAAAGTTGTTTCCAGATGTTACAATCTTAATGGGACATATGGGATGGGAAGCATTTTACGAAGCTGCTTTTTTAGCTAAAGAATTACCAAATGTTTATCTAGATACGACGGGCTTTTATAACGAAATTAGAACTTTACGTGAGGTAGTGAGAATAGCTGGAAAAGAAAAAGTAGTTTTTGGTACTGATGCGCCAGCTTTAAATGTATATGCAGAAGTAGCAAAGATTAAATTTGGTGATATTTCTGAGGATGCAAAAAAGGCTATCTTTTATGAAAATGCAAAGAAACTTTTAAAATTATAAATTTATTGATTAATTTAACAAAAAATAAAAATATTATTTAAGTGGAGGAAAATATGATAGACATCAAAAAATATGAAGGTATTTTAGTAGCTAATACAACACCTTTTAATGAGGATGGGAGTTTAAATAAGAAACAATTTGAAAGCGAAATCAATTATTTGATAAATGCAGGAGTTAAAGGATTTTTCGCCAGTGGAACTTATGGTGAAGGACCTATGATGTCTCCAAGGGAGTACAAAATATATATCGAGACACTCGCAGAGATAAATAATAAGCGAGTTACTATTATTTCACAAATAGGTGCTACTAACTTAGCCCAAGCTCTTCAGCAATTGAAATATGCTGAAGCAGCAGAAATTGATGCAGTAGCGGCTATTCCACCATTTTACTATCCACATGATGAAAATGCTTTATACGATTTTTATAAAGCTCTTAGCGAGGCTACCTCACTTCCTATATTTATTTATAATAATCCGACACGCTCAGGAAATAAGATTACGCCTAATCTTTTATCAAAAATTGCGAAGATACCCGGAATAGTAGGAATGAAAGATAGTAGCAGTGATATCAAAGATTTAATGCAATTTAGAATGGCAGTAGATAAAGATTTTATAATTTTAGTAGGCGATGATGATTATACTGTGTGTGGGCTTTTAATGGGTGCTCAGGGAGCTGTTATTGTTCTTGCTTCTTTATTCCCGAAAATATATATTGATATGTTTAATGAATTTAAGAAAGGAAATTTAGAAGAAGCAGTAAAACTTCAATATAAAGCCATACAGGTTAGAATGATTATGAAAAAAGGACCATACATTTCAACCTATAAAGAAGTATTAAAATTATTTGGAAGAGAAGGTGGTTTTGCAAAGAAGCCAATAAGGATTCCTACAAAAGAGGAAATGAGAAACATTGAATTAGGATTGAAAAATTTAGGTTATTTATAATAAATTTCTCAGGGGTGCAAACTTATTTTTGCATCCCTGAACTTTAATAATAGAAGGGTGATGTTAATTGAGAAGCCAATACGTATTGGGTTTAGATATAGGAACAACTGGAATTAAGTCAGCAATATATAATTTTCAAGGAAAATTGATTGTTTACGAATATAATGAATATCCTTTAATTTGTGAACGACCTGGATGGGCTGAACACGATCCAAATGATTGGTGGTTAGCTATCAAAAAAGGGATTTACAACGTAATTAAAAAATCAAGAATTAAAAAGGAAGAAATATTAGCCATCGGTACCAGTAGCTTGACTGCTTCACCAGTTTTGATTAACAAAAAAGGGAATGTGCTTTGCCGGTCTCCTATATGGATGGATCGAAGATCTATGGATGAGTGTACTACTTTACAAAGTCGGATGGGAAAGCAGAAATTGTATGAATTAACTGGAAGAAGACCTGATCCAATGTTTAATATTTATAAACTCATGTGGATTAAGAGAAAAACACCCCGGATAATAAAGGAAACCTACAAGGTGCTACAAGCAAAAGATTACATAAATTATAAACTTACTAATCAAATAGCTACAGATTTTTCTATCGCTGCAACTACTCAGGCGATGAATTTAAAATCTCTTAAATGGGAAAAAGATATTTTTAACTCAGCTGAAATTTCAATTAATATAATGCCTGAAATTAAAGCTTCTACAGAAGTATTGGGTCTTGTGGATAGTAAAATAGCAAATGAATTAGGTTTGTCGAATAAAACAAAAGTAGTAGTTGGGGGAGCTGATACAACAATTGCCGCGTTAGGTTGTGGTGCAATTGATGAAGGGGACCTAGCGGTAAACATTGGTACCTGTTCTGACGTCTCTATATGTTCAAATTATCCTGTTGTTGATAAAGAGATGAGAATGGGTTGTTATCCTTATCTTGCGAAAGGAAGTTATTTGACTGTAGCCGGAGCTAATAGTTCCGGTATTTCATTAAAATGGTTTAGGGATCAGTTTTGTGAGATTGAAAAAATAAAGGCAAGAAAAAAAAGAACTGATACCTATAAAATTCTTGATAAATTAGCAAAAGAAATTCCTCCTGGATGTGAAGGTCTAATTTTTTTGCCTTATTTATCTGGAGAAAGAAGCCCTATTTTTAACCCTAAAGCTAGAGGAATATTTGCAGGTATTAATTTAAAACATACCAAAGCACATTTCATTCGCTCTATTCTTGAAGGTGTTGCATTAAGCATTAAAGATAGAATTAATATTCATAAGGAGTTGGGTTTTAAAACTAAGAAAGTGATACTAGCTGGTGGAGGTGCAAATAGCAAGTTGTGGAGGCAAATAATTACCGATATGATTGAGACCCCTACATATGTAGTTAAAGGAGAAGAAGCAATTGGTCTTGGAGCAGCGATGTTAGCAGCTGTAGGTGCTGAAATTTATTCAGATATAAAGAAAGCTTGTAAAAATATGGTTTTTTTAGGAAATAAAAGTTTCCCGATAGAAGGCAATAGCAAAGTATACCAAGAAGAATACTCTTTATATAAAATGCTATACGAATCAAATATTAATTTTTTCAATCAATCATACTTATCTGAAAGATAATTATAAAAGAAGTTTTTAAATGTAATTTAATTATTTTTTATAAAAATGACATTAGGAGGATTTTTAGATGTTTAAAAAAGTTTATGATTTTACCCACAAGATTACTGAAGAAACCTACCATCCAAGCGGATTTCCTATTTTTCAAGCCTATGAAAATTACAAGACACAAGGATGCCGAAGTGCGCGATTAACCATAGGTTTGCATTTTGGTACTCACTTAGACGCACCTTTTCATTTTACAGAAAATGGAAAAAAATTAGATGATTTTCATATAAAGAACTTGATGGGATCTGCTATTGTTATTGATCTTTCTGATAAATATGGCCCAGAAGTTGCAAAATCAAAACCAATTACTATCGAAGATTTAGAAAATAAATTAAAAGAAGTTAATCTTGAGGTTAGAGAAAGAGATATGGTAATTATAAATACTGGATGGCATAGAATATTTTCTTCTGAACCATTAAGATATTATCGTGACTATTGTACTTTAAGCGCTGAGGCAGGCGCCTGGTTGGCGAGTAAAAAAGTTAACTTAGTTGGTCTTGATACTTGTGATGTTGATGAACATAGATATTTTAAAGAGCCCCCATTTTTACCTCCAAATCATGCAAAAAATTTTTTACCAAATAATATTTTTATTATTGAAAACGTTGGTGGAGAGATAGACTTGGTTCTAAATAAAAGAATTTATCTAATTGTTGCGCCACTTAATTTAGGAGGTTTTTTTGCGGCCTCTTCTCCAATTCGTTTAATAGGAGGAATAGAATAAAAATTTAGGAGGAAAAGATGACCAGAAATATAAAGATACCTTACGGATCTCATGAAATTTGCTTTGATATCCCTTCTGAAAATGTAATTATTGGAGCTCCAAAGGAAATATCAAGCTGTAATTTAAAAAAATCTATAAAAAAGGCGCTTGATAATCCATATGGTTGTAAACCATTAGAGGAAATGATTGAAAAAGGGCAAAAAGTTACTATTATAACCGACGATTATACTAGACCCACACCTGCTGCTGAAATTTTACCCTTTATCTTGGAAAGATTGAATAAAGCAGGAATTCAGAATAACGATATTTCTATTGTTGTAGCAGCAGGCATTCATCGAGAGATGAACAAAAAGGAATTAGAGAATAAAATAGGAAATCAAGTTTTTCAAAAAATTAAAATCATTAAACATAATGCTGATGATAAAAACAGTTTAACTTATTTGGGAAAGAGTTCTCGTGGCACTCCTATCTGGCTAAATAAAGATGTAGTTAATGCTGATTTTAAAATTGGAATTGGATTAGTGGAGGCTCATCCCTATGCCGGATTTTGTGGAGGAGCTAAAATTATGATGCCCGGTGTAGCCGGAAAAGAAACTATTTTCTCACATCATGGAACACTTGCTGAGTCTGCGGATTCTTGGTTTGGAAAGACTGAAGGAAACCCTTTTTGGGAAGATATAATTGAGATTGCCAAAATTGGGGGACTTAATTCAATAGTTGATGTGGTAATTAATGGAAGAGGCGAAGTCGTAGATGTATTTTTTGGTGAAGCAGTTTTAGTTCAAAAAGCCGCAATTAAAGCTTTTACAAATATTTATGGAGTTGGAATATCAGAACCAGTCGATATTGTAATTGCCAGTGGTAATCCTAAATATTGGTATTTTGATCAAAGCAATGTTTCAATGTTAAGCGCAGGTACTGTTATTAAAGAAGGTGGAACTAGAATTATCGCTGCTTATTGTTCTGAAGGCTTGGGGCCAGATATTATCAGAAAATTGTATTTAGAATCTTTTGGTCGTCCCTGGCCAACGCCTGAACAGTATCTCCAAGAAATAAAACAAGGTTTATATGATTATGAAATGGCTGATGCCCCAGCCATATATAAGTTACTACAAGCTGAAAAAAAAGCCCATATGATATTAGTAACAGAAGGAATAAATATAGAAGATGCTAATAAAATGAGACTTGATTGGACAAGAAATATTCAGGAAGCCATTGATAGGGTTTTTTCTAAATATGGCAACCAGGCTTCGGTATTAATACTTCCACTGGGTAGTATGTCTTATGCTTATATTAAATAAAAAATTTATAAGAAATAAAATTTCTCTATTTTTATATGGAGGAGATCATGAGCGAAAAAATAATATTCCCTAATTTTAGAGTTGATGGCAAGGTTGCTTTAATTACTGGAGGCAACAAAGGAATCGGTAGAGCCTGTGCCCTTACTTTGGCAAATGCAGGCGCTAATATTGTAATTATTGATAGAGACTTTGAAAAGCCAGAAAAGATAAAAAAAGAAATTGAGATGTTAGGTTCTGAAGCAATAGCTTTAAAATTTGATATTACAGAATTTTCACGAGTTCCAGAGACAGTAAAAATGATTATTAATAAATTTGGTAAAATTGATATATTGATAAATAATGCGGGAGTCTGTTTTCGTGAACTTGCTTTAGAAGTGAGTGAAAAAACTTGGGATAATACATTCGATGTAAATTTAAAGGGCTTATTTTTTATTACTAAAGAAGTTGCAAAATATATGATAGAGCAAAAAAAGGGTAAAATTATAAATATTTCATCCATGAATAGCATAACGGGTCTTTTAGGACATGTTTCCTATAATGCAAGCAAAGCTGGAATAACTGGGTTAACTCAAGTATTAGCGATGGAATGGGCAAGATATGGAATTAATGTGAATTCTATAGCACCTACTTTCACTAAAACAGAAATGGCGAGTCATGTCTTTAAAAATAAAGAAAAATATAATGAAATTATAAACAACATTCCATTAAGGCGTTTAGCAGATCCAATGGAAATAGGAGCAGCTGTAGTATTTTTAGCCTCACCAGCTTCAGATTTTATTACTGGTGCGCTTCTTTTAGTAGATGGTGGATGGACAGCAGGTAAAGAATTAAAAAATGTATAGATAAGGAAAATTATAAAAATATATTCTAAAAAAGGAGGATAAAAAGTTATGAGCGATAAAGTAAGAGCTGTTATTTTAACTAAGTCAAAAGAATTAGAAATAAGAGAATTTGAAAAACCAAAATTAGGATCAGATGATATTCTATTGAAAGTGATTTTATGTGGCATTTGTGGATCCGATATTCATTTTTGGAAAGGCACATTAGGTATGTCGGAAGCATTTATTTTAGGTCATGAATTTATTGGAGAAATTGCTGAGGCAGGGGATAAAGCTTTAAAAGAGAGAGCCCTGTCAATTGGTGATTTAGTGTCTGTAGAAATTTTGATGCCCTGCTATCACTGTAATTGGTGTAAAGAGGGAAAATATCGTTTATGTGGAAATGATGATACTTCCCAAACAGGAAAATATGGTCGCCAGTTTGGTTGTAATATTCCACTTACTAGGGAGCCTACACCCTTGTGGGGAGGGTTTTCTCAGTATCTTTTTGTTCCAAGAGAAGCAATTATTCATAAATACAAAAAGGGAGTCAACGTTAAAGCTGCAGTAATGACTGAACCATTTTCTACTGCAATGCATACTATTGAAAGAGCAGATCCCTTAATTGGTGAATCTTGTGCTATTTTAGGACCTGGTACAATAGGATTATGTTTAACTATTGCAGCTAAATTAAAAGGTTTATACCCAATTATTTTAATTGGTTCAGGAGAAAAAGATAATCATAGGTTGGAATTAGGAAAAAAATTGGGGGCTGATTATATTATTAATTTATCCGATGAGTCAAAAGATCCTATTACTTTAATTAGAGATGTTGTACAGGATACTGGAGTAGATATTTCTATTGATGCAAGTGGAGTTAGCACTGCTCAAACATTAGGAATAAAAATTTTAAAAAGAGGAGGTAGAACTGTATTAGTAGGTATTAGTAATAAAGGGTCAATTAATATAATTCCTGATACCGATTTGGTATTTAAAGAAACTACAATTTTTGGATCAATACTTAACAAAGGTTATGGAAAAGCAGTTAAACTTATTGAAAATAAACAAGTTCCTGTAGAAAAATTAGTAACTCATGAATTTGCCCTAGATGATATCGGTGAAGCTTTTAAATTTGTAAAAGAAAGAAAAGAAAATGTTATTAAAACTGTTATTAATCCATGGAAGTCTAAATAATTGAATTTTATATAATTAAGGAGGGGAAAATGTATATTGGATGCACTAGTTTTAGTTTTAATAAAGATATTATTGCTGGTAAAAGAAGCCTAAAAGGTTTTCTTGATATTTGTAAAGATTTACAAATTAAAGGAATTGAATTTTGGGACGAGCACATTGAAGAACTGGAAAAAGATAAATTTAGCTTAAAAGAATTAAGACAAGAAGTGATTAATAGAGGATTAAAATTTATTACTATTGCTGTTAATAATCATGATTTTACTTCACTGGACTCAGAAATAAGAAAAAATGATATTAATAAAGTTATATCTGGGATAAATATCATGAATGATTTAAATTGTAAAATTTTAAGAGTTTTACCTGGAGATTTAATAGCTTTAAACAAAGATGAAGAAAAATATTATCCTCTTGCTATTTCATGTTTTGAAGAGTGTTTAAAATTGGCTGAGGATAAAAAAATAGTGTTGGCTATAGAAAATTGCCCGAAAAATACAGATCCTACGGTTGTAAAAAGAATAATTGAAGAATTTAGCTCTCCATTTCTTAAAGCCTGCCCAGATATTGGGAACATAAGAAAAGATATTCGATATAAAGCATTTGAGTCCCTTTTGCCTTTTGCTGTTCATATCCATGCAAAAACATATCATTTTGAAGAAGATGGCAGAGAAACCTTTATCGATTATGAACGGGTTATAAAAATGATTTACAATCAAAATTATGAGGGATGTATTAGTGTCGAATATGAGGGAGATGGTGATGAATTTGAAGGAGTAACAAGTAGTGTGAAGTTAATTAAACGATATTTATAGAATTAAATAAAAAAATAACTTTATTACAGGAGAAGTACAGTATTTTATATTTATTGATAAAGAGAAGTAATTAAAATCTATTTTAGTTATTAATGAAATTATTTGGTGAATTTATTTTGCTATTTCGAAAGCGGGTGATTTTATTGTCTAATTTTAAAAAAATATTAGTAACCTCAACTTCTTTTTCAAAAATTGATCAAGAGCCAATAGATTTATTAAAAAAAAATAATTTTCAAACAATTTGGAAAAAGGGTCCACTTGATGATGAAAATTTAGCTAATATTGTAGAAGGTTACGATGCTATCATTGTGGGAAATGATTTTGTTGGAGAAAAAACATTAAATCAACAAAAAAATTTAAAAGTTATTGTAAAGCATGGTGTTGGAATTGATAATATTAATGTTGAATTAGCTAAGAAAAAAGGAATAAAGATATTAAATGCTCCGCATACAAATGCTATTGCAGTCGCGGAACATGTTTTTGCTTGCCTATTATCTTTAATAAGAAAAGTTTGCGAATCAAGAATATCTTTATTACAAGGAAAATGGGAAGGTTCTGAGTTTATAGGGACTGAACTTTATGGTAAGACTCTTGGGATCGTAGGAAGTGGTCATATAGGTCAAAATGTAGCGCGCATTGGCAATGGTTTTGGAATGAAAATTGAATATTTTGATGTTATGAGATGTTCTAAAATTGAAAAATATTTCGGGGCAAAATTTATGAGCCTTAAAGAGATTTTACATTCTGCTGATATAATAACTATTCATATTCCATTATTGCAATCGACGATAGGTCTTATAGGTGAGAAAGAAATCAGCATGATGAAACCAGAAGCATATTTGGTTAATATGGCTCGTGGAGATATAGTAGATGAAGAGGCTCTTTATCAAGCTTTATTATGTAAAAAAATAAAAGGAGCTGTGTTAGATGTATTTAAAAATGAACCGATTAATAAAGAAGAGCCGATACTTAAACTTAGTAATATTCTCTGTACTCCTCATATAGCAGGTTACACAGTTGAATCGGTAAAACGAACGAGTATTTCAGTAGCACAAAAATTGATTGAAGAGTTACCTAAAATATAGATATTTTAGTAATATTTGATAAGTATATATGTTATTTAATATATTTTAAAAATAATAAAATAGAAAGCGGAGGCTAATAAATTAATGCCCATCATAAATTCCAAAACCGGAGAAATCAGAAAAGATTATTCAGTTAAACAATTAATAGAAAAAGCCCAGGAGATGAGAGCTTACAATATGATAGCTATTACGGCAGCTGGTTCTGGCCATACTGGAGGGACCTTATCCATTATGGATATTGCTGCAGCCTTGTATCTCAAAAAGATAAGACATGACCCCGTAAATCCTACCTGGGAAGACCGGGACAGAGTATTCTGGTCAGTAGGTCATAAAGCTCCAGCTTTATATGTAGCTCTTGCCGAGACTTGTTACTTCCCTTTGGAAGAGACTGTAAAGCTAAGGAAACTATGGTCTGGTTTTGAAGGCCATCCTAATAGATTAAAACTACCCGGCATTGAGCTTTCTTCTGGCTCCTTAGGCCAGGGTTTAGGAGTAGCAGTAGGCTGTGCCTTAAATACCAAATTAGAGAAGAAAGACTATAGGGTTTATACTATCTTAGGAGATGGAGAGCTTGATGAAGGTTCTCTCTGGGAGAGTATTATGTGTGCATCCCATTATAAATTAGATAATCTTACCGCTATTGTGGATAGAAATGACTTACAGATTGATGGCCCTACTGAAGAGGTGATGAGATTAGAACCTCTTGTTGATAAATGGCAGGCCTTTGGCTGGCATACCATAGAGATTGATGGACATGATATGTCTCAGATCCTAAAAGCCTTAGATGAAGCCGAAAAAGTAAAAGGTCAACCCACCGTCCTCATTGCCCATACTTTAAAAGGAAAGAGAGTCTCTTTTGCCGAAGGAGTAGTGGGTTATCATGGTATAGCCCCCAAAGACGGCAGAAGAGGTAAAGAATCTTTAGATCGAGCCCTAGAAGATATTGGAGATCCCCAATTTACCAAAGAAAAAGTAGACCACCTCTTAAAGATAGCATCTGATTACCAAAAAGAAGTAGATCAAAAGATAGAAGATTCCCTTCCTAAATTTTCTCGTAATTACTGGTGTAATAGTTCTCCTTCCCTGCAGGTGAAGATGGAGCCTACCCGTAATGGTTTTGGTAGAGCTATAGAAGAATTAGGTAATGATAAGAAGGTAGTAGCTTTAGGGGCAGATATTACCTCTTCTATTCGGATGGATAAATTCTATGCTTCCCATCCGGAGAGAAAGAACAGATTTTTCGAAATAGGGATTGCCGAGGCTAACATGACTCTGGTAGCCTCAGGTCTGGCTAAAGAAGGGAAGATTCCCTTTATCGGTTCTTACGGAGTCTTTATCACCGGCAGAAATTGGGATCAACTTCGCACTACTGTCTGTTATAATAATTATAATGTAAAAATAGCTGATGCCCATGCCGGTGTCTCGGTAGGAGCAGATGGGGCTACCCATCAGGCCTTAGAAGATATCAGTAATCTCTATTATCTTCCCAACCTGCATATCACCGTTCCTGCTGATTCTATAGAGACTGAAAAAGCAACCAAAGCCGTAATCTATATCCAGGGTCCGGCGGTTATCAGATATGCCCGAGAGGCTACCCCTCTAATTACTATCAAGGATACTCCCTATCAGTTTGGATTGGCTAATGTCATCCGTTATAGAGGAGAAAAGAATAATTTTACCTCTGCCTTTGAAACAAAACTCTCTTCCGATTATACCTCAGATAACGAAGACCTCACTCTGATTGCCTGTGGACCCATGGTGGCAGAGGCCATGCGAGCTGCTTATATCCTAAAAGAAGAATATAATATTAATACCAGAATTTTAAATATCCATACAGTAAAGCCGATCGATAAAAAAGCTATTATAAAAGCAGCCGAAGATACCAATATAATAATTACCATAGAAGAACACCAGGTAGGTGGATTCGGAAACATTATAGCTGGAGTAATAGCTAAGAATAAAAAATATTCTACCCCCTTTATTTTGGATATGGTTGGAGTAGAAGATAGATTTGGTGAATCGGGAGCTCCCTGGGAATTGACTAAAGTATTTGGTCTGACTGCAGAACATATTGTTAAGAGAGCCAAAGTATTGTATGAGAAAAAAATAGATAGATAAAACTATACAAGAACGAGAGCAAATTCACACAACCTCCTTCGAGAACTAACTTCTTATCTTCACTTTTGCCTTCATAATAATTTACTTCTAAAAATATTCAAAAAATATTTAAAAAAAAGAAGGATTTTTGAAAGTTATGTGGTATATTGAAGTAGTTAATTGGGTCACCCAGTGACCCAATCACTTTACAAAAAGAGGTAAATATGAAATTTAAAGAAATTGCTCCTGTCCGTTTATATGAGAGCGCAATAGAACAAATTATGGATTTAGTCAAAAGAAATGAATTAAGACCCGGGGACAAACTTCCTCCTGAGAGAGAACTGGCTGAAAAATTATCTATCAGTAGAAATTCCTTACGGGAGGCTTTTCGAGTTTTAGAATCAAGAGGCCTAATTAAAAGTCAGGCTGGTGGGGGAAGATATGTTAGAGAGATA
>SDBT01015855.1_pt1 | contig 11964 bp, 7 predicted proteins | sample 2277101 | NCBI WGS metagenome assembly SDBT01 (sample SAMN10404973, study PRJNA504765) | marine sediment metagenome | isolation source: marine sediment core GS10_PC15, 103 cmbsf | place: Arctic Ocean: Southern Knipovich Ridge | collected 2010
AAGCCGGGCAAACACACGATCCAGGGCATCGGCGCCGGATTCATTCCCGAGGTACTCAATGTCGACATCATCGACGACGTGGTTCAAGTCACCGACGAAGACGCCGCAGAACGGTACATTGAAGTCGAATCTGATAGAGTTCGCAAACTGCTCCGGTATTTCAACCCGAACGAGGCTTGCCGCCGCATGCTGCTCGAGTTGAATGGGCTAGACGACGAAATTGGTAGCGACGATGACGATGTAATCGTGGCTGCGATGGCCCGCAGAATGCGCCGTGCAATGCTCGGGCATCGAATTACTTCGCCCGGGTACATCGATAACGGGGCACTGGCGAATGTGATGGCCGCCAGTCTACAGAAATTCCGCGATGTCTTGCTATAAACGAGGTCACAACCGAAGTGTCTTAGCCAACGTCTGATCGACCCGAATTCAGAATCGACGCGGCGCCAATCGATAATGGTTGACGAAAGTTCAAAAGCGGGATCTGCCTTACTAGATGCCGCACGCGACGAGCGTGCCAACAAGACTGCGTCCGGGCTGCGCCGAGTTTGGGATTTCGTGACGTGTATCAACCCGGAGCTCAACGATGAAGTAGCCTTGGAGGTAGTGAAAGGGGCTGCCCGGAGATCTAAACAGGCTCTAGAACAGAAAGAAGCTGCATTGATTAAACTAGAATTTAAAGTAACTGCTGCAGCACGTAGCGGCAATCGACGACTGGCCAATCAACTAGCACAGGGGCTGAATTCACTCAGAGCCGATGTCGAAGTCACGAGAAAGCGATGCAAGGCGACTGGACGCATGAACACTGAAATAGAAACGATGGACGGTTTAATCGAGGTCCGCGACGCGGCGCAAGCCTACGACACGTTAATGACGAGTGCCGGCGCCAAGACAACAAGGGATGCGCTCGCCGATCAAGTCGAACGACATGACATGCACCATGAAGATCTATTCAATGTCGTAGACACCGTGGGAGAACTTTCGACGAGCCCATTCGGAGATGGCGTCTATAATGTTACAAGCGGCGGAGACCCCGAAATGGAGGATCTAGTTTCCGAACTACTTGCCAGAGACGAAAGTGAACGTATCCCTGTAGTACCGGGAGGATACGGTTACGATGACAATCGTGTGCAGTTACAGCCGCGGCGTGGCGAGTCGATGCAGCACGTGGCACAACAGATAGAGTATCCGTCGTCGACTCGGCCGAGTCGCGTCGACGACGGACAAGGACGGTATCAGGCTTCGACGGCTGATAGATTGTAACGCGCGTCACGCATTTGAATGGGATACTGACAAATAAAGATTAGTATTTTTTATTGTTAACTCTGTTGATACATACACGGACGACAGCGATTCGCACAGTGCATGTAGTCTAGGCGTGTGTCTACATATTTGTGCCGCCACCTTTCCGCAGGTCCCGTCAAGCACCTGGTCGCTGCAGAGGCGCGCGGCTATGTGCGACGTGACGGATATATCGGCGTAGCATCGAGACATGAACACCAGAAGATCGCCGGACTTCAAATCGTTGTACAGTGCTATGGTGTCGTTCATCAGTACGGGGTCGTCTTTCACGATCCTGTGTGTTGAATTGCACGCGTCGACATGTCCCGTCGACATCGCGTCCGTGCACCATGCGGCATCCAGATAGTCCAGGCATGCTCGTGCGTTCCCCATGCAGAAGCACGCGGGCAGATATCTCTGGTCGAACCACTGGGCCATGAACCGCGATCGCCCGAACAGAGCATCCATCGATCGCTCGACCTCTCCGTTTGATATGAGGTCATCGACCGACGGAAGATCGCCCAGAGCACCTGACAGCCCTCGTCCTGACCGGGAGCCGGTGAATTTGGTGACCTCGAACAGTGTCGCGATCTGCAGTGCAAATTGTGCGAAAAACATCGCGACCATCAGACAGGTGACCAGAATCACGAGCGGATTTTGTTTCGAACTCGCAAAAGTCCTTCCGCGACGCTGTTTTGCGTCGTCAAACTCTTGATTTTCCGACATCAGCCGATCGTATGATGTTTCTGAGTCGAGTTGTTCGTCATCAGGAGATCCCGTCTTAGACTTGCGTCTATTTTCCATTTACGTCGTCGCTGTCGGCAGGTGAGCAGTACTGCGTATCAGTTTCTACTGACTCCGTCCATAATACTGATGTTCGCCAATCATCGTGAACGCAAAAATCACGAGACGCGCACAATCCCCGGAAAACGTGGCATTGACCATATATACTCTCACGTTACGGCGTCGTGTGCGGGATGCGACGATGTTGTGTGTACCGTGCATAGGTGCTCTCCTTGGCGACGACAGCGGCATCGACGACGGCAACGGTGTGACTAGACACGCTGGCCCGCGTGGCGGATCCCGTCGAATAGAAGATAGACTGATCGCGGCTACAACCAATCTGAAGTTACTTGACAAACGTATCGACAAACAAATTTCAAAGAGACGGATTGATGTGGCGAAGTCGAAACGACACATTAGAGCCGCTATGACGCAACTAGACTGGCCGAATGCCGTCGAATACGCCAATCACGCAGCGGTTATGATGTCACAAAATGCCAACGATCTGAAATTCAAACACCGTGTCGGGTACATGGTGGGCAAGTTGCAATCATACGTCGACAAAGCAAACATGACACGAGACATGTTTAATGTCGTTTGCGAGCTGGATCGAGATTTCGGTGCGACGGGCACGCCATCTATTGGATCCATCATTGCCAAATTCGAAGAGATTGACGGTAAAGCAAACGGCGGCGTAGACGACCTCGCCGACGGAACGGATATTGTAGATCAAGATTCGACTCCGTGCTCGACGGCCAAACAACTGATCGAAACAGCGTCGCAGGAATTACGGATGGACATCAAACAAGTGATGGAGGCCTTTCCGCAGTGCAATTTCACTGACGATGATATACTGACCAAACTCCCGACCCCGCCGCAAACCGATCCCGGGGACGTTGGACAATAAGTAAGTTCGCGTCGTGTCGATGGTGATTTTGTGTCGGCGTTGCAAAACCGCGGATAGATCGGCGCACCGCCCCATTTTTATTCGAGATGACCGATGCACAGTGTATTGTTGTCTCTCATTGACACATAAAATACAATATAAATGGCAAAGCCACGCGGTCTCTAAAATCGCGCGTCCGCCAATGACGGCAATCACCGGCGTTCCAGTTTTGCGGGCGGCGTGGCACGTCGCGCGTCATCTGTCACGCACTTTCTACCCGCGAGTGAGATTTCTAGTTCTCCTGAATTGTTGGCGCATGGTGACCAGTCGAGATCTTTTGTCGGCCGTACTGACATCGGAGTCGGGCGTGCTCCTCTCTATAGACGGCGCACGCCCGCGGTGCATCCTGAATTCGTGCATAATGTTGGATGGCGCACTGTTACAGCGTCGTCCCATTGAACGAGTCACTGTCGGTGCCGGCTGGTCGACACTCATCGATCGCCGTCGCTTCGCCGCTGCCAGCTCCTGGTCCTGCAGATCACGAAGTCGTCTGGCACCGTTGTTGCCGCGCTGTGGCGAGGCCTTTGCGCGTGAATTGACAGTGACGGCATCGGATCTCTGGTTGGGCGATCTACGGCGCGCCCTCGCCGGGGTGTTTGGTGATCGCGATGCCGCCAAATGGTTGGTTTGGGGGTGCCGTGGTGGGTGGATCGGACCCGGTCGCATGGGAATCAGTCGCGAGAGTTGGTGGATGTTTGGGCGCGACCTTGGATCGCGAGTGAATGCCGCCTGGCATATCTGCTTGGCCCATTGCGGGAATTTTGCCGGATATCTCACCCTTACAGTTACTATCGAGACCATGACCTCTTCGGGCGTGTTTCCGATGAAGGGTAGTTGTACAGTGATCATCGCATACAGTAGCACTCCGACGGCCCATACGTCAGGTTCCGGTCCTTCGAACAACTCTCCCATCAATATCTCTGGCGCGACGTAGTAGATCGTGCCACATTTAGTATGGATGTACTTGCCGGGTGTCCAGCGGTCGGAAAATCCAAAGTCTCCGAACTTGATGCAAAGCTGCCGCGTCAGGAATATATTATCGGGCTTTATGTCTCGGTGTATGTAACCGTTCAAGTGCAAAAACTCCACGACGTTCACTAGTTCCCCGAAAATGCGATACACGCTGCACTCTCTCAGACCTCCGTTGATGAGATCCAAGAGGTCGCCGCCTTCGCAATAGTCAATCACCATGACCAGGCAGTCCGCCCACGCGAAGTACTCCCGAAACGCCACGATATTCGAGTGCATGCAAATAGAAAGTATATCGATTTCGCGTCGCAAAGTCACTTCCAGTTCGCCGCCGAGCGGCACCATCTTGATTACGCATTGCGTATCTCTGTCAGCGACGGCATACTTGTCTGACGCGAGTAAAACTTTAGTGCCTTCCCGCCCGGCACTGATGGAGCGGCGAATGATGTATCTTTCCATTGAGTCGGGGTACGGTAATCGCCCCGAATGTGCCGGCGACTCGCGCGACGAAGCCCCACGAAAGTTTCACCGGCGTGCAACATTTATAACCTTGTGACGGTTGGAGGTGCAGAAGACCACGACTAATCGAAATCTTCGACACGGGAGCGTCTGTATTCAGATATAATTGTACGATCACATCAATCAAATGCCGGAACTCCCCAGAATCGTCGCCCGGTACGTGTACCTATTTCTGCACGCATTTTCCGCGACGAGTTCTAAATTGAGCCCGTATGATTTCGCTACATCGTTTGCGCCACGATCTACAGGTCCATAGCCCGTGGTGAATGTGGTAGAGTCGTCTTTGGTCAGAAGAGTGGTCTGGGCCTTCACTAATAACTCCAGCAGTTGTGCATTTTTCAGGACGATCTCTGCACCTTCCATCAGATGATTTGCACTGCCTTTGAACGTCGGGTCCTTCGCCCTTTTCACTCGTCGTGTGTATTCCTCCAACAGTGCCATTGTCTCTGACACATCCTGCAGCCGTCCTTGTAACCGCGTTTCTCGGTCTCTCAACTCACTTTCGACCCCATCCGATGGTGCGGCGTCCATATCGGCGGAGATATCCCGCAGCCTATAAAGATACAGTGTCAATCGCGACACGCCGTCTCAATTCGGACGATTTCCGACGGCATGTACTTTTTTGTGCGCCCGTAAAAAAATGTGACGGCAAACTTTAAACCGCGGAAAACATTTCTCGCCGCAACAAAAATCATCCCACATTGATGGTCACATTTGCCTAGGTTTCGAGAGAGTGTTCAATGGCAACAGGATCATGTACATACTCTCGACCGACAATAGGTTCACCGAACCAAGAATCGCGTCCGTTCATAACGGAGCGGCGCGGCGTGGCAGACGTCATAGGACGTCGCAATTCGTCTTTCCGGGAGGTGCGCTGGTTTCGGCGCCAGGATCTGGCATTTGCCCATCCCTGTCCGGCGTCGTGGTTGCCGACGGTCGCACACGACGTGACGACCGCCGGCGCGAAACAGTACTGTAGGGTGGGATACGAGGAATTTTTCGAGGTGTCTCGGGAAACAGATATCTCGAGACGGTGCTACTACGAAATTATTCTCCCCCTTTTGTTGACGCACCTATACGTCGACATAGACATGGATCGCACCCAGAATCCGGGCGTGGATCCTTCGCAAATATCGTCGCTATTCGAGCGGCGCGTGCGCGAATTCGTGATCGAAACTATGCCGGGACATGGGTGCTGCGGTGAAATCCGTTTCGTTTGTCTCGACTCTAGTACCGAAACCAAGATGTCGCTGCACTACATCATCAAGTTCGAACGCGCCTGCTTCAGAAACAATTACCACTGCGGCGCTTTCATGCGCCGATTGGTGCGATTTCTCGTAGAACGAGACGGCGACATCGACCGCAACCCGTTTTTTGCCAATCCGCGGGTCCGGGACGCCGATCTCAAACGAAAGCGGTCGCCGGACACGGGCAAAGAGTGCATAATCGACACCGGCGTGTACACTAGAAATCGCGCCTGGAGATGTCCCGATTCTCACAAGGCCGGAGAAGACCCGACGAAGAGGACACTCGTACTTCGTGGCGGCGCCGTTTTCAGTCGCAAGACATTTCTGGATTGTCTCGTTCAATACTTTCCGGATGTTACGCGGCTGAGGTGGATGATATGCATGCGCGAGTGGGACGGCACGGAACCGACGTCGACTAGCCACCAGTGGGCACACCTGGACCGAGGAGGGCCGGTCAGACCGCGTCAAATAAATCCCGGGCGAACTAAACCAGAGAAGCCCGCCGGGAGCAGCTCCGATGACTCACAGACGGTCGTGCCGCCTGAAGTGATCGATGATATAGTGTCAGAGATCGCTCCGATATACGCCGACGGCGTTGGTGACGGCGGCGTAATCGTTCGCAACAGTGAGTACTTCTCCTCGTCCGGGAGACTGTGTCTATATACCAGAAGCAAACGGTGTCTGATTGCCGGTCGCATTCACCAGAGTAACAACGTCTATATCGTAGTCGACTTTGGTTCGGGAAGTTGGTGTCAAAAGTGTACAGATTTAGATTGCAGCCTCGGCGGTCAGCGGACCGATCCTCGCCAACTCCCGATGCCGCTCGCTGACCGCTGTTTCCGATTTCACACCGGCGAAGAGGAAGATCAGCTGATCAGCGTCGAGTCGCTGTACAGAAATTTGCGATCGGACGGGGGACGCGCAATGGAATGATTTTGCGTGCCGGATTGAATTTGTTATCGCCGTCGCCGACACCTCGTGTGTTGATGGTTTTGAGTCATCGTGTTGTCTGTCTATATAATAGAGAACTATCTCGCGTGTTTTTGCTCTTGTCTCGTGAAAGGCCGATTCCACCATGGAGGCGTCCCGGAGGAACTTGCTAGTTCAGAGTCTGGCGAATCGCCGGGATATACGGGAGGCAACAGGCTTCGCGGTCATACCGGCGCCGGAATCACAACAACCGGGAGGAGCAATCTGGATAGATCCGTACACAACGCCAGACGGAAAATCGGCGTGGTCGATTTCCTACGAAATTGACGAGAGGCAGTGGCCATTCATAAAATCCGAAACGGCAGAACCCGACACACCGCCGCCGTTAGACAGTATGCGGTTATTCCGCGTAGCCGACATCGGAGACGAAAGCTGGACGCTATATGTTCCCCCGATCGTATACACGACGGTTTCGTTCGGTAATCCCGGCAAAGACATTGGACCAGTGTTCACGACAGGACAGATGTACCGCAGTTCCCTTCTTTACACATGGAACTTGATATCTGAGGCCGTGGACGACATACGTCGCGTGTTTTTGATGATTCCTCAAACCGGAACGCTCTACGTCGAACAGGCAGACGACGATGTGGATCTTGATGTTTCGGAGGCGGTCCTGTATTTCCGAGAACCAAAGGTCGACGTGGTAGAATTCAATGTTTTCAAGCCGGAACATGAGATATACGGGATTCGATCTCGGCCGTCTCGCATCGCAGGCGATACTTTGTCTTCGATCAAACTCCAACTGTTAACAATTTTACCGAACAAAATGACAATGTTTATGGACAACATCGAGACGATGAGACGGGGTGACTTGATGACGGGTGCGAGCGAGATGTTGCTCGCCATTCACCTTGAACTTGCCAGCAGATACATCGCCGAATTATGGATCAGTGGGCACACGGGCGACCAAGGGTCACCGTTGACGACGGGCGACCGGAAAGAACTCGCACGTCTGATTGACATACCGGCACAGCGCTTGGTTGCATTCGAGACACATTTTGCGAATAGAAGATCGGACGACCTAAGAAGTGAGCTCGTCAATTTGAACATCATCCCATCACACGAAATAGTATATGAGGACGCCGGACTACACATCATACCCTCGGTCGACGATTACATTCGCTATGCCATCGAGACCGAGATTGAACACACGAGGCGGCCGCCGCCACTGGTCACGTCATTTACGGCGGACGAATTTGCTAGTGACGACGTTCGGTTCGCCGTTCTGGCTTTCCTCAGTGTACTGAGTAGTTGGGGACACATTTACTACAGGATTCTTTACGGGACGGACGACGGGCGACAATATGCTTTCGACTTTGCGGAGAGACGCCTGATACTCGCCAACATCAGATCCCAGATACAAGATATACAAATGCCACGCGGAGCCCTCGTACCCAGCAGACTTCCGGATCTCACGGTCAAGGACGTCGAAAAGGTCGTACTCGAACTCGGAGGACTTTTCCGCAGCCCTGACGGGCACAAGAGAAAACGTGGCAAGAACGGCGACGAATCGCCGGAGGAACACGAAACGTCCCGTGAGTTAGAAGAAGAAGAGATTGAAGAAAAACTACTGGAATCTGATAATTCTTCCTCCGGAGTATGCGCATCTGGTGTCAGGATTCGCAACTCTCGTTGTAGAGACATGAGATAGGCGTCTTGGCGGAAGAGGCTGCGTATGTGTTTTGTGTAAAATAATATTCGGACATCATTTCGAGGCGCGCTACGATCGTTTGCATGTATTATTGTATAATAGAGCCCACGGGAGTCATTCTCATAATTCCTAGAACATCCACGAGAACGTGGAAACCCCCGCAGAGCGAACTATGTTCGTGGACGACGCCAGTGGTTCATTTCGCTTCATAGATTCACGCGACCTCGCGACCAACTGGCACCGATATGAGGCACTTGCCGGATGGGTGGCAGACGTCGATTCGGGTCCATCGCCCGATGTCGTGTGTTCGGTCGTTCCTTTGCTCCACACGCTTGTCGGGAGATCTGACTTTTCTGCCAAATTGGTGGCACTATTCGGCGACGCCGACGTCTGGACGAGAGTGCTGCGGCGGAAGGTGGTTTCGGACGTGATATCCGATATCGTCGGCGCGGGCACGCACCCCTGCGCCGTCTTGTGGGCAATGTGGCTCGCGTACGAGGCAGACAGAGATGATCTGCAGCGCGCGGTTGATTTTGTCCGCTCCGCTCCCGATGACAACTACATAGTCACCCACGAGGGACGATCGGCGTGGAAAGATACGTTCGATGGCGACGGACGGCCAGTAAAATCTGTGACTGTGATCTTATCGAGGGCCACGTGGCATCGCCGGACTGCGGTGGAATGTATTTTGCGTGAATTGTCACAGAGACGTTTGTTGACGGCGAGCGACAAGTTAATGTGGCTGGCGGATGCTGGTCCGCCTTTTCCTGCGAGCGCGACGCCCACTTCGACGGGTGTCGTCAATCACCGGCGGCGGACGCCGCATAACGGAAACAGAGATGCGCAAATCTCCGAACTGAGGGAGCTGGTCACCGGATGGTACGACCAGATGCGAACTACCCCGTCTCCCAGTCCGGAGCGCTTAGAACCGCAGCCGTCGGAATTGCGTCGGAAATTGCCGACGTCGCAAGTGGAACCCATGGGCCCCGAGTTACCAGTCAGCCCACTGGCAGCGTTACCACTCGAAATTTGGCTGAGAGTGGCAGATTTCATCGACAGCGGTGATATCCTAGGCCTAAAATTAGCACTGATGGGCGTCATACATCCAGAGACTTTCACTCGAGCCGATTTTATGCGCTCTGTCGCGATGATGTATCTCAGGGTACCGGACATGTCTGAGCCATGGTTCTGGCCCGCACGGCTCTCGGAAATCAACACCATTGATATAGAACGAGCGGCCGAAAGAGTACTGGCATGGTTTAACCATAACATGCCGCGTGTAAAGGCCGATGATCCGACACTTTACGGAATATGGATAGACAGCATACAGAACGTACTTCTGAATGTAGCAGCCCTGTGTGTGCTGTCCATGGCGAGAATTCCGAGGGATACTTTTCCGGGGCCACACAGTCAATGGCGGCAGGATGACGCGGCTATGCTGAGTCGCGCAATCAACGCCGGCGTATTGCCGAAACATATCTGGCGTTGCTTCGTCGACCCGGTCTACTTGCGACTTATCGTCGGCCTAGCGAAGATCCCCAACAAGCACCCGAACGTTGCAGTATTCCAACCTCCGGAAGGCGATGCTGTGCGTCAGGTGTTTGCAGAGTTTGAATTGGCGCAGAGATTGTATCTGTATCCGCGCACATTCGCCGATATTGTCGGCCGCTACGTTGCAGATGGCGATGTGAAGGTTACTGCGGTCAGGGTGGTGGCGTCACGTCACTACGAGGTGGCGATCTTCCCCGGAGCATTCTCAGGAGCTGGCAACCGTCTCGACAGTGTGGAGGTGTTCGTCGAAAGACCGCTGAATCACGACACTATCGATGTACTGGGCGCACGGACGGTTTTCATCGACTCCGAAATGTTGGAAGTTGACGACGCAACTGCTGTCACAAAACTCGGCGTCCAACTGGTTCATGAGAAGACGCCACTGTTGCGGGTGCTTCCGATGCAGCAATCACTTGGCTTTTTATCGGGCGACTCGAAGATGGCGTCGACTCTCGAGTCACTGGAGCTGACAAATGTTACGCTGCTGTATCCGGACGCCGCTAACCTGTTCCTACGCGGATCTAGCGCGCTGGTGCCACTGGCGCCCGATTTCGTCGGCACTGGACCAGAAATACTAGACACAATAACCACACTTAAATTGTCTTTCACCCCAACAATGACGGCGTTTTTGTCACTTCGACGATCAAGCAGGCTAGTGCGCAAAACAATCGTACCGGACAAATTCGCCGAGCACGTCCACGAATTGCACCTGACCGATTATCCTGCAGGACCGATCGGGGCCAACGAGTTGCGTGAATTCACACAACTGAGGAAGCTAATTCACCGAGCCGTAAAATATCACGCCAGTGACAATGACGATATAACAAATCAGTTCGCGGCATCTCCGGCACCGGTACTCGGCGTTTCTGTGCTACCGATGCTGACCGAGTTCTCGAGTGACAACACACTTGCACGAAATCTTCGCGGAGCCGAGAGCCTTCTATCGGAGAGTCGAAATCTCAGCAAACTACATCTGATTTTTCCGATCAGATCGGCGGACGAGAGAGAGCGTCTGGTACGAACCCCCATAGCCATCGGCCCCGATCTGGTGTCGAAAGCAGCCACTTTGGAAGAACTGTCGTTGAGTACACAGGACTTTGACTCAAATTGGTTTCAAAGATCAGATCCGCCAGAAATATCGCTGCCGCCGCCGACCGTCGGAGCGTACACGTGGCTCCGACAATTGCGATCGCTGAGCGTCGACGGGTTAAGTGTATCGACCGATTCATTCTCTACTGTGTGTTTCGCACTGCCGATGTTGGAGATTCTTGTGCTTCGCTATCCGACGGTGTACGAGTACGAGTTAGACCAGGCACTGGTCAACGTTCCTATCGATCCCCTGGATGACTCTAAATTACACACAGTATGGCTTGAACTGGAAGATGTCAGCGATGAGTGGATGTGGTTCGACGCGATCAGACATTGTGCGCCGAACTTGCGCGAGTTTGTACTCGTCACAAGACAAACTGACGACGTTGACCAGCCGCCGGCCCAGTCGCCGATGAGCTTCATGGGCGAAGAAGTCATTCATCTCGAACATTTCATTTATTTGAGTCCGAGGATAACGTGGAGAGACTCCCAACTGGTTGGCCTGACGAGGTTTAAGACGTCACTACGGACGCTGGCACTGGGTTTCACCGATGCACTCGACTTACCGCCCAGTCCCCAGTTCTTGGACCAATGGAGGTTCGTGCAGACGAAATTCCCCACGATACAATCGGATGTCAAGAATGTCCCGATCGAAAATCTCTTTCTGTTCGACGCCAGAAACATTGGACCGGTGACACCGCCGCGGATATCCGAGGTCGCAACCAGAAGAGGTCAAGGCTTCCCCCGGCTACGTGTCCTTCATTACATGTCACCGGCCTACGGCGCAGTTGTTCATGACCTGACAGGTGTGACCACGTTGGATAGTGTGGTCGAGTACAGTACACCAGACCAGACACATTCCCCGACTCTCGTAGGAATCTCACCAGATTCGCGCTCGAGATCCATACGCATCAACCCCGGAGATACCGTCGACATAG
>SDBT01015856.1_pt1 | contig 11964 bp, 16 predicted proteins | sample 2277101 | NCBI WGS metagenome assembly SDBT01 (sample SAMN10404973, study PRJNA504765) | marine sediment metagenome | isolation source: marine sediment core GS10_PC15, 103 cmbsf | place: Arctic Ocean: Southern Knipovich Ridge | collected 2010
CTGACCATGAGCAATGCGCGCCGGTTTGTTGATCGGCCCCGGCCCGGTGAAACCACCGGCTTGGAAGGGATTAAGATCAACGCCAACCACGCCACCCACAAAATCGAGAACGCCGCCCGGCAGTCCTGCAATAGCGCCAACCGCATCCCCGATAGCTGATGCCAGATCATTGAACACACCGATGATTCTTTCCAACTGAGTAACTATGCCATTCGTTGCATTCGACACCCACTCACCGAATGTTCTGAAACCGTTGTAAACACTGATGATGCCAATGGCTAATCCTGACAAATCAATCCCGGTTAATTCAACGAACTTCTCGATAATCGTACCGAGCAGCGTCGTGCTGAACGCCAGGATCGCCTCGTTGAAACCGCTTAAGCCCTCGCCCACTGACGTTAAGATCGTACCCAGACTTTCGCCTTCGCCAATTTGACTGAGGGCCGTAATCAGGCTCGATATGCCCGCGCCCAGCAAAGGCAACGCTTCGCCAACTGCTGAAAGCAATGACCCAACTGCGATAGCCGCACTTCCGGCACTAACCTCAATCAACGGCCCAATCACATCGGCTATAAAGCTGCCAATCGCGGTTACAAGATCATCCAAGCCGCCGGTTTCTGTCTCACCGAGCGCGTCGAAGAATCCGACAAGACCGTTCTTTATATCTGTGAGACCGGGGCCGATTGTGGCGTTAAATAAATCAATGGCAGGCTGTACGCCTTCTAACAACGTATCCAGCAGCGCGCCCAAACCGCTCAAACCGCCTGTAGCCGCGCCCTCAGCGCCGCCGAACAAATCACCTAACGCCTCATCAATCCCAATGCGGATTGACGATAGCGCGGTCGTGAGTTCGGTCTTGAGCGACTCGGCAATGCTAATCGCCATGACACGCAAAGCTGGCATTAAAAGTCCCAAATCTTCCAGTATGAGCGCCACGCCCAACAACCTGTCCAGGTCGGCAAATACGGCAACGGATGTAATCGCGTTGTTCAGTTCAGACTTGAGCCCGGCTGCCAATGCCTCGGCGGGTTCGATGAAACCGATAGCCGCTATCGCGCTGCTCAGTTCGGTTTCGAGTGTTTCCGCCACACTCACCGCCTGCTGGCGCAAGAACGGTTCTAACACGCCGATGTCGGCGGCAAAGATCGCTTTTGCCAGGAATGAATTGATCTCGGTCAATGCGCTCGTGGCGATTTGCAGGATGTCCGAAAACACCGCCGCCACGCGCCCGCTCATCGTACCCAACACAGCCGACATGCTACCGGCTGCGCCACTGGCAAACAACATCGACATGCCTAGATTAAAGATTGTGCCGACGTTCTGACCGAGCAATTCTAGCTGCGTCCTGAAGTTTTCAAAGTTCGTGACGACGCCCGCGATGTCGTTGGCGATGATGAAATCAATGAATGGCGCAAGGAAGTTCTTAGCAATCAGAGCCGCGCCACCAATCAGCACCAGAGGCGCGACAATCGGCAGCAACGCGCCCGCCAGCCCCGGCGCTATGACAGCCAGCCCGCCGAATGCTAACGCGCTCAGCGCAACAGCAGGCGGCAATTTTGCGAACTGTAAAACCAATGGTTGCACAGCGCCCAGTATGTCGTTCAGAGCAGGAAGGAGTGCGGAGCCGAGAACGATGCCCAACTCATTGACCGTGTTCTTGAGCAAGTTCATTTGTGATTGCGTGGTCTCGAAGCGCTGCTCGGCTTCTTTGGTGAGCGCCGTGTTCTCTTCCCAGGCCACCGAACCGATGTCGAAGGCATCACTCAACAGATCAACATCACCCGCCAGACGCCGTAAGGTGTCCGATGTGCGCAGACCTGATAAACCTAAGCCTTCAAAAATATCCTCTTGCGCTGCCGTGTCCAGTTCGCCTAATCCGCGAATGAAGGCTTCAATCGCGCCACTGGCGTCATCTTCAAACAGGCTCGTGAACTCGGCCATTGATACACCGGCAGTTTGTGCCAGCAGTTGCAACTCAAAACCGCCGGTAGCCGCCGCCACAGCCATTGTGTTTAGAGTGCGAGTCATAGCGGAACCACCGGCCTCGGCTTGCAAACCCACGCTCGCCATCGCCGCGCCAAGCCCAACGATTTCAGCTTCGGTTAATCCGGCCTGTCGTCCAGCACCGGCCAACCGTTGCGCGAATTGCACAATCGTGCGCTCGTCAGTTGCCATGTTGTTACCGAGCGCGACAATTACGGAACCTAAGCGGTCTATTTCGGTGAGATCCATGCCGGTGACATTGGCGAATTGCGCCAACATCGTCGCCGCTTCCTCGCCCGTCAAATTTGTGGCGAGACCGAGCATGCCGATTGTCTCGGTGAACTTGAGGATGTTAGGTGTCTCAACACCCAGCTGCCCGGCGGACTCGGCAATGCCCGCCAGCGTCACGGCGGCATTCTCTAAACCGGAAACAGGGGAGTCGCCTGACGAAGCCAGGGCGCGCAAACCGCGTTCCAGTTCGGCTAACTCGGAGTCGGTGGCGTCAACAGTTTTGATTACGCCAGCGAAGGCACTTTCCCATTGCACGGCCATGCGTACCGCCGCCGTACCGACACCCGCAATACCAGCGCCAAGCGCCAGACGACGCAACGTAGAACCCATGCCGCGCATTCGACCTTCGGTGCGACCCAGGCCTCTATCGGCGCGGTCAAGAGCCGGGGTCATTCTATCGTCAAGGTCCAAAACCCCAAAGATTGAGGCGACCTGCAATCCTGCCATTTTAGCGCCTCCTGGTCTTGGCTGCTTTGAGTTCGTTGATCTCGGCGTCGGCGGCTGTTACTTGCATCAGGTCGGAATAGTGGTCAAGCGGCATATCATCAATCACGGCGGGCGTTGTATTCAAGCGCAACGCCAACCGCGCACGATTAGCACGATAGACCTGCTCCGGTGTTAACTGTGCATCCGGATTCTTTGGATGTGCGACTTGTTTGAACAACGCCGACGCTAGTTTTTTGAGATAGCTTCGGGTTGCTGCGCTGCCGCAATCATCTGGCGCAAGTCGCGCACCTTATCGGCGCGCAAGTGCGTGAAGGTCTCCGGGTCGTCATAACGGCGCTTTTTCGGCGCGCTCGGCACGAGCCAATCGTCCGGCAGAAAAGTCACGACAGACGCGAAATACTTTCGGACTTCCGAATGCACGCCAGAAACCCGATCCATCATCTTGAATAACTTGTCTGACAATTCATCGCTTTCAGCTTCAAGCGCCGCCAGTTCTTTCTCGGCGAAATCGCGCTTTGTGCCGACCAGCGTCTCGTCTTCAAGTTCGACTTCTTTGGCAGCTTGCGCCTCTTGTAGTTTCACCAGCTTTTCTTGCAGACGGCTGGCGCGCAGCAGCGATGTTTCGATGATCGACAACCGTTCCGAATCGCCATAGCTAAGCCGCGAGAAATCAAAGAGCGGTTGTTCGCCGCTCTTGCCGTTTGCTTTACTCATCAATAGACTCCGTTTGCAAACATATCCGTCGTGGGCGCTAATGCTGCCTCGCCACTGAGAACGAATGTGCGCTCCGATTTTTCAACCGAACCGCCAGCAGCCCGCACACTCGTGATGATGAATGATTGAACGTGTCTAGGCTTGCCCGATGTGTTGCCTTCGGGCCCAAACTCGATGACTTTCAGACCCGTCGCAATGTTGTCGATGTAATTCTGCAAATCAGCAATGTCAAAAGTCAGCGTGATGTCGATGGTGTTGTCTTTGATTCCGGCGTTGCGTTCGCGGTGCGTGCTGTCGCTACCGGCGGTCACGTCCACACCTTCTACTGATTCTTCCAATTCCACACTCTTGAAGTGTGCCGTTACGTCCTGCGCGTCTATCGTCAGATAGTCAGCATTACCTGAATACGATGCCATTTTATTTTGCCTCCATAGTGATATCGAATATTGCGCCGGCGTGATAAAGCTGCTTACTCGCGCCGTCGATGTGTTCTACTAGATAAATCTGCTCCGTTGCCGAGACCGTCAGGATATGCCAGTCGGCTGCCGTCAATCTTTTAGCGGTCACATAATCATCGGCGTCATTCAAAATCGCCGTGATTTCCGCTGCGCCCAACAATGCACTCGCGCGTGTTTCAGCGATGCACTTGACCAGCGCGCTCGCTATCGGATCATCTACCGGTCTCTGATTGCGTTCGACGCCTGCCGAGATTGCGAAGATCACCAATGGATGCGCCAGCGTATCCTCGGCAAAATCAGCGCGCACCCGGTTTCCCCAGATACCACTCGCGCCGTCCAGCTTTTGATAAACTGCCGTCAAGAGCGCGCCTTGCCAGGGTTCCGTCATTTCGTGATGTCCTGTGATTTGAGATAACGCCCGAACTCATTGACCTGCCAGCGCAAAAACACTGGCCGCATGAAGGGACGCGCACCCATGCGGCGCGTGCCAACTTCTAAGAACACGCCGTAATTCACACCGTCAACGATGTGATACTTCAGGCGTCCAACTTTCTCGAAACGAATTGACGCTCTGAGCGTACCCGTATCAACACCCGGCGGCCCGCCCGGACTTGATGGCGATGTGCCAAACGACAATTTGATGTCGTTGACCATCTCTTGCGCCGCGCCCCGTAGTATCGCATCCAGGCGATTCGGGGCATTACGCGCCAACGCTTGCAACTTGCGCCGGTCTGAACGCACAATGCGTACACCTGTCGCCATCAGCGTTGCCGCCGGGCGATGACTTGCACATCGGTTTCATTCGTGCGCTTATCTAAGATATTGGTGACGTGATAAACATCGCTGCCCACCGTCACCCGCCAGCCGGTTTCGATTTGTTGGCCGTTAGGCAAGATGATGCGATATTCATCAGTGATCGTCTGCTGGTCGCCGGTCAACCCGGCCTTAATGCTGCGGTCAGTGCCAATCGTGATGACCGCGCAAGCCACGCTGCTGGCGACCACCACAAAAGCGGGCGTCGTACCACCGAATTCATCTACTACGGTTGTATCCTGTTCAATCGTGCAGGTGTCGGTCAAGTATTGCGCAACCTGTGCCTGCAACATCGCCAGAATGTTCGAGTTAATCATGGTCGCCCGTCCGTAAAGTCCGGTTCGGCGGTTGCTGCGCTGTCGCCCCGGAAAGTGTAATGCGCCACCGCTGTTATTTGCGATAGACCAAACTCTTGTCGTAATTCTTCGCGCAAACCTTCATAACCCTGGCGCGCGCTCTGGTGACTGACCTGTAACCAATCCGCCTTGAAGTCCGGTTGCGATAGCCGCGCGATGATGAACGTCAGCGCCGCAATCGTCGCCGCTTCTTTGCTGCCTTCCAGCGTGACGAGCGCCGTGATCGTTTCGTCGTCAATGAAGCCCTGAGCCTCCACCGTATCGCCGGTTTTGAAGCGGATAAAGTTGATGTCGGTCGTCAAATCGCTGGTATAGGTAAAGGCCATGATTAGAGGCTCACATAATGAAGATTGAGTGTGAGCGCCAAGAGCGTTACGTAGTCGGGCGTGTCGGTAGCGACTAGATAACCGTAGAGTACGCCGCGTTCGTTCTGGGCGTAGACATTATCGAACGCCTTGAAAGCCGTTGATCCGACTGTGCCCGTATCGACATAATCCAGCGCCGCGATGGTGACTTGTTTAATCTCATTGTTGAGATCGGCAATCAGGATGTTAGTCGCATAGGCGGCGTCGTCGGCTATCGTGGTCGGTGTGTCGTTGAACAGATGCAAGACATAGGCTTCTTTCTGCTGGTCAACATCGACAATCGTGACCTGATTGAAGGCGATTGTGCCCGGCGGAAAACTGGCGCGTGTGAACGTCAGCAGACCGCCAATCACGTCACCGGCTGTATAGGCAGTGAGTACGATGGTCGGTTTGACGCTGATTATTCCTACTGACATAGGGTTACTCCTTAGCAGGATAGGGGGCGGGAAAGATACCGCCCCCGTTCCGATTAGATTATGCGTCTTCGGCGTCTTCCAGTTCGGGGTCAACTTCAACCATCGGCACGGCGTCGGAAACGATGACGCCGTAAACCAGAAGGTTTGCGATCAAGTCCGGTTCCAGGTCGCCGTCATAAAGCACGTCGCCCTCGTAGAGTTCATAGTTAAACTCGGCTACATAGTAGTCTCTTTGGATTGTGTACATAGTCAGTCTCCTATGCCGTCACTGTAGCGGACATGATGCCAGAGTTGCCGCCGGTCGTGTACGTGCCATTGTTGATAAACAACACGCCGCGATCCGCGTCATCCCAATCGTCCGCCCCGTGTTGAAAACTATCAAGCAAATAGATGAACCGCGGCCCACTCATCGCGGGGATGATGAAACCGGAATTGAAGGATGTGCCCGTGTTGGTGAACAGACATTCTCGCATGATGTTGTAGCGATCAATGCCAGTGCCGTCAACAATTTCGACCCAACCCGCAGCGGCATCACCCGACCACTGTGTAAAGTAACATTGCTCGAACTTCTGACGATGTGCTTCACCGTCCATCAGCAAGCCGACGTGTCCGGTTGCACTGGCGATGGTATCAACGCCAATCGTGCAATTCACGAAACGATTCTCTTCCGCCGCATTCAAATGAAGACTCGCGCCTCCATTGATAGCCATGGCCGTATGACCTCCGCCAGCGAAATGAACGTCTTGAAAGTAATTACGCCCACCCGTAACGCTCACATTGATGAGCGAGGTAGCATCATTGACGCCTTGAAAGATGTAGAAGTTTTTGAAGATACAGCCCGTCGCTGAGATGGTGAATAGCGGCGAGGCTCCGGTGAGTGTCGAAAGCTGGAACAAGCGAGTACGATTGGCGACGCCAGTTGGCGGACCATGCCCAATGAAGTGTGTATAATCCTTGCCCCAGGTGAAGGCGGCGCTGAGTTTGTTATTGTCGTCAACCCCTGGGCCGGGGAGATAGTGGAGGACATCATTCTGATCTGCCTCCAGCAGGTTGTAAGCCGCCAAAAACGTGGCTTTGGCGCGCTTTGTGCTTGTGCCGGTGTAGCCATCGTTACCGTTGGTTGGGTCAAAGTAGTAATGGTTGCCAGCACCGATGAAGGTCGCTACTGGCGAACCCTGCGAGATAACATTGTCAAAATGTGTATCACCCATTACGGCACCTGATGCCCGATAAGCCAGCGCCAGTCATCCCAACCCTTCGACCAACGCGCATAACCGCGAAAGCGAAGTTGCAGGCCAAAATCACTGGTCGGATCGGCAGCGAATTCCGGACGAACGCGCCAGTACCAACGCAGGAACCGACGCGCCTTACGTATGTCGATGCTGAACCAGTTGTTGGTGTCCGTCAGGAACGGCGATGAAAACACCTGCACCGGACTGAGTGTGTTGGTGTCGTTGTCAGCCGTGCCACTTTTTTGCGTGCTGCCGGTCACAACCAACGCTTCCTCGACCAGATCGGGGGGAACAAGAATCCCGTCCAACCGCGACGGCGCTTCCAGCCCGCGACTGTTCTTGAAGCGCAGCATGTCGCGCCGGTCTTCAGCTATTACCTGATGACTGAATGCGTTCGTGCGTAAGTTGTCCTGGTTGGTAGCATCGGTCGGGCTGTGAGGGTGCGAGTCACTACACAACGCCACATCATCCAACCCTGGAAAGTTCGTAGCGTCAAACGCATTGTTAAACGTCGCTACCCTGTCTTGAGTGATGGTGTAATCAAACGCCGTACCCAAATCTTGCGCCTGTTCTGCCATCACGCCGTACTTTTCATCGTCGATCAACTGGCGGGCAATAGCAAACCCGTCAGCATACTCGGCGTGCTGGTAATCGGCACGGTGGGTTAGTTCCATGCTATCGTACTCGATAGCCTTATTGAAAGTCGGCACTTTACCGAAGCCGCCACGCATCTGATTGCGTTCAATCGCTTCGGCGCTGTCCTTGACATTGTAAAGTGTGGTAATCGGATCGTCGGTTAAGATTTCGTCTTTGAAGACTGCACTTAACGCGACCTCTAAGTTAGTCAACGCCTCATATTGGGCGCGTTCCATTGGGGTAGCCATAAGTTAGCCTCCTATGAGCCAGTAATCAACGAGAACGACACATAAACATCTGTGTTCGCATCGCCGAGCTTCTCGATAAAAATGCAGCCATTGGCTGAATCACCAATGTCTACTTCCTGCGTTGTCACGTTGATGTCATACAATTGCGCGCCCAACACCGCGCCGGTTGCGTCTGCGTCGGCAGTCGCGCGCCAGACCTGGCCGCGTTGAATCCGGGCGACCTGCACCAGCGTACCCGCTGTTTGGGTAGTGCTAATTTCCATCATTACACCAAACACGGTAGCTGTTGATGCGCCAGCTTTCGTGATTTCCGTCGATGTCAAATCGACCAGATCACCGATGACCAGCGTTTCCGACCCCGCCACCGGGTGCGGTTGTACGACCGGAACGGTATTCGCACCGTTCAGGTTATATGCAAACTCGAAATTTCCTGCCATTATTCATCCTCTCCACTGAGGGCTTGTTTTTCTTCTAGGAAACGGGTCGGTTCAATACCGACCGCTTTCGCCCAACGCATCTCGTCCTTCGATAATTTGTTGGACTTGGTGCTATCGCCAGTCTCACCGGCATTCGTATCCGGTGCTGTCCTGGCATTTAGCAAGTGCTGATTAGCATCCAACCATTCCGACAATTCCACCGGATCGTCAAACTTAGGCACGAGCGAACGCATTGCTTCAGGAATAGCGGCGATACGCTTTTCGAGTGACTCTTGCAACGCAGCCTTATAACTGGTGGCGGCCTCAAGGTCACTTTTGAGCGTGTCGCGTTCCTGCGTCAGCGACGTGATGACGGTTTCATGCTCACCACGTTCTAACGCTTCCTTTTGTTCGCGTTCGGTTTTGGCTGCACTCAATTCTTGCAATGCCGCCTCTGCCGTCTTCATGCGCTCGTTGGCCTCACGAAACCGCTCCATTGAAACGACGCGCTGGTCTTCGGCTTTTAACGGGGCCGCCCCCGATTGCGCGTCGTCTGTCTGCGGTTTTTCTTCGGTGCTGTTGTCGTTCGAGTCTTCTGCCATTGGGTTGCCTCTATCATTTCGTTTTTAACGGCCTACGCGCCGTATCGGCAATTAAAAAGGCCGCTGGTTAGCGACCTTTTGGATGAACTGTATTTGTTTAGATGTGTTGCTAGAAAGAAGATTAATTTGCTATCTATTTACCTATTTCCAGCCATTTTTTTTGAAATTATCCAATAGCTCTTTAGCAATTCTTTTGGCGTCTTCATCGGCCGCTTCGCGGGTATCAAAAACATGTGGAGATAAGATAACTTGAAAGTGATCATCTATAAGCTCTTTAGGCCACCGTGTAATTACAAGGGGGCGATAACCATTGAGTTTATCATCCCAAACAGACAACAATTCTATTTTAACTTGAACATGTGGATAATCAACTACTTGATTTTCGTGTTCATTCATCCTCACAACTTTCCATTGCGTCTACGCGATTCCCGACGCTTTTGTTTCAGGTCGTCGCGGCTGCGCTGGCGGGCTTCAGCTTGCGGGTCGGCTTCCTTATTATCTGTAGCCGTGTAGTCTACATACCATTCCTCGAATGACTTTACTTTCTGCGACTCTACGAGAGACTTAAACGGTATAAACATGGCCTTGTTTAACTGTTCACTTCCAGTCATAAACATGTCGGGCTTATCGAGTTTCGGCAACTGTTCCCATTTGCGTTTCTCGGCGAGATGTTCGTATACACCGAAATGGGTATACTTATTCCAGTACTCATCTCGTGTGTACCCTAGGCCCTCAAGCCATGCAATGATCGAGTCGTATTCATCTACCGGCGCAGTGTAATATAATTTGCGCCAATCGTTATCTTCTGGATCATGGTCATTGTGTGAAAAAGTTAAAACAACCCTAGCATCAGGATTCAATTTGTCTACCATGACGTCGTAGCGTTCCGGTAAATACAATTCCACTTCATCGCGGCTATCTATATCGAAATGCTTGAACATATGCTGATTGCGCGCATTTTCTTCGCTCTTGGCTTCCTCATGCTCGTAATCTAATTGCAACTCAATTTTGTAAGTGATGCGCTGATCACCTACAATCACCGTCGTCCAGTCGTAATCTGTCTCGGTTTTGGTGATCTTGCCATCTACATATATTTCAATGCCATCTGCAATTATGTGACTTGCCATGTTATCCCTCACTGATAGAATTGTTGCGCCTCGCTGCCCAAAAGACCGACGAGCGATTGCTCTCGAATCATAGCACCATAAATGTCATCAGTATATGGCGTCACATAATCCTGTAGCGTTACGCGCCCGGCTCGGAATGCGTCATAATTTGCAGGCCCCATGATGCTACGTTGTCTTGAGCGGGGCAGTCGCTCGAACACATCCGCGCCCCGTTCAACATTGCGACTACGACCCCGCACGATGGCGATGCTATCACAGCGCCCGCGTTGGTGATCGTCAATGCGTTCGTTAATCGCCAGCTTGGATCCGTGCAGCGACCAACACGCTAGACAAGTTCTATCATCAAGCACCGCAATCCGAATCTGCTCGGTTAGAATATCCGAGTTCGCCACCCGGTTCGCCACCGCGCCGGTGCGATAGGATTGCAGCATTAGTGTGCGCATCATGCCATCGGCGTAACTGGCCGGTAGTTGCGTGATGATGCGGCGGATGTCGGCGGCAATCGCCAACGGCCCGCGTCCCTCGACAAACCCGCGTATGATGGCATTGTTGACGGCGCTCGACACACCTTGCTGATAACGCGCCAGACTGGCGGCCCACGCTTCGCTCTCGGTATATTGCACCAGCGATTGCAGCGCCTCAATATCCGGCACGCGCCAATTAACACCTAGCCTCGCCAGCACATCATCTGAGATACCCGGCAGTGCCAACTCGCGTACTGTCCGGTTCGCCAACTGCACACCGCGCGCCTGTGCTTCGGTAGCCGCCCGGTCAATCAGTAACGATTGCGCCCGCAGTAGATCATCCAGATCGGCGCGTATCGCGCGCAGCACCGGATTTGTCGGGCTTAGTTTTTGCCCAAGCTCGGCCAGACGCGCCGCTTCGTCCGCCAATTCTTGCAAGCGTTGGCGCATGATGCCACTGGAACCACTGCGCAATATCGCGTCAACGGTGGCCTGTGCCGTTTGCGTATAACCTCGGTCTAGCAGGCTGTCGACTAACTGGCGGGCGCGCTGCGACGTGTCAGGCAGTGCCATTTACAGCGTAGACGTGCCAGCGACGATCTTCATGATGGCAACGGTGGTTGAGGTTGCGACCATCAACACAACCGAACGGTCGCCAGCCGCCAAATCCGCCACCGGCGCAATCGCGCCTGCCGTGCCGGATAGCACGTAAAGCGTGCCATCGACTAATGTACCGCCCGGTGTGAAACCCGTATCACTGATGACGATTTCAACCGGTTGGCCGTCGGCTGCACCATTCAACGTGATACCGGCAACCGCGCCTTGCGCCGCTGTGCCGTCGGCATCGGCCAGTTTGAAATCGTTGTTATCGCTCAAGTCTTCATAAACGGCTTGACCGGCTGTGAGCGTTGCGCCCGCGCGCCCTAATTTTTTATTGGCCGCGCCCGAAGCTAAAACACTCGCTGCTGTTATCGTTACATCTACCATTATGTGTTGCCTCCATTTGAACTAATCACTTCATTAGTTGCGTTCAGAACCGGCGGTATCAGACCGCCAATCTGGAACAGACGCGCTGCGTCTTCGGTCTGGCGTGCTTCAGCCAGTTCTTTGATCTTTTCTTCGTTCCACCCAAACACCGGCGCGACTAATCTAAAGAACTCGTCGAGCGGCAACTTGTCCGCAATCTTCAATGCGTTATCGACGATCTCGGTATCATTGCGAATTTGTGCCGATTTCCATTTGGTGTTGGGTCTGCCGATTTCCGGCGGGCTGTTGTTTTTGCCAAACGCCTGCTGCACGCGCCGCGCCAAAAGAATGGCATCTTCTAGACTGTTTCCGGCCTTGACCTTGAAACGTTCCACTTTGCCGAGCAATCCGATCTCGCGTTGTTTCAGAC
>SDBT01015857.1_pt1 | contig 11962 bp, 13 predicted proteins | sample 2277101 | NCBI WGS metagenome assembly SDBT01 (sample SAMN10404973, study PRJNA504765) | marine sediment metagenome | isolation source: marine sediment core GS10_PC15, 103 cmbsf | place: Arctic Ocean: Southern Knipovich Ridge | collected 2010
TGTTACCGAGGCCCTTCCCATTGGCACCATTGTAGGCTTGGTATATGCCTGGATAATCTTCTTTGGAATATTGCCAGAGAAAGGGGCGGCCGCTATTTTCAGCCATGATGCTGCCTGGTTCTTAATAGGGGCCTTGATGATTGCCCAGGTCCTGGTTAAATATGGAATTCATAAACGCGTTCTATTTATAATAATGAAGATAGTTGGTTCAAAGACAAAATATATATCCTTGGGGATTAGCAGCTTCTGTGCCATTGCTGCCGCCTTTATCTCCGAACATACTGTGGCCGCCCTTTTACTTCCCGTAGCCCTGGCCATTATTCACACCAGCGGTGGATTTAAGAAGGTTCCCCAGCTTTCTAAACTGATCTTGTTTTCTATAGCTTTTGGCTCTGCTATTGGGGGATTGGGGACTCCTTCTGGTGGAGGCCGAAATGTACTTATGATTGGATTTTTAGAGGACCTCTATGGAGTAAGGATAAGCTACGGTGCCTGGATGGTTATGGCCCTGCCCGTAGTCTTCATTCTGATTCCCTGTCTTTGGACCATCCTACTTAGAATTTTCAAACCAGAAATAACTGATTTAAAAGAAAGTTTTTCTTTTATAAAAAAAGAGATGAGAACCTCTAAAATGGGTATGAAAGAATGGATGGTGGTAGCGATATTCTTGACAATCCTAACTCTCTGGTTATCTAAGAGTCACTTAGGAATAGGTATGATCTCTCTTTTTGGAGCAGTGCTCTTTATTATATTTGGTTTGGTAGAGTGGAAGGACTATCAAAATATTAATTGGGGTATTGCTATGTTGTACTTTGGAGCAATTGGGATGGGCAAGTGTCTTCAGATTACCGGGGCAGCTACCTGGTTGGCGGGGAAGGCCCTGGTTACCATAGGCCATATCATTCCCGTTCAAGGCAAGATGGTAGTAGCAGGGATTTCCAGTTTGCTCACAGCCCTCTGCACTAATACCATGGCCGATGGCCCTACTGTGGCAGCTATAGGTCCAGTATTGTTAGCGGTAGCCAAGCTTACTGGGGTGGACCCGGTATTCCTTGGCGTAATTATTGCCTGTTCTTCTGCCTTTGCATTTATGTTGATAGTTGGCACTCCCGCCAATGCCATCGTCTATGGAAGCGGGTATCTCAGGGCAAAGGATTTCATTAAAGCTGGGGCCTGTATGACAGTGATAGCTATAACCGTTTTGTTATTAGTAGCATATTTCTGGTGGGGCTTTTTAGGTGTAGGGATAGAAGGTTTTCATTAATAATACGAATTCTAAAGGGGAAGAAGGATGAAGATTTTACTCTGTACCAACGGAAAGAAACATGTTGAAGGAGCAATCACCTTTAGCCTGGATCTATTCCGGAGGGTTAATCCTAAGGTGACCCTCCTTTATGTGGAGCCCCTAGTAGGCAAGGAGGAGCCCGGAGAGAAATCCCTGGAGAGCGGGTTGAAGATGATCCATACCTTCCATCCCAAGATCGAGGTTAAGACCAAGAAAAGAAAAGGGGATGTAGCCCAGGAGATCCTTGCCGAGTCCATAGAGGGCGGATATGACCTTCTGGTCGTGGGGTCAAAAGGTGTCTCGGAAACCATACCAGGGGTGAGTGAATTTATAATCAGTGATATGGTAGATGAGGTCATCCAGCGCTTATCCCTCTCCCTTTTGGTGGTTAAAGAGCCAAAGCCAGTAAGCAAGGTTTTAGCCTGTACCGATGGGTCTAAATCTAGTGAGGGAGCAATAAGATTTTGGGGTGAGTTTAAAAAGACCATTGAGCCTAAGGTAAATATACTCAACGTGGTGTCAAAGATCTATTCTCGATTTGGGGACTTTTTAGAGCCAGTGACAGAAGAGCAGTTGGAGATATTACAGACCCTTCCCGGGAAGAGGACGCAATACCTATATAGGGCCAAGAAGATCCTGGCCAAATACGGTATAGAGGCCAAGGTCAGGCTAAGGGAAGGGGATGCTGTGGAGGAGATTTTGAGGGAGGCTGAGAGGGATTATGACTTGATAGTGATGGGATTCCGAGGCCGTAAGGATCCTACCAGGCCCACCTTGGGCCGCAAGGCCATAGGTGTCATCCAGCGCTCAAAGATCCCTATTCTGGTCATCAAATGAGGACATGACTTAGCGAGCCGGAGGCGAAGCTAAGCCATATGTCCAAATTTGACTCCTGACATTTTAAATATGAAAACTCAGAAAAACGTCAAGGGTTCAATTCGCAGACGGCCTTCGGCCTACAATTTACGTCGCCTACTACTCCGTAAATTGTCTGCTCATTGAAGGTTTAGAAAGTATGAAAAGTGGGCATAATACAAGTGGCAGAAAGAGGGGAGGTGACTAAGATGAGTATTTTAAAGGAGTTAAGCAAAGAGATAACCGCTCATTTGCTCTCAGAGGTTAAGGATAAGGCTAAAGGGGCTGTCCAAGTGAAAAAGAAAGAGGATTTGCTCGACCATTTAATCAAGGAGTTGGCTGTTGAGTTGGTCAAGCGCCTGAAGGAAGAAAGAAGAGAATCCTCATCTGGGCTAAAAAAAGTAGTGATTGAGACCAACCTCAAGGATATCGGGAAGGGTCTGGCTAAGGCAGATGAGAAGTTGGTCAAGATAATCCAAAAGGGCAAGGTAGATGAAGATGCAATGGTTCGAAAGAACGCTGCAATGGCCCTGGCCAAGATAGGTGACAAAAGAGCTGTCCCTGCCCTAACAGAGGCCCTGAAGGATAAGAATGAAGATGTCCGGCAAGCTGCAAGAGAGGCATTGAAGAAGATAAAATCCAAACCGAAGAAAAAAAAGAACCTGCTTTAATGAAGGGAGGAGAAAGATGGCTAAGAAGAAAGACAGAGTGAAGGAATTAATTGCTCAACTGAAGGATGAAGATAAGGAGGTTCGAGAGAACGCAGTAGAGGCACTGGCCAAGATAGGGGACAAAAGAGCTGTCGCTGGGCTGATTGAAGCCTTGAAGGGTGAATATGGGGCGAAAGGAAGAGGGACCAAGTATCCTAACCTGAAGTATGCCAAGCCCAAGTATGAGAATGTAGAGAGCATCTTAAAGTACATCGAGAGCCCGGATGATAAGCCTGCGATAGTGAAGTTAGTGATTATGAACTTTAACGATTAGTTACACAGATGATCACAGATAAAAAGATACAGATAATCGCAGATAAAATATCTGTGAATATTATACAACGATAAAAGGACGAGTGAGATGGATATAGAAAAGGCTGAGGTTAGAAAATTACTCCATAATAAGGGTTTCATAGATGAGTTAATTAAGAAGGCGGTTTCTGATACCAAGTTATTGCGGGAGTTGACCGAAGATATTGTTGATGAGCTTACTGATCACTTCGAAGGCAGTTTTGAGATCAAGGCCTTATTGGCTGATGAGAAATTGCTGAAGGAGGCCATCAGAAGGGCCGCCTATAATAAAGAATCGATCGAAAAATTGGTTGGAGATTTGGAATATAATCTCTCCTCCCTGGAGAAGGTGACTCGAGAATTGAAGGAGACCAACCTCAAATTGAGGGAGGCTAATATAAGGCTGAAGGAGACTCAGGATCAGCTAGTCCAATCTGAGAAGCTGGCGGTAGCAGGTCGCTTGGTGGCTTCTGTGGCCCACGAGTTAAATAATCCCCTGGGCACCATTAAGGGGCTGGCTCAGATGGTTCAGAGGGAGATGAAAAAGAAAGATCCCAAGGCAAAAGACCTGAAGACCGTAGAGGAAGAGGCCAGGCGAGCCCAGCAGATCCTGAAGAGATTGCAGACCTTTGCCCGTCCCAAGGAGCTGGAGGTGGAGCTCATCGACGTGAATAAGACCATCGATAAGGCCCTGCTTCTCCTGGGTCATCAAATCTCGCTCCAGAATATAAAGATAGAAAAGAGCTATCATCCCAATTTACCAAAGATTACAGCCGATCCCAATCAACTCAAGCAGGTTTTTCTCAATGTAGTTTTAAATGCATCTCAGACCATACCCGAGGATAGGGAGGGAAGGATTCAGATAAAGACCAATGACACAAAGATAAAAGGAAAGAAGTATATTGAGATAGAATTTACTGACAACGGTTGTGGTATACCGAAAAAAGATATCCCTAGGATCTTTGAACCATTCTTTACCACTAAAGAGGTTGGCACTGGTCTGGGATTGGCCATTTGTCGTTCTATTGTAGAGAGACATCACGGGAAAATAACTGTCAAGAGTAAGGTGGGAGAAGGAAGCACCTTCTTGATAAGCCTTCCAATAAATACTCGTTAAGAAAAAATGAAACCACACAGATTATCACAGACATCTGCGGTCATTGCTTGACACTCAGGCTCTCTCGGATGCCAGCAAAGCGCAGCCGGCATCTGTATCTTTCAATCTGTGCTAATCTGCGCTATGAACGGAGCGATTAGGGAGAGGATATGGCTGTAACCAAGATCTTGGTAGTAGATGATGATAGGGGTGAACGAGAACTCTTTTCCCGGGTGTTGAAAAAGGAGGGGTATGAAGTCAAGAGTGCGGCAAGTGGAAGGGAAGCCCTGGAGAAGGTAGGGAAAGAATCATTCAATCTGGTATTGGCCGATATACGAATGCCCAGGATGAGTGGCATCCATCTTTTAAAAGAGATAAAAAAGCTAAAACCAGAGGTGGTGGTTATAATGATAACCGCCTATGCTGCGGTGGAGACCGCCATCCAGGCATTGAGACAAGGGGCCTATGATTATATTACCAAGCCCCTGGAGGATATAGATGAGATTGGTTTCCGTGTGAGAAGGGCCCTAGAGAGACAGAGCTTGGGCGAAGAGAATAAGCGCTTAGTAGAGGAACTTAAGGCGGCCGTCAAAGAGTTATCTAACCACAAAAGAAAGTTAGAGCATAAGGTAGTTGTAGGTGAGGAGAAGATGGAACAGACGGATGAAGATCTAAGGAAGACCTATAGGGAATTAAAGAAGGCCTACGCTGATTTAGAAGCTAACATTGAGGAGATGAGACGCCTTGAGAGGTTGGCCGCCATGGGAGAGTTTTCAGCAAAGATAGTCCACGAGATTAAAAACCCCTTGACCAGTATCGATGGATTTATCCAGCTCTTGCCGACTAAGTATGATTCGCCCGAGTTCCGCGATAAGTTCATCGAGACTACCACCAGGGAGGTCGAGAGGTTAAAAAATTTTACCGATAGGATGTTAAAATTTGCCCGGCCCCCGGAACCAGTCCTCAAACCAGAAAATGTAAATGAAATCATAGAATCGACATTGACTACTGCCCAGGAGCGGGCGTCTAAACAAAAGGCCAAGATAACAAAAAAGCTCAAGCCCGACCTCCCTGAGGCTATGGTAGATGCTGAGTCCATTAGAGAAGTTTTGGTAAACCTGATCAACAATGCCCTTGAGGCTATGCCTGAGGGGGGAGAGTTGACCATCTCTACCAAGTTAGGAGCTAAAAAAGAGTTCCTTGAAGTTGAACTCCGGGATACCGGATGTGGGATCGTCAAGGAGAATATTCCTAAGATCTTTGAGCCCTTCTTTACTACCAAGTCTAAAGGGAGTGGTCTGGGCTTGGCCATCTGTCAGGGTATCATCGAGAAACATAATGGCGGAATAGAGGTCAAAAGCCAGGTTGGCAAGGGGACAACGTTTACCATTGCTTTGTCAGTAGTAAAGAAGGCCAAATCAAAAATTAAAAATCAAAATGCCCTTCGCTTCGCTCAGGATACCTCGATGAATCCAAGCGAAGTATCCCGAGAGAAATCGAGGGGCAAAATGATCCGTCTAAAACGGACAAAATGCAAAAATTTTGAATTTTAAATTGTAATTTTAATATTTAATATTTGTATTTAATTTTTGGGGGAAGAGATGGCTAAAGTGAAGATATTAGTAGTAGATGATGAGCAGGGGATTCGGGATCTTTTTACTGTTATCTTGGAAGACCAATATCAAGTATTGACTACTGACAATGGAGAGAAGGCCTTAAAGATTATAAAAGAGGAGAATCCTGATATCGTCTTTTTGGACCTAAAATTACCCGGTATGGATGGGATAGAAGTCTTACACCAGACAAAAGAGACAAATCCAGAGGCAATCGTCATTATGATTACTGGCCATGGCACGGTAGAGAAGGCAGTGGAGGCTATGGACTTGGGCGCCTATGAATATATTGTCAAACCACTTAATGTGAAAGAGGTGGAGGCCTTGATCAGGCAGGCTTTGCGGATGAGCGGTTTAGAGCAGGAAGTTATTTCTTTGCGGAAAAAGATGAAGAAAAAGCAGAGCGAGAAGATGGAGAGGAAGTATAAACTATTGGTGGTGGATGACGAGATTGGAGTGCGCGATCTTATCAAGACCGCCTTTGGGAGTGATTACGAGGTCTTTACCGCGGAGAGTGCTGAGGCTGGATTTGATATAGTAAAGGCAGAGAATCCCGATCTGATCTTTTTAGATATAAAACTCCCGGGCATTGATGGGATAGAGGCCCTGGGCAGGATAAAGAAGATGGATGAAAAGGTCATCGTGATAATGATCACTGCCTTTGGAGGCGAAAAGGATGCCATAAAGTGCATGAAGATGGGCGCCGCTGCCTATGTAAATAAGCCCTTCGATGTAAGCTACATCACTATGCTGGTGCAGAATTTCCTACCGTAGAGGAAGCGGATGAATCTCAAAAGAATCTTATGGACGATCATTAAAAGAAGAGGTTATTTCTTATTAGGATTGGTTTTTTGTATAGCCATTAATTTGATGCCTACCCCTGAAGGACTAACCCTCCAGGGAAAGTATGCTTTAGGATTATTATTTATGGTGATTATTTTTTTTCTTACCGAGGCAATTCCTTTTGTGGCTATTTCTTTTCTCATTGTGGTCTACCAAGTACTTTTGGGTATTCGAACTTACCAGGAAGTCCCGAAGACCTTTATGCACGATGCGGTTTTCTTCATAATGGGGGCATTGATGATTGCCTGTGTTCTGGTCAAGTATAATGTTCACAAGCGATTAGCTGCTTTGATCATGAATCGAGTTGGTGGGAATGTCTATCGAATAGTGTTTGCCATTGTAGCCGTAGCTGCCCTAACTAGCGCTTTTATGTCTGAACATGCAGTAGCTACCATGTTGCTTCCCATTGGTGTTGGCCTGGTAATTATGAATGGAGGAAAGAAAAAATGTCCTCAGTTTGCCAAATTAATTATGTTTTCCATCGCTTATGGAGCGATGATTGGTGCCATTGCAACGCCTTCCGGGGGGACACGTAATATTATTATGATCAGTTACTTACAACGTTTTGCCCAGGTTGATATTGGCTACGGTCAGTGGATGCTTTACGCCTTTCCCTTGACTTTACTGCTGATTCCTGTAGTTAGCTTTATCCTTCCCAAAGTGTTTAGGCCTGAAATTATAAATTTGAATACCTCTAAAAACGACCATGGTTGGACAACAGCCCAGAAACAAGCTTTCTCCCCGCAAGAAAAAGTTGTCTTAGGAATTTTTGCCCTGACGATTTTTTCTTGGATATTTTGGGGAAGGACCCTGGGTTTAGGGCAGATCGCTATTTTTTCCGCAGCGTTGTATCTTATCTTAGGATTGGTTCGCTGGGATGACTATGCCCAGAATGTGAACTGGCAGGTGGTTTTGCTTTACGCCGGCATCATCTCTCTTGGGGAATGCATTAGAGATACGGGCCTTGCCTTATGGATCGCCCAGCGATTCTTCTATTTTGTTGGACATTTTTTTGCCATTAGGACAGGAATTCCCTTGATTGCCAGTACAAGTTTATTTACAATGATATTAGCTAATTCTATGGGCGCCGGACCAACCGTAGCTGTTATCGGACCTATCGCCTTAAAAATTGGGGAATTAGGAGGGGTAAATCCAATTGCCATCGGTGTTTCGGCTGCCGTGTCCACCTCCTTCGCTTACATTATGGTTGCCGGAGCACCAGCCAGTATGATTGTTTACGGAAGCGGATTTCTCCACGTTAGAGATTTCATTAAGGCAGGATGGGTGTTTAGCCTCATCTCCATTTTTGTATTGGTGGGAGTAGCAGGGATATACTGGAGATTTGTGCTGGGGATATATTAATCGTCGTCGTTGCCGCTCATTTCATCCTTCAGTTGTCCCAGCAACTCTTTTTTGAAGCGGTTATCTTTAACGATAACGCCCAGGACCTCTTTTTGGAGCTTGGTATTTTCTTTTAGCTTATCCGAGACCTCGTCCTCAAGGTCGTCTCCTATCTCTTCTGCGAGGTCTTCCACAGCCCCCTCATCTTGGAGGACTTTTTTGACCGTCGCCTTTAAAGAGGCCTCATCTGCAATTAACTTACTAATAGCCTCGTCTTTGATAATGGTAATGACCTTGTCTGACATCTCTTCTGCCAGATCTTTCACCGCCTCAGCGTCAACTGCTATCTTTCTTACTATTTTATCTACCAACTTTTTCTTCTCCGATTTCTTTTCTGCCATTATCATTCACCTCCTTTATCTTGTTTAAATGGTTAATTCCACCAATCAACCAGATTTAGTCGTCGTTGCCGCTTATCTCATCCTTCAGTTGTCCCAGTAACTCTTTTTTGAAGCGGTTATCTTTAACGATAACGCCCAGGACCTCTTTTTGGAGCTTGGTATTTTCTTTTAGCTTATCCGAGACTGCGTCCTTTAAATCCAGGTCATCGTCGATATTGTCTGCCAGGTCACTTAGAAGGTCCTTTTTCTGGAGTATCTTAGCGAGCACATCTTTCAATGATTTATTGTCCTTTAGCAACTTACCGATAGCCTTATCCTTGAGTTCATCGACAATCTTACTGGTCATCTCCTCTGCCAGATCTTCTCGCGCCTCCTTATTAGCTAAAAGCATTTTCACTAATTCATTCGTTAGTTTCTTTTGAGCCATTTGCAACTCACCTCCTCATCTGTTATTTTAGACTTAGCAAAGTAGTAGTTACATCATATATTATTTGTAATTTTTTGTCAAGTTTTCCTTCTTTTTTGTTTGACAAGTTGAGTTAAATAGGTTAAAATTAAAGGTAAGTATTAAAAAAGGGAGGCAACTATGGCAGACTATGTGAAGAAGGAGGATATGCAAGAGTTGCTCAAAGATGAGAAACTGATGGAAAAAATCATCAAGAAGGTATCCCAGGATAAGGAGGTGATGGAGGATTTAGCAAAGGATATCGCAGAGGAGTTGGCAGACATTCTGGAGGATGATCCCAACTTTAAAAAGAGAATAGTTGAGGCAGCCATAGCAAATCCAGAGTTTAAAAAAAGAATCATAAAAGAATTGATAGATAAACTCGGGTAACCCCCGTAGAAGGGAGATTAAAAGATGGATCTAAGAGTTAATATTAAGGAAGAAAAGGGTGAAACAGTTATCCTTGACCTGGTCGGTAGTATGGATATATCCACCTCTCCCCATCTCAAGGTAGCCATAGTTGAGCTACTTGAAGGAGGCAAGAGGAAATTTTTACTCTGTATGAATAGGTTGGATTATATTGATAGCACTGCTTTGGGTGCCATTATGTCCTGTTTTAAACGGGTGAAGGAAAAGGGTGGAGTCTTTATCCTGTTTTCACTTACGGATCAGGCCAAGAAGCTTATAGAGATTACCGACCTTTCTGCAATAATTTCGGTCTATGAAAATGAATCAGAGGCCAAAAAAAGCCTTAATCTTGAGTAATCAAAGGAGGAAGATATGGGTTGGGTAATAGGTGGTTGGCGTATTTTTGAAGAAGGTACAGTACATCAGGCCTTAAAAAAGTGTATTAATGTCCTGTTGCAAAGTGGTATGAGAATAGAGGCGGATCTTCTCATAGAAAAAAAGCCTATAGAATATGGTAGAGGAGTCTTTGAGGCCTTGAATGAATATGAAAAGAAACATGGGGTAAGTGACCTGTTAGAAATACTAATAAAAGGCTTGAAAGTAAAGTGTTTTAAAAATGAAGAAATCCAGATTCAGATAGGGGTTATATTGCGCCTGCCTTCTGATTCTCAAGAACACATGGAGCTGTTTAAAGATATGGTAACTGCCTGGGTAGAAGAGAATCCCATGACCTACTGCGAGAGATATTTTCGCCTGCCAAAGATTACCGAGGACATAGCTGATAGATATCTTGATAACCCCTTAGAGCAGACCTTAAAAAAGACCTTTGGTTTTCATTTCAATTACAAGATAACCATAACATCTTCCCGGGAAACTCCAAAACTTGAGGAATTGAGAAAAAAACTCTATCGGGCCCTAAGATAATAAGGGGGAAGGAATGATACCTGCGTTAAGAAATTTTTCTAAAAAAGTATTTGAACTATACAAAAAGTATATCCCCATTTTAATCATTGTTGCCTTATTTTTAGGAATATTGCTAGCTAAATACATTCCAGTTGTGTTAAAAACAGGCAATTTCCTCGTATCTAAGTTAATAGACGGAATTGTATTTCTAGCGCCATTTGCGATATTTGTCATTTTAGCACCAAGCGTGGCCAAGATGATGAAAGCCAGAAAGGAGTCCGGTTTTGCCGGCTTTGTCATCATCTGGTTTGGTCTGACAAGGATACTTGCTGGAATATGGGCAGCTCTTTTTACGGTATTGATATTGAGACTGCCTTTTTTACCCACATCAGAGGCGGGGGCAATAAATATTGCCTCTGTGTTTGCAGACAATTTAATTGTGCTTAAGGATTTATTGCTAAAGAGTGTGTTTTTTAGAGCAATCTGGATAGCTGTTATAGTAGGGGTCATTGCCTATTTTAAAGATAAACTCTACAATAAATTACAAAAGGCAGCGGGAACAATTGAAACCTTAGGTGATTATATTGAACCAGCCATCCCGCTTCTTATGCTCCTTTTAGGGGCATATATTTATTCTCTGCCTCAAGAGCTGGCTCAGTCAGTTGATGCGCAAACCTTAAGTTCTATTGCCCAGGCTAATCTGGGTAAACTTAACCTCTTTGGTTGGATAATTGATATCAATACTGAATTCGGGCTTATATGGGTATATATCCTTGGCTCTGTATTGATCGGGGTGGGTTGTTTTATCTGGCAGGGAATGCAACTGGTGATAGTCAAAAGATATCTAGATAATTTTTCTATTAAGAAATTCTTTACAAGTTATTGGATTAAGGTATATCCCCTGGCCTGGTCTACTTCTTCAGAGGTGATTAGCATGCCCCTTAATATGTCTTTAATAAAAAGACAATATGCACATATTTCAAAGATTGTAAGGCGCTTAATAATCGGCCTGGGTGCTTATATGAATATTAATGGTACTACAATGCACGTTATCCTTTTAGCAGGGATAGTTGCCGTTCTGGTAGGGTATAGACCATCTTTCTTGCAGTTAGCACTGGGGGTGCCGATAATTGCCCTGGTGGGTTATGGTGTTCCGGGTATACCAGGGGAATTGGTTCTGTTTGCTGTTCCCATGGTTAAGATCCTTAATCTTCCTGAACCGATTATTCCCATGTTTATGGCCTTATATCTGGCATTGCAGGTTGGTTTACCGGATTCATTTAGGACTGGTGCCAATGTAACTGATAATGGTATTTATGCCCTAGGGCTTAATAAGCTATATCGAAGGAAGTTCATGCCTAAAGAAGAAGCGGCAGAAAAGTAATGTGGTAATATGAAATTCAAAAATGAAAAATGAAAATGGAAAATGATCCGTCTAAGACGGACAAAATGTAAAATTAAACTTATGCTTACCCATTAATGTGTATCTGTGCTGTACTAAATCATTTTGATGTTTAATATGTAATTTTGATATTTAATATTTGATATTTAATTTTTGGGGGCGGGAAACTATGAACTCTATTAGTGGATTATGGAATAATTATCGGCAGGGAGAGGTATATAGGGCGCTGGAGGCGATTATCGATGGTTTGGTAAAAAGGGGTTATCACATCCGAGCCAGCTCCATCGGCCCTAAGAAGAGAATAGCCAGCGGCCAGGAATTTTTACAGATGATGAAGGGTTACGAACAAAAGCAGGGGCTGGAGAACTT
>SDBT01015858.1_pt1 | contig 11962 bp, 13 predicted proteins | sample 2277101 | NCBI WGS metagenome assembly SDBT01 (sample SAMN10404973, study PRJNA504765) | marine sediment metagenome | isolation source: marine sediment core GS10_PC15, 103 cmbsf | place: Arctic Ocean: Southern Knipovich Ridge | collected 2010
TCACCTTTTCTTGAACTTCACTACCGATATTCACAATTACAATTCCTTCTGGAATCATAAATTTAGAATCTGTTATAGGAGGTTGCCCATAAAATGCAAAATTTTTAACATCTTCGGTTATAGGAATCTCGAGAACGAGTGGAAGGATAAGTAAATCCTCCTCTCCTTCGGTTATTTTTATTAAAGTTCTTTTCTCAGATTTTATAACTTCTCTAAAAATATTCCAACAATCTTTGTTTATAGTTCCCTCTGTATTTTGAAATTCTATAGTTTGCTCAAAATAATCCTCAAAATCTAAATTAATATGATTTCGTTGAGTCTTTTCGTCAATTACACAAACTTTTATATATGGTTTTAAAAACTGATTAGAAAGAAAATCTTGTGCTACAATATCTCCAACAACGTAAAAGTTAATCTCTAAGCCGGATTTTATATATTCTCTAAATTTATTTTCAACTTGTATAAGTGTTTCTTCACGTGTTCCGGCAATTAAAATATCTAAAGGTTCTGAAAAAGAATGCCTTTTATCATAGGGAATTCGTAAATTATATTCCATTTAAATCAAGATATTAAATTAAAAAATTCTTCGAATAATTCAAATAATCCTTTAACGGACTCTTAAAGCGTACTTCCCTGGAAAATGGATCTTTAAATATTCCGCGAACTTAGATTCTTTAGGGTAAATTATGACAACTTCTCCGGTAAAATCCTCAGTTAATGTGTGTGTTTTACATTTAGGACATAATGTCTCGTTTTTGGTTATTAAATGACAATTTTTGCAAGCTCTTTCTTTCATAATCCCTTTTCAAGCTCTTTTTTCATGTATTCAAATCTTACATCGTCATTACTAATCTGATTCCTCTGATTCCTCTGATGCTTCTAGTGATTTTCCTTCTGCCTGCATAATTGCTTCTTCTATATCTTCTTCAACCCAGGCTTCTTTTCCCAGAAATGGTTGTCTCATTGTTAATCCCAATTTTCCACTTCTCCCTGTGCCTAAAGAGACCGTTATTATCTTTGCTCGAACTGAATCATTAACTTCAAGAATTTTTCCTGTTTCCTTTCCAATAAATCGGTTTCCAACCTGTTCGTATGAGATATAATCATCGCATATCTGAGACACATGAACTAACCCGTCTAAGGGTCCAAGTCGTATAAACGAGCCAAAATCAACGATTTCAACAACAGTTCCCTCCACAACTTCAGAAAGAGTTGGTCTAAATGCTAAAATTGTGAATTCAACTTCATGAAATGTGCTAGCGTTTCCTGGAATTATAATTCCTTTCCCGACGTCTAGAACATCAACAACCGCAATGATAAAACCGAAGTTTCTGGTGATAATTCCTTCGTAATCTTCGCTCAGAATAATTCTGGCGCTGACTTCCTTTTCTTGATCAAAAAGAAATGGAGGTATTTCAATCTTACCTTCCAGAGTGAAGAGCTTGAACATTATATTAGTAACCTTTAAATAAATGAAAGTTAATGACGATTAGTTATTAAGTGAATGAGAGAAAAAATTAATAGTTTGTGGTTTTTAATATCAGAAAATAAGAAATTGGATTTATTTAGCATTTAGTGAACATTTATGAGAGTTGTAATCTCATATTTTAAAAAGGCTTTAGGCCTATTTTCTCGTGAGTGAAAGACGGATAGGTCTGAGATCTGAGATTTCTTGGATTCCAGCTTTAACAGATGGATCATTTTCTAGTAAAGTCCTCGCTTCTTCTTCGGTTTCCGTTTCTAAGATTATTAATCCAAAAGGGTCTTCAAGAATCAATGTCGGTCCAGCAAGATATAATTTTTTTTGCTCTAATAAGGATTTTAGATAATGAAAATGATCTGACATAATTTTCGTCTCCGTTTCATCTGGATTAGTTAAGAAATCCTGTCGAAGCGGTCTAATTACAACATAAAAATAATTTTTTTTAGTCATAAATATCAATAATTTTACTTTCTTATCAATTTAAGATTGACCTCATTTAAATTAAATGTATTTTATAGTTGATTGGAAATATTATAAATATTATTTACAATTTCATTTTTGTAGACTAGCATTACAAAATAAACATAATTTAATAAAAACAATTGAAATGTGAAAATAATGTCAATCATTATTCGAGATATGACTAAACATGATGAATATTATGTTGGTACCTGTACTCATGTAAACGAGAATAATTTTGAACGCGAATTATCTTGTTCACGCCGTATATCTTGGCTTAGAAGTATGGAAAAACAAGGTTTGAGAGTTAAAGTTGCTCTCGTAGATAATGTTCATGCAGGATTTCTATATATTATGCCAATTGAAATAAATCCTTGGAACATTCAAGGTAAAGATTTGATGGTATTCCCATGTTTAGTTTCCCAATCAAAATTTTCTAAAAAAGGAATAGGAAAAGCATTATTAAAAGCTGCTGAAGAAGAAGGTAAAAGCCAAGATCGAAATGGAATCGCCACTATTGGGTATTTTTGGGATTTCTGGTTTATGCCAGCCGACTATTTTTTAAATTTAGGATTTAAGGTTGCTGAAAAACGTGATGAAGAAGCAATTCTTTGGAAGCAATTTGATCTGAATGCTGAACCTCCTAAATTCCGAAAGGAAAATTATAGTTTTAAACCTATAAAGGGAAAAATTGTTATAGATTTATTTTGGGATAGATTTTGTTTAACTAGTGATGTTGAAGCGCAAAGAGTGCGAGAAGTAACCTCTGAATTCGGAAATGAAGTAATTCTTAATGAATTTTCAGCGGTTGATCAAAAAATTTTACAACAATATGGTATTTCTCGAAGAATCTATGTTAATGGTAAAATGATTAAAGTAGGTCCGGAAATAGAGAAAAGTAAACTTAGAACAGCAATCAAAAATGCATTAAATAAGTTGAATTAAATCTTAAGTAAAAAAAATTTTCAGATCGGATTTTAACCATCTCTAAACAATTAAAATTTCAAACTTTTTGATATTTGTAAATCGGGAGAAAGAAAAATATTACTTTTTAACCTATACAATGAAATTAGATAATCTAAAATCTGAGTCTTCATTACACCAAATGGGAAAAAAATTGTCAAGAATTAATATATTTAAAAAAACGAATAGATAATTATGAATTTGTGGAAAGATATTCCGCCCGGAGATGACCCCCCTGTCATTTTAAATGCAGTAATTGAAGTTATTAGCGGCTCAAGGGATAAATACGAATACAAACAAGAATGGGAAGCCTTTGTACTGGATCGCGTTATTCCCTCCTCAGTTATTTTTCCTGTAGAATATGGATTTATCCCCCAAACATGGTCCGACGATAATGATCCTCTTGATATAATGGTATTAAGTTATGAACCTCTTGAAGTAGGATGTATCGTGAAAGTTCGAGTTATTGGGGCATTAATCATTGAGGATGAGCATGGGGATGACCCTAAAATTCTCTCTGTTCTGGTGAATGACGCACGATTTGATGGATATAATGACATTCAAGATCTTCATAATCATAAGTTAAAAGAGATCCAAGAATTCTACGAGACATACAAAAGGCTAGAGCCACATAAATGGGTAAAATTCAAAGAATGGAAAAATACAAAAGAAGCAAGAAAAATAGTAGACTACTCTATAACTCAATTTAAGAACACGAAACTTAAATAACTGGTGTTAAATTAGTTGGATAATTTATCATTATCTTTTCATAAACACTTGGAAAATTAAAAAAAAATTTATAAATATTTTCTGTTCTAAAATCCTCACATTTTAGTAAATTCTACACAAATCTTTATATTGATACAATGGATAGGTATTATAATAATGTTCGTTAGACCTCTCTTGAAAAAATTATTAGTATTATTACTACTTAATTTAGTAGTAGTATTATTATTACTCTAAATCAAGAGAGACGAACCTGAATCTTTTTCTGATATATCTTTTCTCATGGATTTGTTCTCTCGTGAAATCCAGATGATTTTATCTTAAAAAGAATTCTATGATTCGAAAAGGACATAAGAAAATCAAAAAGGAGGTGAAAGAATGGAAAAGGCTGAAAAGAGAGCTACAAAATTTTCGAGCGCTGAAAAGGAAGAAATAAATTGGGCAGAATATCTTGATTATACAAGATTTTTCGAACCTGGAGAAGTGAATAATATCTCACTGGAGCTCTTTATAAAAGGTTTTGAATAAACAAAAAAATAATTTTAAATTTTTTTTGATTATCTTTACTTTTAACACTGAAGAATATTATCGATATTGATCATATAAATGATAATATTTGAATTTGATTAGATTAGTTTAGCAATCTTTTCGCAAGTACGTCTACAATCTAAAAATATTAAGCCCAATCTTACGTCTTTCGTGGTAGAAACAGTTAATACCGCATTGGGTCCAGCTTGTAGAACCAGTAAATATCCTTCTGAGCCTTTAACATATAGTTGGTCAAAAATACCCTTATCCAGCTCGATAACCGACCTTTCTGCTAAGGAGAGCAAAGCTGCAGTCATGGCTGCAATACGAGTCTCATCTACCCCTTGAGGAAGCGCGGATGCGATGGGCAAACCTTCAGCAGATACAATTGCGGCAGCTTTCACTTCAGGGATAGCTGAGAGCAGTTTTTTGAGGATATCATCCAAATTCTCGGTCGTTGGCTCCATAGAAGTCATTTTCTCGGTATTTGTGATCCAGAATATTTTAGCACGGTTTTAAAATGTAAAATATTCATATTATAGTAAGATATAATTAACTTATTTTAATTTTATTTAATTTTTTGTATTACTTTTATTCTAATAAATTATATTATTATTTATTTATTAAGTTAGTATAGAATTTTTCGTTTTTTATTGACTGTAATACCGGTAGAACATAAATTGTGAACGAATCTTATTTAGTCATCTTATTTTAGTATCTTATTTATTATTTTTAGTTGTTTCTATCATAATTTTAATACTTTAAAGCATAAATTAAAACATCAGTTATTATTAAGTTATCAATTATTAAATTTATTAATTAAATTCTGAATCTGTTTAACTATGGATTATTGGACTTCTGTTGATGAACTTTATAATACAACATTGTCACTATCATTTTTTGTTCTCGCAATTTTGATGTTCTATATAGGGAGAAAAGGATATAAGACGGGAAATCGTCCAGGAGGCGTATCAACGATAATTAGCGGTGTATTATTTATAATCTTTGGATATTATAATTCTACAGTAAGATTTTTTGTGTATCCATATAATGGATTTATGGTATGGTGGATCGGGATTATTTTACTGCTCAATGGCATATTTTTTAAGATAATCAGAATAGACGTTAACAAACTCAATTCTGAAGGGTATAATCCAGATAAGAAGAAGTCAATCATTAGAAGATACGTAGAAACAATGACAAGTGAGAATTTTTATAGAGAAAAGATCACGTTTAAAATGGAACTAATTAGAAAAAGTTTTCATTTAACAGGGTTTTTGCTTTTAGTAGTATATTTCGGATTTTACCCACTTTATCCACTAACTCTTATTATAAGTGATAGTGTAATTCAGTTGATTAACGACATTGGACCTTTATATACGCTTCTATGGGGTGATCTTTCATTATTCCCGTTTGTAAGGGGAGAATTTCTCCCAATAATTTACTTAACTATGATGGCTTTGATTGGTGCATTAATGTTTGCTATAATATCAGATTTAATTAGAATCTTATGGAGTCCAGAATATTCTGTGTTTAATTTTTTAACACGATCGATGCTTCGGACTAAGGAAAAAAATGCCTCGGGACCTCAAATTTACATTATTACTGGATTTATCTTTTCATACATGCTCTATATGGCGGGATTAATCCATATTTTATCGTTTTTTTCGGGGGTACTTATCGCATGCCTTTCTGATGCAGCAGCAGCATTAATAGGACAAAGATATGGAAAACATAAGGTTAAAGTTAGAAGTAAGGATACTAAATCTATAGAAGGTTTTGTAGCAGGAGTTGTTGTTGCTTATATCGTCGGATTCATTTTAGTAGGGCCAATATATGCGATAATTGGAGCAGTAATATTTTTTATAACTGATTATTTCCCAATATTCACAGCTGATAACCTTTTAAATCCAATATTTATACCTATTGGAATCCAACTTTTTATTCTTATATTAGGATTTCCGGTTGGTTGGTGGCCTTAATTCATACAATTTACTAACAGAATCATGCGACAACTAATAGATAATTTAAATCACATTAAATTGGCTATATTTGATCTAGATGGCGTAATTTATCTTGGAAAAACGTTAATTCCTTATGCTGATAAAACTATAGAAGAGCTTAAGAAGCATTCAATCAAAGTAGTTTATAATTCTAATAACTCTACTGTGACGCGGCAAACATTTGTCGAAAGGCTAGAAGAAATTAATATTCGAAGTGAAATTTCTGATATTTATACGAGTGCCTCTCTAGCTTCTGTGGAAATTACAAAATTAAAGCAAAATGCAAAAATCTTTGTTATAGGAGAAAAGGGATTGAGAGAGGAATTACGGGCATATGGACATAATATTTTAGAAGAAACGTTAAATTTCAATGATGTAGAATATGTCATTGTAGGACTTGACAGAGATTTTAACTATAATAAATTAGCTTTTGCACAAAAATGTATTATGGAAGGAGGCGCACAATTTTTTGCTACAAATTCGGATTCTACATTACCTGTTGTTGACGGTTTTAAACCAGGAGCGGGAGTAATGGTGAAAGCTTTGGCAACATGTACTGGTATAGAACCAATAAGAATCTTTGGAAAACCAGAACCTTTTGGAATTCAGATGATACTAAATGATACTGGTATTCCGGTTGAAAATGCATGTATTTTCGGAGATAGATTAAACACAGATATTTTAGCAGGTAATCGTGCGGGGATCATAACGATTGCTGTATTAACAGGGGTTACTTCATGTGAGATGATTAATAATTTAGAAGTACAATCTCAAATTTCAGAAAATTTCGACAATAATCTCATTCCCGATATGGTTATAGATAATTTAAGTGAGATTTTCAAAAAAAAGTAAAAAATTTTTCTCAACCATCGAGATTGGCTTTTTTAAGCATTAGTCGTCCAATTTCAATAAAAATTTCCTCAACATTTTGCCCATCTTTAGCAGAACACTCGATATAACCATATAAATTATTTCTCTTAGCAATTGTATATGCTTCATCTCGAGATACCGCTCTTTTAAATTCAAGATCCAATTTGCTTCCTACCATAAGAACTGGAATTTGGTGATTTGTTCCTCTATATCCCTTCATAAAAATTTCTAACCAAGAGTCAAAATTCTTTAAACTGGAATACCTTGTTATATCAAATAAGAAAATTCCACCAGATGCTCCTATAACATAACTAGATAACAAAAATCGAAATCTCTCTTCACCTGCAAAGTCCCAAATTTGTAAGCTAACTCGCTTTCCCTCTACTTCGATTTTTTTAACGTGGAAATCAACACCAATAGTAATAATTGAATCACTTTTGAAGACACCGGTAAGATATCGACTAATAAGAGTCGTTTTACCAACACCTCCATCACCAAAAATTACAATTTTAAACATAGCGTCTTGCAAAATTAATTTATCCCTAGGTTTTTTTAGTCTTTTGATTTACTTTATAAATTTTAATTAAAACCTTTTACGGTACCCTAAGTTTATCTCAAAAATTTGTATTAAAGTGAGTTTAAGTACTGATAGCTTTTTTATTTTATAATTATAATAAATTCTATTTTTATAAAAATAAATGTTTTCAGTTAATTTTCTATGTTATTTTAGGATTAAAATATTTTTTAGATTGAATAGAAAGATGGTAATTTATTATTGAGAAGCTATGTTAACAAAAGTAAATCCCCCAGAAACCTCAATAATATAACGATTTAAGGGAATTAAAGAATTACTTGGTTACTAATTCCCCATAGTTCTTGAGGAAATAAAAATATGAGAGTCTAGAATTAATTATCGAGTCGTACTGGATGAATTCATTTGGAGAGTGAGCATATCCACCGATCCCTAATCCACCCACAATAAAGTTTAATCCAAGTATTTTCTGAATCATACTTAAGGGGGCAGCAGCAGCACTTAATGGCCAAATTTCAGAGTTGAAATTTAATATTTTGGCAGTTTTTATTAGACTCTTTACAAGTATGGAATCTTTACTAACCCGAGATCCTTCGTATCCTACATTTTTAATTAATTCAATAGAGCACTTAGATTTTTTAGAAAATACTTCGACTTTTTCCTTGATTTCGCTAAAAATTTCATCTACATTTACATCATGAGGGAATCTAATATCAATATTACATAATGCGTGATTTGCTACCATGTTTTTAGTTCCGTTATCTAAATATCCCGATTTTAATGTAGAAATATTGAATGTAGGTTTGAATAAATAACTCACAAAGGTATCCCTTAGGGTGCCGTCTACAGTTTCAACTATACCTGCCTTTTTTTTTATACTTTCAATATCTAATTTCTTCAATAAATCATTTAAGAGTAAGTTATCTCCTTCCGTCAAGTTATAAGGAGTTCTTAAGCTTTTTATAAGGAATTTATTATCTGAATAAATTGTATTTAGTAATGAAATTAAATCATTTGCAGGATTAGGAATCATCGCACTAAAGGCGGAGTGAGTTTCATTATTTTTGGTATAAGCTTTAAAAGTTAGTGAAAGAATTCCTTTATATCCTAATTTTAAAATGGAAACACCTTCGATATCTTGCTTAGTTGCGGGGTAATAAACATCAATACAGGGTTTAAATAAGACCGAATTGATGTCAAGAAATTTTTGTAGTGTTGGAGAGCCAATTTCTTCTTCTCCGTCAAACATTAATATCAAGGATAGAGGGAGTTCCTCGGTTTTTTTCATTTCTTTTATCACATTTAAGAAGCAGATCAGAGGAGTTTTGGAATTATAAGCACCTCTCGCTATTATACATTTACCTAGAACATCTAAAGGAGGTGGGACAGTTCTAATCTCAGCTCCAAAGGGGTTACAAATCCATTTTTCCTCCTTATCTATTGGTTGAGTGTCATACATCATATATATTAAGATAGTGGTTTTTTTTTTACCCGGCACCTTAGCTGTAATTAATGGATTGATTTGTCCTTGATGTTCTTTTATGTCTTCAGCAAAATCTGATAAATATGATAATATGAACTCTTTAGCTTTATGAATCCCATCCTTATTAAGAGTACTACTTGGAATCCTCAAGAAGGGGCGCAATTCATTTTCAATAAATTCAGCATTATTCTGTTTAATTAAAGTATCAACTTTAGTGTTTGAATTCACATTATCCATAAGTAATACAATAGTTAAATAGTTTTAATTAATTGACCATATTAAAAGTGAATTAAGTAACCCATCAAATGAATCATTCTAAACTAGAAAAAATTGAAGAAATAAAGCTAATACTGGAAGAAGTAAAAGAAAAAGGAAATTTATTAGGAATTATTTATGCTTCTCGAGATGGGAGCTTGATTTTTGAAAACATTGGTAATGATTTTGATGGAAAAAAATTCTCATCTATGTGTGCTTCAGTATTAGAGAGCGCAACAGGTCTCGGACAAACTATAGGAAATAGTAAAGTAAGTAAGATAATTACAGAGTTAGAAGAAAAAACAATTATAATTGTTGAAATTGATGATAAAACTTTTTTAACATTGGTTGCAAAGGCTGAATCACTAGTAAATTTAATACTAGATGGTTTACAAGATTTTTCCAAGAAATTAACTGCTCTAAATTAGAAAATTATTTCGCATTAAGGCTTAGCTTTAATGAATATCAATCTAGTTTGACAAATTTTCACAAGTAATCCATCCAATCCTCGTCAATTAGATTCAAAGCGTTTTCTGTTTCCTTTTTTACCTCCCAACTGTCATCTCCCAAAGTTTTAATGAGAGCTTTAATTGCTTCTTTATTTCCAATTTCACCAAGTGCTTTAACTGCTGAAATTCGAATTTTACTATCACTATCTTTTAAAAGTTGTATGAATGGTTCAATTGAATCTATATTTTTGAGCTTTCCAAGAGCCATAGCAGCCCAACTTTTAATATATACATCATCATCATCTAAACATGAGATTAATATGTCGATAGATTCTTCTCCTCCAGTTTTTATTAATAATTTCACTGCAACCCTTCGAATTTTCCAGTTTGAGCTTTTTAATGAATCTTTTGCTTTAGAAACTATTTTATCTTCTAAATTAAAATTAATTAAAGCATCAATTGCTGAGTTTCGAACATTCCCACTTTCATCTCCAATTAAATTAAATACTTCATTAATGGTATTAGGATCTCCAATTTCCCCTAAAATTTTAGTACAATACATCCTAATTTGCCAAGACTTATCTGATAAAGAATTTATTATCTTTTCATTTACTTTTTTATTCAAAATCTGCAATAATGCTCTATAAGCTGATCTCCTAATACTTGCTACTTTACTATCAAATGTTTTGATCAACATATCAATTGCATTTTGATCTTTTAGCAATCCTAGTATTTTTATGGTTTCCTTTCTCGCATTGAGGTTTCTCCCTTTTAAAATGTTGTACAAGGCTTCATAGGACTTTTGTTTACTATAAATTTTAAAGAGAGCATTTTTAGCTAATTTCCGTATTTTTATATCATTATCCTTTAGAATTTCAAGTAAAGGTTTACTACCCAATTTACTTCCTATCCTCCCTAAAACTCTGATTGTTTCTTTCCTTACCTCAGTATTTTGATCATTAAGATTGTCTAATATATATCTAAGATTTTTTATCTCAATTACTTTTTCTAAGGCTTTAACTGCATTCCTTCTAATAATTGGATTTTCATCTCTCAAAAAATTAATTAAATCATTTTCACTCTGTTTATTTCCAATTTTTCCAAGAATTATTGGGATTTCCCTTTTGATATTGGGATCCTCTGATTCGAGATATTCGTTTACAACCTGTAAGTTTCCTTTTTTCCCAATCTTGATAATAGAAGTTATTAAGTAATTATAAATTTCAGAATTTCTTAAATGAAGCAATTCAATTAATGGAATTAATGCTTCACTTTTACCCGCTTTACCAAGAAATGTTATTGCTAATTCTTTAGATTCAATATTAGGATCACCTAATGCTTCAATAAAAAAATTTATTGAATTATTCAAATCAACCATACCAACTCTTTCAATGAGATTCCTTCTAACTGTTCCATCACTGCAACCTTTATACTCCTCTTTTAAAAATTTTATACCCTCTTTCTTATAGCATTTGGTTAAAATATCAATTAATTTAAGTCGTAACTGGGGATGTCTATCATTTAAAAAAATAAATTTAACATCCTGAAGTTGTAAATTTCCGCAATTTTCATATTGAAGCAATAAATCTGCAGCTTTAGCTTTTTCTTCCCATTTTTCCGAAGTTGTTAATATTGAGTTTAATAATTTAATAGCATCTCCTTGATCCATCGCTTTGATTTCATTAAATGAGGGTTTACTGTTGTTATTCAATGTAAATAACCTTAACGCATAAAGTTCTGTTTACAATATAGATTAAATTAAATCTTTGAAATAATAAAAAAATAGATGTATTTATTTTTATTGTATTAAAGAGATATGAATAAAAGAATGTAGTGAACTTAATTTAAAATAAATTTTTAATCAATTTTCAGAGATTTTTCTTTTTGAGAGACTGCTTAGGGGTTGCCAATCCAAGCTCTGATGTTCGAAATATTGTTTATACAGTTTAGCATATTTTCCCTCCTGTGTAAGTAGATATTCATGTGTTCCCTCTTCAATGATTTTTCCCTTTTCCATTACTATAATTCTATCAGCATTTATTACTGTTGAGAGCCTATGGGCTATTATAATCGATGTTCGATTCGATAAAAGCACATCAAGAGCTTCCTGTATGATCGCTTCAGTATACGCATCTACACTTGAAGTTGCCTCATCAAGGATTAGAATTTTAGGATTAGTCAAGAGTGCTCTTGCAAAACTAATGAGTTGAC
>SDBT01015859.1_pt1 | contig 11962 bp, 12 predicted proteins | sample 2277101 | NCBI WGS metagenome assembly SDBT01 (sample SAMN10404973, study PRJNA504765) | marine sediment metagenome | isolation source: marine sediment core GS10_PC15, 103 cmbsf | place: Arctic Ocean: Southern Knipovich Ridge | collected 2010
GGAGCAAGTATTATGACGGGGTATTTCAACAGTTTTAGTCGCAAGTGGTCCGGAATATCCGCTTGGTATTACCGCGATGGTAGCCGGCCGGTTATCCGACGAGTTCTACCGCTCGGCAGTGGTTATTAAAACCGGCGCGAAAGCAAGCAACCGCAGTCGCCGCAGTATTCCTGAGTTTAATATTATCGCTGCTCTTAACCAGTGCGATAACCTGCTCTCCAGATTCGGGGGTCATTCACAGGCAGCCGGCTTCACCCTGCCAACGAAAAATTTAGTTCGGCTGGAGCAGCATCTGTCCCGTCTTTCCGCTGCTCAACTGGATGGGGCTGACCTTCGTCCCCACCTTGATATTGATACCCTGATTAATCTCCGTGACCTCGGTGGAGATACCTTCCAGTCGATTCAAGCACTGGCTCCATTTGGGCGTGGTAATCCGGTTCCCGTTTTCCTCAGCCGGGGGGTCGAGGTTGTTGATTGCCGCACAATGGGTAATAATGGAGAGCACCTGAGGCTAAAACTCAGACAGAATGGGTCAGTCTGGGACGGGGTGGCCTTCAGGTTAGGTGACCATCGGACGGATATCGTACGCCTCGTTGATATTGTCTACAACCTGGAAATAGACAACTGGAGAGGTAATGAAAAGCTTCGACTCAATATCAGGGATTTTGCGGCAGCCAGCCAGTAACAGTCCCTATTTGATTCGTTTTCCTCTATGAGTATTTAGCTGCTCTTTTTCTTTGCCATCACTTCACGCACTATTCCGTAGGCTATAAGCGCGAATGGCCCACCGACAAGGCCCGCCAGACGCCAGAACACGGAACTGATACGGCGCATTGCCGAATCAATGGCAACTACCAAAAAGCAGCCTATCCAGATAAAAATTATTAAATAACCTAAATCCATCGCAGTACCTCCTTATTTTCCTTTGCTTTCCTCTCCTGCCTTAACCCACCGTGTCTTCAGAACCAATATGGGTAACGCAATAGCTAATACGACTATGGCGATAACCTGGGCTTGATGTAATCCAAAAAGGAAGGATGACCCCTCCCTCAAAAAATCAGTACTGAGCCGCCACAAAGAATATGAGCTGAGATAAACTAGAAATAACGAGCCAGACGGCTTAAGCCGTCCCCTTAATTTAAGCAAGACTACGAAAACCAGCAAGTTCCAGATTATCTCGTAGACGGTTGTCGGGTGAACGGCTATCCCCAGTGGGGCAAGGCTATCCGGGCTGATATAGGTAATGCCCCAGGGCAGAGAGGTGGCTACGCCGTAGCAGCAGCCGTTTATGGTACAGCCCACCCTGCCTACAGCCTGAGCCAGGATGATACCCGGCGCTATCGTATCGGCTAGATAGCCGAAGGGTTTTTTGCCGAGTTTGCTGTAAACCCAGACACCCAGAGTCGCTCCCAGTATGGCGCCATAGGCAGTTAGACCGCCTCCGCCGATTATCTGTCCCGGATATTGACTGTAATAATCCCATAAATCGATAACGTGAAGTATTCTGGCAAATATTATCCCGGACGGAATGCCGATAATTGCCGCCGTGAAAACGGTATCATAGGAAATATTGGCTCCCTTTTTCACCTCCCATAACGTCCACAGCACGATAACCAAAATTGCCAGAGCAATCATAACCCCGTACCATCTGATTTCAATCGAACCGATGGTTAAAGCTACGGCGCTGATACCTATGTTAATCATAATTTCTCCAATAAGTCAGGAACACAAAGCCTCGACAAAAGTCTCCGCATCAAACGTCTCCATATCTTCTAATTTTTCACCAACTCCAACAAATTGAATCGGGATATTTAACTCATCACAAATAGCCAGTACGATGCCTCCCTTGGCGGTGCCGTCCAGCTTGGCTAAAAAGATGCCGGTTACGCCCACTGCTTCAACAAAATACCTGGCTTGAGTTAAACCGTTTTGACCGGTAGTCGCATCAAGCACCAGAATCACTTCATGAGGAGCCGTGGCATCACGTTTGGCGGCAACGCGCTTTATTTTTTTTAATTCCTCCATAAGATTGAACTTGGTGTGCAGTCTGCCGGCAGTGTCAATAATTACATTCTCGATATGCCGACTGCCTGCCGCCTGCAGGGCGTCATAGACTACCGCTCCCGGGTCAGCCCCGGGTTGATGGGCAACAATATCCACCCCGACTTTTTTACCCCATTGCTGAAGCTGGTCGATTGCGCCCGCCCGGAAGGTATCGGCGGCCGCCAGTAACACGTTCTTACCCTGGCTTTTCAAGCTAAAGGTAAGCTTGGCGATTGATGTTGTCTTGCCACTGCCATTGACTCCGACAACCATTATCACCCTGGGCAACGGATTAACAGGTGTTTCCCTGGGCTTGACCTTCACGATATTGACCATCTCTGCCTTCAGGGCAGAACGCACCATCGCCCCCTGGTTAATCTTATCCTCCGCCATGCGTTGTTTTACCCTGCCGATGAGTTTTTCGGTGGTGTTTACCCCCACATCCGCAGAGATGAGCAGCTCTTCCAGCTCAGCCCACGTTTCATCATCAATTGCATTGCGGTCAAAAAGGCTCATCGCCTGGCGGAACCAGGTGTCACGACTGCGCTTTATGGCTTGCTTAATGAGGTTGCTTATCTGATTTACCTCCTTAGTGTTTATGAGGTGACCCTCCCACTGTGTCCCCCTCTCCTATCAAGGGAGGGGGAGTGGTATGCAAGAGAGGCTTCGTCCCTCTTAGACTCCCCTTCTAATTATCAATCTATAGCCGAGCAACCCCTCCAGTATTATCTTAGCCGCTTCCTTGTCCAGAGGTTTGTTGTTATTGCCGCACTTGGGCGATTGTATGCAGCTGGGACAGCCCTCCTGGCACGGGCATTCATCAATGACCCTGAGTGTAGCTTGCCATAATTGGGTTATCATGTCAAAGCCCTTCTCCGCAATGCCGATGCCGCCGGGATAAGCATCATAAATAAATACCTGGGCTTTTCCGGTATCGGGATGAAGTGGCGTAGACACACCGCCAATATCATTCCGGTCACACAGGGCAAATAATGGCAGCATACTGATAGCGGCATGTTCGGCAGCATGCAGTCCGCCGGCAAAATCCATCTTTTCCCTGTCCAGACAGGCTATTGCTTCAGGTGGCATATCAAACCAAAGGGCAACAGTCGAAAAAGTCTGGGATGGCAGGTCGAGTGTCTCTTCTCCGATTATTTTTTCGGTGAACTGCGCCTTCTTCTTGAACCCGACTACGGTAGTGGTAACCTCTACTTCCCCCAGGTACACATTTACCTGCCCGATGGTTCTACTATTGTTTGTCTTCACTATGTGCAAATCAGTGATATCTTTTGTCTGCGTGTAATAGGTGGCAGTCGTTGGCTCGACATAGGCAGTGTGATTAGTTATGTCAAGTCTGTTAACCAGATAGGCTTCTCCCTGATGAAGATAGATAGCTCCCGGATGTATCTGGAAAAAGGCAACGCTGTTTTCCACGGTTTCCAGCAGAGAACCGGTTGAAGTGTCAATAATGTCAAAGTTCTCCCCGGTGGTAGAACGGATGTTAACCGCCTGCGCCGGGTAAGCAATGGCCGGTGATAGATACCACCGCTGATGGCGTTCTCTAATCATCCCCTGCCCTTCCAGCACCTTTAATTCTTTATTAAAGGCAAACCCGAAGAGCATTTCATCATCACTGCTCAGCGGTCTTTCCCAGGCGGCACACAATAAATGCGCCCTTAATATATAAGGATTCTTCGGGTTAACCAGGGCATTTTCAAAACCGCTTTGAAAAAAAGAATCAGGGTGGCGCATAAAATACTGGTCGAGGGGATTATCCAGAGCCACCAGAAAACTCAGAGAATCGCTCTCGCTCCGGCCGCTTCTGCCCGCCTGCTGCCAGGTGCTGGCAATGCTTCCCGGATAGCCGGTAAGCACCGTAGCTTCAAGGTCGCCGCTGTCAATTCCCAGTTCCAGAGCATTGGTTGCCACCACCCCTAAAAGCTTGCCACTGAAGAGTTCCTGTTCTATTTTGCGTCGTTCTTGCGGGAGGTAACCGGCGCGGTAAGGCTTGATTCGCTTTGACAGTGCCGAGCTTAATTCGCCAAGCCGTCGCCGGGAGTAGATATAAATAAGCTCGGTCAGGCGTCGGGTGCGTGCAAAGGTCAGGGTTCGGATGTTCTGCTTCACCAGTTCCGTAAATAAAACGGTGGCTTCACTGTTGGTGCTGCGCCGGACCATCCTGGCTTCATCAATAATTGGTGGACACCAGAAGACAAAGTCTTTTCTACCACGCGGAGAGCCATCATTATCGATTACCTGAAAAGTTAACCCTGCCAGTCGTTCGGCATGTTCACCCGGATTGGCTATCGTCGCCGAGCAGCAAATAAACTGCGGGCTTGACCCGTAAAAGGCGCACAGACGGCGCAGCCGACGCAGTATCTCGGACAGGTGAGAGCCAAAAACGCCGCGGTAAGTATGAGCTTCATCTATCACCACGTAGCTCAGGTGACTCAGCAAGCCAGCCCATGATTTATGATTGGGCAATATTCCGATATGGAGCATGTCAGGATTGGTGAGGATTATTCTGGCGCGCTTCCTTATCTCGGTACGCTCGGCACGGGGAGTATCACCGTCAAAAGTGGCACATTCCTCTATCTGGATAAGTTCGGGAGAAAACAACTGGTGTAAACCGCGCAGCTGGTCCTGAGCCAGCGCCTTGGTGGGGAAAAGATAAAGAGCGCGACTGCTTCTCTGTGTTAGAATGTCCTGCAGGACAACGATGTTGTAACACAGAGACTTACCACTGGCGCTTGAAGTGGCTATGATTACGTTCTCGCCCTGACGTGACCTGTTAATTGCATCCGCCTGATGGGTATAGAGAGGTAATAACCGGTGCTTATCCAGGCAATTTTGAAGCTCTTCAGCTAAAGGCTTGTCCAGCCCGGCATAGGCAGCTTTGCGAGGGGAGATGTGCTCAATATGCACAATCTGACCCTGATAAGTGGGTTGATTCTTGAGATGATGCAGAAAAGCGACGGTATCCATAATAGTTTACAATGCTAAATGGTTATGATTTCAATCTCGTAGTCGAGTATTTCTAATTCAAACCGACTGCCTTCCACAAAATTCACCACGTTAGACAGGACTGTATTCGTATGGCGCTTATCATTACTGATACAGCAAATCCCTATCGTCGCCAGCTGCCACTGGTCATTATCGTCAACCTCAGCTACGGATATGTTGAACTTGTTCCGGAGCCGGCTGGTGATGGACCTGAGTATCTGCCTTTTTCCCTTGAGAGATGAGTTTTCCGGCAAACGGCATTTAATTGTGCAGATACCAACGTTCATAATATATATGCTTTGATTACTTCAATATCACTGGAGCAAGGTGTCTTCTTCTCCAGGTAATTTTGCTGATAACAGTATCCTAATGTATTAATAGTCCTGTCTAATCTATCACCTGCCGTTGCCGCTGTCAATGAAGAAATAATTGACAGAGAGCAGGCAACTGCCTAGAATAAAAATCAGTTAATAAATTCCAATTTTAATGATTCGGAGGTTCCAGCGTGACCAATGGAATGAATCCGATTAGGAACTTTGATGATATCCGCAATTATTCTGGCTGCCGGTAAATCTCTCAGAATGGGGTTTCCCAAGTTATTACTATCGATTGAAGGGAAAAGCCTGCTGCAACATGTGATTGATAGCACTTTAAAATCAAAGGTTGATGATGTCGTTGTCGTACTTGGCGCCGAAGCGGCAAAACTCAAGAGAGAAATCAAGCCGGGGAAAGCCCGAATAATTGTTAACACCTCTTATGACGAGGGACAGAGCACCTCCCTCAGGGCGGGGCTGCAGTCAATCAATCCAGAGTCCCGGGCGGTTATCATTTTACTGGGGGACCAGCCATTTATCAATAAAGCTACCATAAATGCCCTGGTAGACAAATATCAAGAGTCGGGAAGTCCTGTGGTCGCTCCGGTTTATAACGGCAAAAGAGGAAATCCCGTGCTTTTTGACAGGGCTCTTATCCCTGAGCTCGTTGACGCCAGGGGGGACCAGGGAGGCAGAAAAATTGTCGAGAAGTACACTGATAGAATAGCCACGATAGAAATCGATTCAGCTATAGTCGGAATTGATATTGACACCTGGGATGACTACCAGAAAATGTCCCGGTTTTTCCAAGCCGGTGATTAATCCATCGTATAGCAAAAGCGAGCATTGGAGAAGGTCGCTCCATGCCAATCATACTTGCCTGAACCAGTAAAAATATGCTATTATGAACACGAATTAGTATCCTCAGTAAGACCTGTAACAATCCGGCTTTCCAGGGAGAATTGAGAGATGCCCAAGATTTACCTGCTTGATGTAACCAACAGAGATGGGGTGCAAACCGCGAAACTCGGCTTGTCCAAACTCGAAAAAACTCTGATAAACATTTACCTGAATGAGATCGGTGTGTTTCAGTCGGAGTTCGGTTTCCCCACGACGAAACATGAATCCCTCTATCTACAGGCTAATCTGGAACTGGCAGAGATGGGAGTCCTGCACCCCATTCATCTCGGAGGATGGATAAGAGCCATCGTTGGTGACGTAGAGACGGCCTTCAGGCTGGTACCCAATATCCAGCATCTCGCTTTGTCAATATCAACATCAGACCAGATGATTGACGGTAAGTTCAAAGGAAAGAAGAACAAAAGCGACATTGTCAAAGACATGACGAAAGCAGTTGATGCCGCTCGCGCTCTGGGCGCCAGGACCATAGGCGTGAATGCGGAAGACGCTTCGAGGACAGACCTGAATTTCCTGATTGAATTTGGACTAGCCGCTAAAGAACATGGCGCGGATAGACTGAGGTACTGTGATACTTTGGGATATGATAACCCCTTCACTATTTACGAAACTGCCAGGGCAATGGCAGAGAACATCGGCATGGCTATTGAGATTCATTGCCACGGCGACCTGGGAATGGCGGTGGGTAACTCTATTGCCGGGGCTAAAGGAGTCATTGATGGCGGGCAGGATACTTACATCAATACCACTATCAACGGGATTGGTGAAAGGGCGGGAAATGCTGATTTAGTAGCCGTCATTCTGGCGCTTGTGAAATCAAAGGGGTTCGCTGATAAATACAAGCTGGCAGGTCCGGTAAAATTAACCAAAGCATCGAAGATAGCCGAGTTTGCCAGCTACGCCTTTGGGGTGCCGATTCCGATAAACCAGCCGGGGGTTGGCGCTAATGCATTTGCTCATTCCTCCGGCATACACGCTGATGGCGTTTTAAAGGACCCGGAGAATTACGAACTTTTCAGCTTTAAAGAACTGGGCAGGGGCAAACCAAGGTTCGTTGAAACCGGCAGAGAGATTATTGCCGGTCAGTACAGCGGGATATCCGGCTTCAGTCATGTAATGGGGAAGATGGACGTGTCATTCGCGAGCAAAGAAGATGCCAACGAGATTCTGGAATTGGTAAGATATGCCAATGTGGAAGCGCAGAAACCCCTGGTTGAAGATGAACTGCTGTTTATCGCCAAATACCCTAAAATTGCACGCAAGCTCTTGACGCTAAAGCCACTCGAATAACCACCCTGCGTCTAAATATTGATATCAAGACAGGCATTCCCGGATATGATTCCGTGGATAATGCTCAAGTTCCCGCATGGATAGCAAATCAATAAACCAGACATTACAAGACATATTTCGCCGGCTCCTGACTCACTATGGACCCCAACAGTGGTGGCCAGCGCGGGATACATTCGAGATGATGGTCGGTGCTATTCTGACGCAGTCGGCTGCCTGGAGTAATGTGGAGAAGGCAATAACTAATCTGAAAACAGCCGGGGTATTATCGCCAAAACTATTACGCAAACTTTCCCAGGCAGAAATCGCCAGCCTTATCCACCCCTCCGGATATTACAACGCCAAAGCCAGGAAACTTAAATCCTTTGTTCAGTGGCTGGATAAATACTATAATGACGACTTCAGTCAGCTTTTTGCCAGTGATATCGACCACATACGCCAGCAGCTTCTTTCCGTATATGGTATCGGGCCGGAGACAGCCGACTCTATAATCCTTTATGCCGCTAACAAACCAATCTTTGTTATTGATACTTATACCCGCCGCATTATCAGCCGCATTGGACTGGCTCCGGGAAATGCCGGTTACGCTGAGTACCAGGCCTTTTTCATGACTAATCTCCCGACTGATACCCGACTCTTTAATGAATATCACGCTTTGCTGGTTTGCCTGGCTAAAAATATATGCCGTCCCCGCCCCCTCTGCCCGCAATGCTGCCTGAGTGATATTTGCGGCTTCTATTCGCAGTCCTATAAATAAAATTATTTGCAAAATACACGACAGCACTTGCAATAACGGTTGGTTGTCTGGTAAGCTTTCAGCCAGAAACCAGACATTTTTGAAAAATGAAAAAATTCTTAGACTTATCTGTCCAGTTAGCCCCCAAACACGAAAAGGGACTGCTGTTGTCCAATCCGGTAATGACCGCCTCAGGGACTTTCGGTTATGGAACCGAGTACAGCCACATGTTTGATATTCAAAAACTGGGGGCTGTCATTTGTAAAGGGACTACCCTTAAACCCAGAGAGGGAAACCCGCAACCGCGGCTGGCGGAAACAGCTTCCGGTATGCTCAATTCAATCGGATTACAGAATATCGGAGTCAGTGCGTTAATTAAGGAAAAAGCGCCAGTCTGGGCGGGCTGGCAGGTGCCGGTTATCGTTAACATTGCCGGTGAAAATGTTGATGATTACGCCAAACTGGCAGCTATGCTGGACGGTGTCGCCGGAATCAGCGGCATTGAGATAAATATCAGCTGCCCTAATGTAAAGGCAGGCGGCGCCGAATTTGGCACGAATCCGGAGTCAGCCGCCAGGGTAACCGCCGCGGTTAAAGCGGCCACATCCCTGCCGATACTGGTCAAGCTGACTCCCAATACCGGTGAGATTGCCAGAATAGCCGTCGCCGTGGCGGAAGCCGGCGCTGACGCTATATCCCTGATCAACACTCTGAAGGGCATGGCAATTGATATATCCCGCCGCCGTCCCCTCCTGGGCAGTATAACCGGAGGTCTGTCCGGGCCGGCAATAAAGCCGGTAGCACTATCAATGGTTTATGAAGTGGCGGGCGTTGTTGATTTGCCCGTTATCGGCTGCGGGGGAATCACCAGCGGTGATGATGCCATAGAATTCATCATGGCGGGTGCCAGCGCTGTCCAGGTGGGTGCCGCCAATTTCGTTAACCCGCAGACTCCACTCGATGTCCTGGAAGGCATTGCGGATTTCATGCAGAAAGAAGGGATAAAACAATTAACGGAGATTATCGGCGCTGCCCGGCGTTAAACTTGATTATCAGTCCGCGGTTAAACGACCCAGTATCTCTTTTTCTCTAGCTTCCATTATGGCTTTTTGTTCCGGCTCCCCATGGTCATACCCCAGGAGATGAAGCACGCCGTGAATAATAAGGATGGCTATCTCCTTCTTTACCGGATGCTCATGTTCTTTCGCCTGTATAACTGCCCGGGGGCAGGAAATAATTACTTCCCCAAGATGCATAATGTCATCAGGGGGTAAAACGAAATCAGGAATCGTTGCTGTTGCTTCCTTGCCGGATGCCAGGGAAAAGGCTAAAACATCCGTGGGCTCGTCCCTGCCCCGGTAGCTTAGATTTAACTGGCGCACCTGCTCCTCGCCGGTAATAACCAGGCTAAGTTCCACATCAGAGCCGGCATCCTGGACATTAAGGACTTGCCCTGCTACTTTTTTAAGCCAGCCAGCCGCCGGACATTCTTCCAGTCCCTTATCAATTAAGACATTAATCTCCATATCGACTCAACGCCAACAAGCATAGCACAGTTAATTAGCGCTAGCAAATGAGATTATAAGATATCCAGTAACCCATCTCCCCGACCCCTGTAGGTTTTGTCCATTCCTGTTTGGTCGTATTTCTATCCAACCTCACCCCCTGTGTCCCCCTCTCCTTATCAAGGAGAGGGGGAAGATTTGGGAAAGAGGGGCTGACGCCCCTCTTAAACACCCCAATTTCTTTACGCAGGGAAAGGAGATAAAGGAGAGGGTGAATTCTTTAAAAGAGGGGCTGGTAGCCCCTCTTAAACGCTCCCTTGATGGATATCTTCTCCCACTGAAACGGGGGAGATATTATAAGAGGGGGCTTCGCCTCTCTTAGCCGCCCTTAGTAAAAGTTTAGTAAGGGGATTAAAAGGGGCGGAGCCCCTTTAAGAAATACTCTTCCCTCTCCCCTTGTGAAGGGGAGAGGGATAAAGGGTGAGGGGTTAGCAGAAACCAATCAGCATTGAATAAAAGAGGTAATTAAAACAGTTTGAGCGATAGATACAATTATGATACAGTATATACAAATGTAGTATTGTTACGCAGGTTAGATTTTGGAGGGATCGCATAGTGGTCTAGTGCGGGCGCCTGCTAAGCGCTTACCCTGAGTGATCGGGGTCGTGGGTTCAAATCCCACTCCCTCCGCCACAGATTTATTACCAGATGCCATCCCTTTACAGGTAATATATTTTATACTTATTGAGCAGGAAGTTATGCCGCAATATCATATCTGGACGATAGGTTGCCAAATGAATAAGTCTGAATCAGAGCGACTCGGCAGCTATCTGGAGAAGTTCGGCTACCAGGCTACGAATGTTTTTAACGAAGCCGACCTGATTGTGCTCAATAGCTGTGTGGTGAGGCAGAGCGCTGAGAACCGCGTCATCAACAAGCTTAATGACCTTAAATCACTTAAAGCGGCGCGTCCCCACATAACCCTGGCGGTTACCGGCTGCTCCGTAAACTCGGAATTGGACAAGCTGAAAAAAGGCTTTCCGTACGTCGACTACTTTTTTAAACCGGGGGAATATCCGCCATGGATGGGCGAGGCATCGCCGGCTCCGGTATTACCTCAACAACCGGCGCCCGGTGTTTTTGTTCCCATTATTCAGGGCTGTGACAATTATTGCTCGTATTGCATTGTCCCCTATCGCCGCGGCAGGGAGAGAAGCCGACCGATACCGGAAATATTATGTGAAGTTAGCGAACTGACGAGTCGCGGTGCCAGGGAGATTACCCTGCTGGGGCAAAACGTAGACTCATACGGGCATGACCTGCCCGGCAAGCCGGAACTGGCTGACCTGCTTGCTGAACTGAATAATATCGATGGGCTGGCACGCATTCGCTTTTTAACCAATCATCCCAAGGACATGAGTCCCCGACTTCTTGAAGCGATAGCTTCCCTGGATAAAGTCTGCGAGCAGGTAAATATCCCCGTTCAGTCAGGCAGCAACGACATTCTAAAGCTGATGAAACGGGGTTATACGGTGGAACAATACCGGCAACTCATCGACCGTCTACGAAGTAAGATACCGGAAATTGCCCTCAGCACTGATGTCATTGTCGGCTTTCCCTCAGAGAGCGAAAATCAATTTCAGCAAACGGTCAAACTACTCTCCGAGTTAAAGTTTGACACAGTCCATGTCGCCGCATATTCCTCAAGGCCGGAAACCACCGCTGCCAGGGAACTGGAAGATAATGTGCCGCTCCCGGAGAAAAAGCGGCGCCTGGATGAGGTCGAGCGGCTTCAGGGAAAAATTGCTACCGAAATTAATGCCCATTTATTAAATAAAACAGTTGAAATTCTGGTTGAGAGGGAGAAAAAAGGTAAATGGGAGGGCCGCACACGTACCGGTAAACTGGTTTTTTTCAGTGATAACAATGATTGGATGAGGCAGCTGGTAAATGTTAGAATTAATAGAACAAGCCCGTGGTCATTACAGGGCAAGTTAAACTAAGTAAAATATAATAAGCTTGGTTAAAGGAGAAAAATGAAAAAGAACAAAATAAAGAGGTCAGGATTAATAGGGGTGGTAATTATCAGTCTTGTCGCTTTTATCGGAGGATGCGTCCCGACTGGTGAAGCCCAGGAAGGAGGAGTCGACTGGAAG
>SDBT01015860.1_pt1 | contig 11962 bp, 34 predicted proteins | sample 2277101 | NCBI WGS metagenome assembly SDBT01 (sample SAMN10404973, study PRJNA504765) | marine sediment metagenome | isolation source: marine sediment core GS10_PC15, 103 cmbsf | place: Arctic Ocean: Southern Knipovich Ridge | collected 2010
ACAGCAAAAGAACCATATTTTAGTTGGTCTCCCTGTGAATGTTGCGGTTCACCACTTGGCGGCGATAGATACGACTTTCTCGGTCGCATTTTTGAAGGCAATGACCTCAAAGAAGTAATCGAATTATCCTGTTGTGTTGATTGCTTTGGCTATTTATTCACTTAGTCTTTTGCCGATACCAGGTCATTCTGGTATTGGTTAAATGCTAACTTAATATGAAAGGGTTTATTATGAAAACACCAATTGATGTCGAAATCGAGAAGGTCTGCCAAGCATATCCGGCACTGACTTATGAGCAATTCCAACAAATTATCGATGACCTCATCGGTAAAACTCAGCGGTCAGTTACAGATAAACAACTAAAACAAGCTCTCAATAATGTACTAAAGAGCCGGCAACCTTAGTCTTTAGTCAATTGCTATTGTATTGACAATCTATTGAAAGGGTTTAGTTATGAAAACTTACAACGAATATGTAATGGTTACAGATTGGGAAGAGGTAGAAGTTGACGACTTTTATCTCACAGATAAAGGTTGGGCTGAAAATCTCCATCCCGACAACCTAAAGCAAGCAAAAGAATTAGCAAAAGACAACGGCCTCTACATTGCCTATGTTGTCCCAGCCGTTCATTATGTTATTTATGTCCAAATGGACGCCCGTCAGATATTTATTGATGACGACGGAGACCAAATAATGTCTTGTAAAGGTGTTGTTATCAACAATAAACACAAAAGATGTTTTTCTTATAACAGTTAAACCCTTGCCCGATACGGTTTAAGGCCGTCTTATCTGTTCAAGTCAGGTAGTCGGGTTTGAATGATAACCTTATTTATAGGAGAGAATTATGGACACAGAACAACCAAAAACCTACTTTCGTATCACGAGTGGTAAAGGATTCTCTATGGGTTTTGAGAACGGCTTAGCTATTTCCGTACAATTTGGATATGGCAATTACTGCGGCAATAGAAATAAACATATAAAGCCCAATCCTTACTGCCATGAATGCTCAACTGCCGAAATTGCTATCTATCCCCAAAACGGCAAAGGTTGGCTTACAAACAAGTTTCTACCAAAAAAACGTGGAGTAGATGTTGTTGGTTGGGTTACACCAGACGAAGTTGCAAGTCTAATCCGACGAGTTCAGCAAAGTAAAATTTTAGTTGGCTCTTAACCTTCTAACAGCCAAACAGTAAACAGAAAGTAGAGGATAATTATGTTAAAAGAATTACACAAATTTGATTTACCGAATGGCTACCAACCGAACGATGGAGATTATATCCCCATATCAGACGGCCAAAATCTCAGGGCGGTAATTGACAAGTTAAATGAGATTGTGCTATTCGTCAACCAGCTATATCGGGAAACCAACAGAACAGACTCTATCCCTCGCCTTGACTTAGGCCAGCACAGCTAACGTGGTGAGGCCGTATTATGTAACGATTTATTACAATGCCCGATATTGGGCTGAAAAGGAGAAAACAATGGAAGACCTTACTGGTATAAATTTAGGCAACGAACCTCTCCATATCAACCACGCAAGTCTTGCACGAGTAGGCAATTCATCTTTTCGGTCAGATTGTCCGATTTGCAAAGAAGGATTATTACTCGTGAAAAGAGACCAAACAACCCTTCGGTTATTAGCAGAAGACCGTTGTATCTTATGTGGTCAAGCATTTATTTACGATGATATAAACAATTTTTAGCTTAAAAACGAAAGGCGGTTCAGTAATGTATACACAAGGAGAATGGACAGCAAAATCAAATACAGATGGCAGTTGGGTGGTAATGAGTGGCAATATCGTTATTGCTACATTTGACCGCAAGGATTTCCCAGAATGGAACGAAGCCTACGCCCAGCTCATGGCTGCTGCGCCTGAATTGCTGGAAGCGTGTAAGCTGGGGCTAAAATTAGCACAAATGCTCAACCATCCAGACGAACATCATATCGAACAAGCCATCGCAAAAGCACAACCTTAAAGGAGATAAATTATGAAACAGGACTTAGTTTTATTTTTGTTGGGATTAGGAACATTAGTTTGCGGGTTTTTGGTTGGCTGGTATGGTATGAGCCTGCTGTTTAACAAGTAAACCCTTTCCAACGCCCTGCGAAAGTGGGGCTTTTTTTATTCTACTTGTCTTTGGCGTTCTAATATCTCAAGAGCCAGACCAATACAATTTTGTTTTAGGGCTTTTTCGTACAGCTCTTTCAGTTTTTTGATATATTCGTCTCTTTTCATTAGAATCCTTTTTATTGTTCAGTCTCATTGATAGGAATGGGTTTGCTTCGGCCTATATATTTGAACCTTACCTTAATAGTTCCTGATTGCTTTGGTAAAGGCGTAGAAAAGTCTAACTCTTTCTTAAAATCGTCCCAAGATACAAATTCACCTTTTTTTAGTGCTTTCCTTGCCGCTCTTAAATCCTGCCAATCTTCGTACCAGGATAGTAGTTTGTACCAAAGTTTAGTCATTCCTCGCCTATTCAGACAGCACAGCCACAGACCTATTTTGGTAAGGCGATTAACTCTTTAATCTTCCTTAACGTAATAGAAAATGCCTCATCATTAGTTAATCTTATAACCTTTTGTTTTCGGACAGTGGTTAGCCATTTATCTCTACGCTTATCTTTTGCCTGTTGCTTTTCTCGGTTATGATATTCGCCGTCAATTTCAATACAGATATTTCGTGAGGGGATATGAAAATCAACAATGGCATAATATCTACCCTTAATAAACCCTCTTTGGAACTTAAATTTGACAGGACAGCATTTTTTTAACTTTTCTCTAAAGCACAATTCAGCAGGAGTAGCTCTACGCCTTAAATTCTTAATTCTTTCTGTTACTGTTTTCTGTTTTGAACGAAAAGAGTATTTTTCCGTAGGGCTTTGCTTCTTTAGTATGTGTTGTAGACGAGTAAATCTTTTGTAGCACTGTTTACAATACTTACTGCCGTCAACTATGTATTTTGCTGGTTTTATCCTTCGGCAATGTTCACATTTTAATCCGTGTTTCCAACCCTTAAGTTTTTTAACCGCCATATCTTAACCTTTTGCCCGATAATGCAGGCGCAAGGAAACCCTGTAGGCCAAAAAGAGAGATTTTCTCTATTGACCACAGGTTGCCCGTTTAATGGCAGTGTGCAAGTCAACCTGTCTCTCAACGTTACTTTGCCGCAACAAGCTGGTCTGGAATGAGAGCGCCAACCACTGCTACAGAGCAGGGACGAGCTTGGGTTTACCCGCCACTTATTATTCGTTGCTTATTGACATCCTACTAAGCCGATGTCGTTGCTATCCTGATGTCCTCAGACCAGACTGTCAGGCCAGCCATAATTTATTGTCTATCCCTTGCTTTACTGCTATATACTAATCTTATACTAATTTATGTCAAAATAGTATTCCAAAGAAACACCAGCGGGCAGGAAACTACCTTCCGGTCAACATCTGTATTGCATCAGTTTTATGCTTGCCACACAACCCGATTTGGCGCTTACCTGCTGAGGCTTAGCATCGCCGCCGCTGACATTAAGCTACGCCTTTCAGCGTAAGTCCTACGGCATAACCGCAGGGGGTATTATAACTGCCACAATTAGCCGGCTGTGGCCAACGGCTTTACTATTACTTTTTATAAGGGCTATGTATCTTATACCATATTACTTGCTTGGTTGCAAGTTTTTATTTACTGAGCAGTTCCCTAATCTTGTCTCTTAGTTCTTTTACAGCAACTCTCATAGATTCTATTGTTCCGTGCTGGCGACTAATTTTTCTTTGCAGAAACGCCACTTGGTCTCCTAAAATCTTAATATGGTTCTCATAAGCTAAATCTAATTTTGTTTTTTTCATTTGGGAATCGGGCGCCCTTATCCCAGTCAAATTTTGCGCTGGTTTCTCGCATTGCACGAGGCCACCCACGCCTTTATTAGAATTTTTGCTGAATATCTTCCTCGGCTATTGTATCAATGTTGACGATTTTAGCATTATAGTCCTCTCGTTCCTGATGTGTAAGCTGCTTGCCAAGATTAAAATGCTCCGAAGTTACCGGAAATAGTTCTGGCACTTGTTTTCTCAATTCCTTGAGAATCTCTTTTGCTCTTGGTATTTCAATGTTCATCAATTCAGCTACAAGAGGCCAACTTTTTCGTTCCTGATTACGATAGCGGAAAACACTCCATTGTTGTTCGTTAATCATCCGTGATTCCTATAAACACACCTTGCCATCTACAATTATGGTTGTTTTGAGTGTTTGACAACCCCAAATATCTGTTTTTGGCCTAATAATGCTCAGAATATTTCATTTTTATTGAATATTTTCTATTTTACCCATATCCTGTGCCTTGTCAAGAGAAATAATCGGCAGCGTGATTGTGCCATATTCTGACCGTTTGGTGTTATAGATAAAATAAAATAAGGTTTGACAAAGATAGATTAAAGTTGTATACTTTGAATAGTCGATAATGAAACTAAATAAGGAGATAAAAAATGAGTTACGAACATCCAAGAATCCAACTAACAGATACGGTTTTAAGTGCCGTAAAAAAAATGGCTGGTGGCAATCCTGGAGCAATTACGGTATTGATGATAATGATAAAAGAAGTCCCCACAATTGACCCACAAGCACTTATGGGTGGAATGGGAGTTGTTATGTCGCTCGACACAGAAGATATATACGAAGAGCGCATTTGGATGCTATACAAAGACGTATGTGGGCAAAGTATAGTAAAAACCTTAGCTTGTCTTCGTGCTTCTCAGTTAGGGTTTATATCAACCACCCAGCTAGACCAAGCCATTGATGGTATGGGAGATTTGGATGTTGATGATTTATTGGTAAAAGTTAAGAAACGATTAGACGGGTTTGACAAAGTTGTAGAATCTATTTCGGTTCAGCCGTAGCTTCAAGGCAGGTAAGGGCTTGAAAGGAGATATAATGGAACATACAAAAATTACAGGTCTTGATGTGTTAAATGCAAATGAGGTAGAATTTGTAGATGAGCTTGCCAATTGCTGGAATGAGTACGATGGGCTTAAAAAGAAAGAGGAAAAAGCAAGCAACGACAGATTGGTTATGGCTGAATGTATTGGAGATGCATTGGTATATATTGTGGACTATGACGGATTCAATACTGTTGACGGACTCAAAGGGCTTATAGATTATATACGCAATCTATTAAAATCTGGGTATCCAGAGGGACTTTATAACGAAATCAAAGGTGAAATATGTCCTATTTGCCACCAAGTCCTCGCCAAAGCAAAGGAGTAAGCTATGTATGGAATGGCAGATACAATTATAGCCATCGCCACGCAACGAAATAATTTATTAAAAGCAATGAAAAAAATCGACAAAATCTGTAAGGGCTGTAAGAAAAGAAAGATAGGATACGACCCAAAATTACACGAAATAGCGATTAAAGCCATTGCTAAAGTAGAGGAGTGAACTATGAAACGGTGCAAAAAGTGTATTTGGTGGATTATTTCAAAGAAATTTAGGCCAAAATGCTGGTATCCCTTTCCTGCAGCAAATTGTATCGCCAACGGCAGAAGTGAATATGAACGTAAAAAGTTCTGGAGGCCAAAATGATTTTAAGAGACCAAGCAGAAGATACAGTCAGAGACGGATTGTGCAGTGCGTGTGATGCAATAGGTTGCAATAGCGAAGATTGGTGCGATGGCTTTCAAGATGCCGTTGTAGACCTCTTGCAAGAATGGGCGAAAGAAGAGGCATAAAGATATTTTGACCCGAATACTTATAGAAAGGCAAAGTTATGAAACGGTGTAAAGATTGTAACTTTGACAATTTAAGCGACCATGTTGACTATTGTGGAAAACACCGCAACGATGGCACTCCGTATGGTTACGATTATTGCTTGCCAAAAAAGACATACAACCCCGACGGAAACTGTGAAGATTTTGTTTCAAAAAAATGGTGGAAACGCTGGAGGCCGAAATGACAACCCTAACGCAAGTCGAGGCAGAAGCTAAGAGAAGGGTTGATGAAGATGATTGTCCAAGAGTAATATATATGGCCATTGGCGCAAAGCTGAGAATATGTCTGTTGGATGACTTTATAGAAACAGATATTACAGAACAAGCCATAAGTATCGTGTGGCAAGATAAGGTGGAGATATTATGAGAAAATTCAGAGGCAAACGATTAGATGGCGGATGGGTTTATGGGTATTATGTATTTTGCAGAGGAAAAAGTTATATTTTGCCAATTTATAATGCGGATGACCCTAATCCTTGTTTTGATGAGCGATGGATATTTCCAGGGGCTGATAGTGATGGTTGGTATGAAGTCATCCCTGAAACCGTAGGGCAAAGCACCGGCCTCAAGGACAAGAACGACAAAGAGATATATGAAGGGGATATAGTACGAGATAGAACGCCAGACACAAACTGGTGGGATGGTATTGTAACTTGGCATAAAGCAGGCAGTGTTGGTTGGGTTGCTGAGCCGTTGCCAAAAGATAAACACAGGGGGGCTTGGGGACTAAATTATAGCTATACGCTTGAAATCATCGGCGACATACATTCCAACCTTGAATTGCTTGAAACTGAGCCAGAAACGCAATAAATTTATTTATTATTTTCTTGACAAAACCAAAAGGTTATTTTAGGATACAGTTATGAGCGTAGAAACATTACATTTTACAAACAAGGGCAAGGACGCTTCGGTTATAGCCATAGCCAACAAACTTGCCTCATTAGACAAAGACCGGAAACCGCACAGTGCTATAAGAGTTTTAATACTGGAAGCGGGACAGGAAAAGATTGAGAGGTTGGAAAATGAGCAAAAAACTAACACTTAATGAGACTTGGGAATACTGCCTGTCTATGTGGCGGTGGATTGCAAAGCAAAGAAGAGCGAGAAGCCGCAGTTCTGTGCCTTCTCTAAAAAGAAGATGGTTGGAATACAACTGGTCAGGGAAGGATATTGATGGTGATTGCTTTTTCTGTGATTATGGCCTATCTCATACAAAAACCGAAGACAATTGCGATGCTTGTCCTGCTCAGAAAATAGACCCTGAATTTCACTGTATGTGCATAGAATATGACTATCAAGATTACCCTATCGCTTTCTACAACAAGCTCGTCAGCTTGAACCGAAAGCGGTTAAAAAAGAAATCTCACTCTAAGCCAGCACAAAGAAAAGCGGCAGAGTAGGTTATAGGAATAAACCAAGCTCTTTGATAAAATGGTAGATAACGCAAGTGGGGCTTGCCCGCCTGACAAGGCGTGAGGCCGTTCGAGTCGGCAAAGTAGGGGGTTGCCCTGAAAAAAAGAGGCGGAACCTGTCAGTTCGATTCTGGTATCTACCAGTTCTTTGACATAATAATATCACAGACCGGCGACCAATCTCCTCCCCTCCCCAATCTCGCTTTTACAGGTTGCCGGTCGGCATAATACTTTTTATCCTCCTCTCCGAAGCCAGCAGCAACCTACTGGGACGAGGGCAAAAACATAAGCTGCTGGCTGGAATAATAAGATATTTGAAAACTTAATATGGGCAGTGGCGAAATAGGTAGACGCTTGTAAAACCAAAGGCTGTCTACGGTTGGCTCATACCTTCCGAGCGGTAATGATAGTACAGCTATGTATGGTGCAAATCCATACCTGCCCCATTTTGAAAAGTTAACGATTGAAAGGAAACAGTTATGAGTGAACGTGCGGGTAAAGCAGTTTTGATATACGCAGAAAAACCTCAACAATGTGATTTTTGTGGAGAAATTAAAGAATTAAGGCCTTATGGCCCAAGCGGGGAATGTATTTGTTTTCAATGTGCGATGAAAGACGAAGAAACAACTAAAAAGATGATGGACAAAGTATTGTTTGGAGAATGAACCAGTTCTGGAGAAGGAGATAATTATGAAATCTACCATCTGCACTATTTTAGTCGGGATAGTCTTTGTAGTAGCCGTTGGTTTATCTATCCAGAACTATCAGCGAGGACAGAAGATAACCACCCTCAAAGCTCTTATCTTTGACCGCATTCCAACCAAACGGGAACTTCAACGCCAGTTACAAACATTGGGCTATTACAAGAGCGAGATTGACGGCGACTGGGGCAGACAATCTAACAAAGCTTGGGATTTGGCCATTGGCGACCAATCGGCTTTAGTATATTATAACCCTGCGACTTACAGGAGTAAATGATGAGCGATACAATAAATACAGGAATAAGCTTTGGCTGTGCTTTGGCTATGATATTGTCGTGGTCTCGCAACATATCTATTCTATGGTGTATATTCCACGGCATTTTCGGGTGGTTATATGTGATTTATTTCGCACTTACAAGGTGAAGAATGAGAACTAACTTTGACAGATTTGAAGAACCAGACGATAATATATCCAAAGCCGAGCTTGAAACTGAACAGATTAGCCATTACTATTGGCATAAACAGGGACAGATAGCTATAGAATCGGGGATATTACTAAAGACAGCCCCAGACATAGACCAATATTTAGAAGCCCAAAAACGGGCAAAGGAGAAAGACTATGGAATGGATAACGCAAGAACAAGCTAAACAGGCAGCAGAACAAGGCGAACTACCAGCCCTTGAATGTTCACTTGAACATCATAAACAAGGTAGGAACGCAAGTAAATTAGAGTTGATAAATGCAATTGCAAAGGGACAGTTTAATGTAAGGGGGGAATCTTGTGCCTGTTGCCAAGTAAAAGGCCGAGGAGACAGTTGTCCCTACGGTAGCGATTGTCCATTAAAAAGCCGTGAAGGCCATTATTGTTGTAGCGACAAATGGACAGATTCTCAAGCCACTTTTTCTAATTTCAAGACAGACCATTCCAACGCCAACTTCAAAGCTTTCCAACAAGCCGAAGCCAAGCTATGCAAATATATCGAGGAAGTGATAGAAAAGGTTAAAGCTAAAGACAAGAAGTGTGAGCCGGAATTAGTGGGGTTTGTTTGTGGCTGGCGCAATCGTGTATCTGTTCAGAAAACCGACGAAGATACAGTAAAAGTTTCTGTTTTTGGGTGGGGGGACAACGCACATCCAGCTGGCGCAACAGCTCAAGCGTGGAATTTTAGTATGAACGAACTTACTGATTTTTACCAGAAACTTGGTGAATTGCTTGCTAAACAGGAGTAATCAAAATGCTAACCGAAACCCACGTAACAGCCCTGCTCTTTAGGATAGCTTGTGATTGTTTTAAGGACGTGGGCGTTATCGAAGAACACTACACAGCCAGAGGCATAGAGGCAACTGTTCTAAACAGGGAGGATGGCAAAGAATATATATTAACTTTAGAGGGAAAAGATGACTGACGCCAGATACTACAAACATCCTAAAGGTTATGATGTGCCTTCAGTTACAACTATAGGAGGACTTTTGGCAAAACCTGCCTTGATACAATGGGCAGCAAATTGCGCTGTGGAACATGTAAGGGGGCATTGGTTGACGGACAAGGTAGAATTTATTGACCAAGCCCGCTTTGCCTACAAGGAAAAGTCCAAGACGGCTACGGAATTTGGCTTGCATATCCATAAATTATGTGAAGCGTGGCTTAATGGCAAAAAGGACTGGCTTGAACAATTATGGGACGAAAGCACAGAAGACCAGAAAAAGCTATTTGAGGCATTTATGGCTTGGTCTACCAAGCATAACGTAAATCCTATTGTTACAGAGCAAGTAGTCTATGGCGATGACTATGCAGGCAGGATAGATTTGGTCTGCGAGATAGATAGCTTCTGGATGACCAAGGGCTGGTGTACGAAAAGAGATATAGAATGGCGAGATTGGATGAAAAAACAACGCAAAATTGTTCTAATAGATTTCAAGACTGGCAAAGGAGCTTATTATGACGAATGGGGCTACCAAACAGCAGCCTACCGCAAGGCATATAATTATCGCCAAACTACGGGGGCGGTAAATCAGCACGGTGTCCTCAAATTCAACAAGGAAACTCTGAAAGTTAATTACAAAGATTATACAAATTCTTACGAAAAAGACTTTACAATCTTCGACCACCTATGTAAGATATATTGGCTGACAGATAAGAAATTGAAAGGGGTAAAATAATGGACAGAATTGAAAAACTTGAAGCGCAAATCGAGCAGAACACGGCAGACCAACAAAAACTTAGAGATGAACAGAAAAGACTACAAAGGGAATTGGCGGAATCGGAAATAACATATTCAGAGGGCGATAGGTTTGTAGGCCCAAGTGGGAAATATCTTTTGGTTTATGTTAGTGCTGGCTGTTCGCTTGTGGGCTTGAAAAATGGGCATTTTTACTATAGTTGTGTTCAAGTAGAAGATATTACAGCCGTAACCCCAAAAGAATTTCGCAAAATCTGTAGTTGTGGCCAATTTACTCGTTACTGGGATGCTCAAAAAGGCGAATATCACAAGACTTAACCCCTTACAGGAAGGAAAGGTAAAATGCCAAAAGAACAGCCCGTAGAAATGAAATGGCTTGCTCCCTGTGATGAAAACGTGTTGCGTTTACTTGAGAGCATAGTAAATCAAAATGAGCATATAGTTAGAGTCCTTTGTCATCCTTTACTTTCTATTGAACCCAAAAAGGAACAACCCAATGACAGATAAGAAATTGAAAGGGGTAAAATAATGGGCTTAAAACAAAGAGTCGAAAAATTAGAGGAATTACAGAAACAAAATACTTGTACGCATTCTGGGTATAATGCTATTGAGGTAAAATCAATGAATAATTATATCACCGTGAGTCATACTTGTTTACTTTGCAATAGAACAGTTATACGAGAAGGTATTGGCGAAGAATTAAAATCGGCAGAAAGAACTCTACGGAATTTTATTTTGGAAAAGGACTCCCAATGACTGACCTTACATTAACCGCAATTCAAGCGTTATCACCAGAGGAACAGGAATGGCTTAAAAAACGCATTAACCTATCTAACCAGCGAATCCGAGAAAAATACAGGCATAATTCAGCCATAAACAGACAGTTAGAAACAAGTACAGATTTTGAAAGGAATGAAGATGAACGAGAAAATTAAAAAACACGTTATGGCTTACAACCAAAAAGAGGATTTTGGAGTAACCGATGAAGATATTATGAGAACCATAGAAGAAGCCAAAGAAATATGGTCAGGCAAAGAGCATCGCCATTGGATTGAATATGACGCTGTCGTTGAGATTGACGGCATGTTCATACAATTCGTTGCAGCCAAAGGTGCTGGTGACCAAGGTGTTTATGACGCAGGTTGGGAATTTGATTCATCTACTATCCACGAAGTTAAACCCAAAAAAATAGAAACTATTACCTATGTATCTGTTTAACTAAATATTAAAGGAGAAACAAGATGCCAACAGTAAATGATTTGAAAGACAGTAGATTCTTAACCAAAGGCGATGTCGAGCCACCAGTATTAGCCACAATCAAGAGTTATGAGGAAACCAACGTAGCTTTGGAAAGCCAAGCACCGGAACTAAAATGGGTACTATGGTTTAACGAACTGCCAAAGCCATTAGTCCTGAACACGACCAACGGACAGCTTATTCAAGCTATTGTCGGAAGCGGGGATTTTGACGATTGGAAAGGCGCAAAAGTAGTCCTGTACAATGACAAGACTGTAATGTTTGCCGGAAAGCTGACCGGTGGTATTCGTGTCCAAGCACCAAGGCAACAGGTCGAGCCAGACGCCCCCGATGTGGTAGACAGTATGCCAATAACTGACAAAACACAAGACGACATCCCTTTTTAGGAACAGATTATGGAATGTCTCGGAACAATCCAGAACAGGCAATTGACCCTGCCAGCCATACAGCAAGAGTTAAGGCAGCAGTATTTAAGTACTATGAAAGAAGAGCAACTGATAAGGATAAAGTACACCAAAGTCGCCGCCCAAAAGACCCATCAACAGGTTAAGACCCACTTTGGCTTGGTAATAGAAATGGTCAGAAGAAAGCTCGAAGAAATGGGTGTTGATATTTGCGGAGTTGCCTGTAATAAACAAATGGTGTATGATATAC
>SDBT01015861.1_pt1 | contig 11960 bp, 16 predicted proteins | sample 2277101 | NCBI WGS metagenome assembly SDBT01 (sample SAMN10404973, study PRJNA504765) | marine sediment metagenome | isolation source: marine sediment core GS10_PC15, 103 cmbsf | place: Arctic Ocean: Southern Knipovich Ridge | collected 2010
ACCTCCCCCGAGCAGGTAGCCAAGGGGCTTGTCGTGATCCTACCCGGTATTGAGGGTGAGGGCGCGGCGAATCAGGACATCCGACGCGGCCTATACAAAGCCCGCGTGCCGTACGCCCTCGGCCCAGACTGCGCCTTCGGCAAGTCCCCAATTCCCGGCCAAGACGCACAGGTCGCCGACCGACACCCGCCCGTCGAGCGTCGCGTCGCCGTGGAAGAACTGCTTGGGCTCCCCGCCGTTCAGGTAGTAGATGATAGACCCGGGCTCGATCCACGCCCCGGCGTTGAGGATCAGGTTCTCGGTGTAGAGGATGCCGGGCTCCTCTGCGCCCGCGGCGATTTGGATTCTTCCTGCCCCGCCGGGACCGCCCAACTCCAGTGCCTGCAAAGCGGAGCCCTCGAAAGCTTCCGGGGCCGGGCCGTTGTCAGCAAAGGGAGTCCTTACCCTTGACACCTGATCGCAATTCTCAAACACCATCGTCACGTCACTCATATTGCCGTGATACCAGATCAGGTCCGCGCCGTCGAAACGGATGGTGCTGCCGGGGACGGCCTCGAAGGTAGAATGAAGTACTATCCTGTCCAGTATCCGCACCTCTGCCGGGGCGTCCAGAATCTCAAAGCGCTCCCCGCGCAACGTAAGCTTGCCCACCTGCAAGCTGCCCCCGGAAAGAGTGTAGCTCCCCAGTCCAGAGTAATAATCATCGCCAACGATGATGTTGTCCGCGCCGACGGAAAGAAGTCCGGCAACCACATGGGTCCCGCCGGTCTGATGGAAATCGTTAATGATGGCTGATAGCCGCGCTGCCGCCGATCCACGATCCGGCCGAGCAAGCTGGGCCGGAGGGAGACACGAAGGGCTAGCCGGAGGACCTAGACAACGCGGCGACTGAAGCACGCAGGCGCTGCTTACCGCCGCATTAGGCGGCTCTGGTCGCCGTAGAATCGACCATCTCTCGCCAAGGCGTACCCAAGGTCGGCCTGGAGTCAGATCATGCCTCCGGCACAAGGCCCGCCGTTGGCTGCGAAGCCGAACGGGTCGGGCGGGACGGCGTCGTCCACGACGACGTGGCTGTAGAGACTGGTCGTCGAAAGGTTCGCATGGCCCAGCATGTCCCGCACGGCCGGCAGGGGCCAGCCTGCCGAGAGCAGGTGGCTGGCGCAGGTATGCCGGCCGCTGTGGATGGTCAGCATGGCCTGCCGCTCCTTGCCCAGGATCCTGCATGCGGAGATGAACCGCGCCCGGGCGTTACGGCGATCCAGCGGCCGGCCGTCGGCAGAGCGGCTTTGGCTACAAACGAAAGGATCGGTCAGGCCGGCTTTCGTCCAGGCTTCGACCGTGAAGAAATCGCAGGCTGCGATGCTCTCCCAGTGGCTTTGGAGAAAGGTCTTCCAGGACGTTTTGGGTGGCTTGTCCGGATCATCCAGCAAGCCATGGTCAAGCATGACCCGGCGAACGGTCTGCCAGTGGACCTTGTATCCGAGCTTCTTGAGCTCACCGTACATCCGGCCGTAGCCCCAGTCGGGATTCTCCTTGGCCATGCGCAGGACCAGATCGCGAACCATCCGTTGTTTGGTGGGCGCAGGTCCGGGCTTTTTCGCCCCTGATCCGTCGTACTTGCGGGCGATGAGCCAGCGATGCCATTTCAAGAGTGTGTCAGGGCTGAAGAGCCTGCCGACCTCTCGAAGCAGCTGCCGGGGCAGGCGCGCAGCAGCGACAGCGAGTCGACGCTCCTGCGCAACGTCGAGGATGATGCGTTTCTGGCCAAGCTTCTCCCGGAGAATCCGGTTCTCTCCCTTGAGGTAAGCTATCGCCTCCTGCTGCTGCCGGTTCATCCAGCCGGCAATGGCCACCAAGGAGAATCGCCATGGTGTCCAAGTCATGGACGAGGATGATAGCCAGGGATCAAGTGACCTACAAGGCCCGGTAGGTCCGGATGAAACCCTTGGTCCCCGGATAGGCCTCAAGCGCACTCGCTTCTTGCAGATCGCCGCATCTGGTCTGATAATGAAGGATAGGTTGGCTAGATGTTGGCCCGTTTACATAAAGACAGTTTGTCCTGAACATACGGTCCAATTAGTATCTCTGAGGACCGGGAACGGGCTGGTGGCTCTTGTGTGGGAGTGTCTGATGTGAAGCGTCTATGCGATCTCTATATCCGACACGCTGGACTTATCGGCGCGGCCTACTGTGCGATCCCCGCCCTTGTCTGGATCATTGCCACGTCGCTGTTCGTTGGATTCCGAGAGGTGTACTTGCTACGGCTGGGCTTGTGTCTCACATTCGGATGTGCGATCGCGGCGTACCTGAATCGATACGGCGTTAACGCTTGGCTGTGCAAGCATCGAAGCGTCAATGGTCCTGCCACCGTGTCTGATGGAGCTCTGATCGGTGCAGCGATCGGGATAGGCTCAGCCCTTCTTCCTACGCTTTCGGCATTGATCAGGACAAACCACCCTGAAATGGCGAAGACCTTCATCATTGTCACATACCTCTCCACCACACTTGTTGGTGCCTCTATGGGCTCGGCTCTTGCAGCGATAGGCCGGAAATACATTGATCGTATTTCGACCGACGGACCAGAAGTTGCTCTTGATGGTTAGTCCAGAGGACGTTGGCCGGTCAGGCTGCTTTCGGTCGCCGTACTGAACCCGCACAAGCACTCTCTGGGGAAAGGCCGCACTTGGAGGGACCATCTCAAGCGCCCTTTCCACAAGTAGTTCGACAACGGACAAAAAAAGATGGATTTGAGCTTGCCGCGAGAGGTATACATGCGTATACTATACAAGATAATGGTATACAGGCTGATACTATCATGAAGGCTTTGACCCAAAAGCAGCAGATCGTGCTCGAGTTCCTGCAGGAGTACTCGCAGGACCATGGGTTTCCTCCAACGATGCGAGAGATCGGCCAGGGGATCGGCTTGCCTAACGTCAGTGCGGTGAGGGGTCACCTTGCTGCGCTGGAGAAAAAGGGCTACATCTCCAAAGATTCCGACAAGGCGCGATCTATTCGTGTGCTTCGCTCCCCCTCGGTCATCAGTCGGTTCAAGAAGAAGCTGCACGAGATCGCCCGCACGGACAAGGGCGTGCTTCACCGCGTTGTTTACGGAGTTGGGGTGGTGACGAAGGGGAGAAACCCCTTCTTCTCAGGCCGAGCAAACGAATCGATGGTCCGTGAGTTGGACAAGAGGGCCGTGGAGCACGGCTGGAATATCGTTACCAGAAAAGTTGAGCTGGACCACGTGGCAGTAGTCGTTGAGGTGTGGCCCAATCACTCCCCGGAATTGGTCGCTCGTCGAATAAGAGTTGCTGGTGATTTCGTCGCAAGGCGACACCCGCAACAGCGGCGAGGAAAAACTCTCTGGGCGGACGGATATGCGGTCACTACCGAAATCGAGCGCTTTGACGAGTTGTTGAAGCTGTTGCTTGAAGGAACGAAGGCAGAATCCAAAGGCTCGGACCGGACTACTGGCCAGGAGAAGGCATGATGCGTTTCTTTCTGATTGACAAGATCACGAGGTGGGACGTTGGCACAGGCGCCGAGGCGATGAAGAACGTAGCCTTGAGCGAAGACTTCTTCGACGACCATTTTCCCCGCCGACCTGTCATGCCGGGCGTTTTGATCATTGAAGGGATGGCCCAGATCTCGGGCCTTCTTCTCGAGGCGAGCCTGAAGGATAAGTACGACTCCGACGCCAAGGCAGTGCTGACCGTGCTAGAGCGGACAAAGTTCCGCGACATGGTACGCCCTGGCGATACGCTCACCTATGAAACAGAGGTAATCTCAGTCAACAAGTCGGGCGGAAAAGTCTCCGCCAAGGCCCTGCGTGATGGCAAGGTTGTCGTGACCACCGGTATGGTGTTCGGCTTTAAGTACGTTGATGACCCGCTGTTGGAGACAAAACGGCGAGAACTCATGAAAGTCTGGATGGCGGGCTTGGAGGGGTGTGAGTGAATCCAAGCGTTGTCATAACGGGCCTCGGTGTGGTGACACCCCTTGGGAATGAACCGAGCGAAATCATCGCAAGTATTGATACGGGCCAATCGGCTGCGGCGCCACCGACGACCTTCGATGCGTCACTATTCGATTGCCGACTTTGCGCCGAGATAGCTGACTTCGATGCCGAGACAGTCTTCCCCGACAACAAGACATTGCGAATGATGAACCGTGATGCCCACTTGGCGGTCGTAGCAGCCCGGCGGGCGTTTCAGGACGCCGCGCTGACGGTGGGAAAGGAATATGCGGCAGAGGACGTGGCCCTTTTCGGTTCGACTGGCTTGGCCGGCATGCCTATCGATGAGATTAGTAGCTTGGTCAGGAACTCAGCCGACCGTGACGGCAAGTTGGACCTGGAGCAGTTTGGTCGGGAAGCGCTAAAGCGAGTCCGGCCGGTGCTGTCGTTCAAGATACTGGCCAACATGCCCATCTGTTTCGTCTCGATCTTCGAAGGTATCCGCGGGCCTAACGCTGTCTACACGCCTTGGGAGGGTCAAGGCGCACGTGCAATTGTGGCGGGCATCATGGCGATTCGCAGGGGATGGGGGCAATGTGCTCTCGTTGGCGGATGCGATGCTAAAGCTCATGCGCTGGGATTCGTCAGCCTTCAACAACATGGAGTATTTCGGTCTTGGCGCGAAACTGGAAGCGGCACGATACCCGGCGAGGGCGCAGCCTTCCTGGTGCTGGAAGGCGAAGAACCAGCGCGAGCAAGAGGGGCCAGCATCTACGCTCGAATCGCTGGATGGGGCGTGCGGACCAAACATGGCCAAGACATGAATGGCGATCTTGTCGAGGTGATGGCCTCGCTGGGTCCGAACTGCCCGAGTGCGGTAATCGCCGGCGCAGACAGTTACACCGAAGATCGCGAAGCCGAGTTGAAAGCTATCTCTGAGATCGGGGGCGCTCCAACCAAAGTCGTTCACCCGAAGGAGCACGTCGGCAATCTGTTCGCGGCGGCGGCTGCGCTGCAGGTTTCTTTGGCAGCCCAGAGTTGCCGATCGCTCGGGCGCGGCGTTGTTTGGGCTAACTGCCTCGGCCACGGTAGCGAACTCGGATCATTCGCATTGGAGGCGGTATGAATCGTGTGCTAATTACAGGCGTAGGGGTGACAAGCCCGGTTGGCAGTGGTCGGGATGCCTTCTGGGAAAACCTGACTGCCGGCCGATCTGGTGTTGGGCCTATCACTCTATTCGACGCATCGACGCTGCCGGTCCGAATCGGTGGCGAGGTGAAGAATCTGAACTGTCGGCGGCTGGGAGAGGAATTTCCAGACGCCATTGGTGAGCGAGATCGAAAGATTTGGCTGGGGCTCGACGCAGCCGGCCAGGCAGTCTCCGACGCCGATCTGAACGAACCCGATCTGCATCATGCAAGCCTACATGTTGGAGTGGGGCTGGAAGTGTTCTTGCTTGGTGACATCACACCGTACGCGGAATCCGCGGATATCGTGGCAGCGCTGGCCGAAGGAACATTGAATGGTCACGCTCCATCGCTGCAGACGCCGCTAGACAGGATCGCCGACATCCTTGGCACGAGATGGGGCCTTCGCGGTGGGCGTTGGGTCAATTGCTCGGCATGTGCAGCCGGAGCACAAGTCATAGGCGAAGCTTTCCACTGGCTTCGTGACGGTGGAGGATCAGTTGCCCTGGTCGGTGCGACCGACAGCATGCTCAACCCATTGGGATTGGGTGGGTTCAGCCTGCTACGAGTGCTTTCGAACGATAACCATAATCCGCAGCAGGCCTGCCGGCCATTTGACGCTAACAGAAAGGGCACCGTTCTTGGCGAGGGAGCTGCCTTCGTGGTTTTGGAGACGGAAGCTCATGCAACGGCCCGGGGGGCTAAGGCCTACGCGGAGGTGCTTGGGTACGGTAGTTCGATGGACGCCCATCGCGTCTCCGACCCGGATCCTTCCGGCGTCGGTGCCCAGTTGAGCATGTCCAAGGCCATACGCGACGCGGACATTGCCGCTGAAGCAATAGACTGCATCAATGCGCACGGAACGGGAACGTCGAAGAACGATTCGGTGGAAACATCGGCGATCAAGGCAGTGCTTGGCCGCCGGTCGCGCGAAATCCCAGTCCACGCCGTCAAGTCCATGACTGGGCATCTGATCGCAGCCAGCGGAGCCGTCGAGGCAGTGGCCGCAAGTTTGACAGTCTCGCGAGATGTTGTCCCGCCGACAATCAACTTGACAACGTCTGACCCCCAGTGTGATCTGGACTATGTGACCAGCGGTGCTCGAGAGTTTGCAGGTCGAACGGTACTGTCAAATTCGTTCGGTTTCGGGGGGCAGAACGCGACGCTCATCTTTGGGAGGTGCGAGTGATGGACTACCAGGCAGTCCTGGAAATGATGCGGTCACGGCGGTCCGTGCGGAGCTTCACGGATCGCAAGCCGTCGAGGATGGACATTGAGCGTCTCATTGAGGCAGCTCGCTGGGCCCCCTCCAACCACAACCGCCAAGGGTGGAAGTTCATCGTGTTCGAAGACCAACGCGAATTGCAGGTCCTTGCGAATCGAGTCGCCGCCTCGCTTTCAGATCGTATTGAGAAGGACAAGAGGATTACATTGGCCCAGGCCGAGGAGATGATCCACTATGGAACGCTCTTTACCAAGGCGCCGATCGCCATCCTGGTCATGCACAAGCGATCGGCTGCCGTGGGCCGCGAGCTTCTGGCTGGTGCGGCACAAGGAGAATTGGTTTCCGGCGAGCCGTTAAGTGCGGCGATGGCGGTTCAAAACATGTTGCTGGCTGGACACTGCCTGGGGCTTGGACTGTGCGTTCTAACCGCGCCGCTGCTGGCTGGGGAAGTCTGGAAGGAACTGAACGGATTGCCCATGGGTTTCGAGCCCACCTGCATCGTAGCGGTTGGCTATTCGGACCGGCAACCTTCGCCGCCACGGAGGAAAACCCTTGAGCAGATTCTGGAGTACAGGTGAAATAATGACTGAAAACGAAGTTCTGGAGAAACTGGTTCCGTTGATTCGCGAAGTGACCGGCGTCCTTGCGGATGAAGTGACTATGAACAGTTATCTGATGCGTGATCTTGGCGCCGAGTCCATCGACCTGTTGGACCTCAGCTTTCTCATCGAGGAGACGTTCGGCATCACGCTGGAGGCCGACGAGTTCGAAAGCCGCACCCAACAGTCGCTCTCTGACGCAGACTATGAAAAGGATGGCTATCTGACCGCTGAAGCACTAACCGAGTTGCGGAATGCCCTTCCCGAGATAGACCCTGGCCTTCTTCGAGAAGGCCTTCGGAAAATCGAAGTCCCGTCTGTCCTGAACGTGGCGGTGTTCGTGCATCTGATCCAACGAAAACTCACCTCCCAGACCCAGGAGACTCACCATGCTTGAGGGCAAAGTTGCATTTGTTACTGGTGGCAGCGGGGCCGTCGGAGCTGCAATAGTGCGTGTGTTGGCCCGCGAAGGAGCACGAGTGGCCTATTCGTACCATAGCCACGCTGACAAGGCTGGACAGCTCGATGCAGAATTGGGCGAGAAGGTCAGCTCGTTCTCCCTTGACGTGCTGGATGCCGAAGCGGCAGGTGAGCTCGCACGGCATATCGAGCAGGATTTCGGGCCTGTAGACATTCTCGTCAACAACGCCGGTCTCAGCCAGGTCATGCCCTTTGCCCTGATCGAGGAAAAGGACTGGGACTTGATGATGGACGTGAACGTCAAGGGCATGTTCCTGGTGACCAAGGCCTTCATTCGCGGGATGATCCGCCGCAAGCGAGGCAGCGTGATCAACCTTGGTTCCCTCGCTGGAATGCGGGTACTCGATGTGCCGGTCCACTACGCAACGGCCAAGAGCGCCGTGGTGGGATTCACGCTTTCGCTGGCGCGAGAGATGGCCAGGTACAACATTCGCGTAAATGCCGTCGTTCCGGGCATGCTGACCGCCGGCGTGGCGGTCAACGTACCCGACAAGCAGCGGGAAGAATACTGCAGGTATTGCACGCAGGGCCGGCCTGGCGAGCCAGCGGAGGTCGCCGAACTGGTAGCCTTCCTGGCCAGTGACAGAAGCAGCTACATAAACGCCCAGGCGATCAACGTGGATGGTGGCATCTGATGAAGCTGCGAATGGTAGATCGAATCTGCGCCTATGAGGCAAAACGCAGCATCCGCGGTACTAAGGCAGTATCGTTTGAGGAGTACTCTCTGCGTGAGGCACTGGGAACAGAAGCATCTTTGCCAGAAACACTCTTGCTGGAAAGCCTTTTCCAACTTGGCAATTGGTTGATCATTCTCTCGTCCGATTTCACGCAACTAGGTCTGGTGATTCGGACCGGGCGGATCGAGTTTGTCGAACCTGTTGGCCCGGGTCAGCGAGTCGACGCCACTGTAATTGCGAGGCAGTACCGTAGTGATGGAATCTGCTTTGACGGTGAGGCAAAAGTAGGTGATCGGGTAGTTGCCCGGGGAACGTCGTGTCTGGCTGTTCCGGTTCCATTGGCCGAGTACTGCGACCCGGATGATTTGAGAGTCTTGTTCTCCCAGATCCACCGACCGGAGGAGGATTGAGCCATGGCGCGGCTGGGCGAGCGAGACTACACCTACTTTACGACCGTTCGCGGCATGTGCCGGACATGCCGCCGAATCGTCCCAGCCCGTGTGTTCTTCCGCGACGGGAGCGTCTGGCAGGAGAGCCTTTGTGAAACCTGTGAGAACTCCCCCGTGCTGATTGCAGCGGATAAAGACTGGTATCTGCATGAAGTGCTCAAGGCCCACCCGGATCGCGCGCCGCTACATTTCGCTACCACCCCAACCCGCGGCTGCCCTCATGACTGTGGCCCGTGCACATGGCACGCAAGCAACTGCCAGCTACCTGTCCTTTCCATTACCAACGCATGTGATCTGAACTGTCCCATCTGCTTCACGTACAATCGGCCTGACCGGATATACCACATGTCGGTGGAGGAGATGACCCGCACCGTCGACTGGATCATAGAGTCTTCAGGGCCGGTTGACTTGATCAACATCACCGGCGGCGAGCCGACGTTACACCCGCAATTGTTGAAGATACTGCAATGTTGTCGCCGGGATGAAATCGGCCGGATCACGATGAACTCCAACGGCCTGCGCTTGGCCAAGGATACAGATCTCTGCAAGCAACTGGCCGAACTGGAGGTCTGCGTCATCCTGTCCTTCAATACTTTTGATAGCGATATCAGCCTCAAGCTCCACGGCCGTGATGTGGTTGACGTCAAGCTCAAGGCCATTGACAACCTTACGCGATCCGGCGTCCGAATGACATTGCTGAACGTAATGATTCGGGACACCAACGAAGAGGCTATCGCCGGCATCTTCGACCTGATGCAAGGCAACGATCAAATTCTGAGCCTGACCGTTCAGACGATGACGTACACGGGCCAAGGCGGTGGTCAATGGAGTTCACGGAAGCATCTGCCCGTCGATGAGGCCACGCAGATCGTCTGCAAGCAGTCCGGCGGAATGCTGAGGCCGACCGATTTCACGCCCCGGCCCTCTACACACCCGCTGTGCTACTCTTTGTGTTACATGGTCAAGGCAGGCGAAACCTTCCTTCCATTTCTCCGCGTTGCGCCGGCTGAGAAGATCGCGCCGCTGCTGGCTGATTCCTACCTGATTCGCCTGCGTGAAAATGAGAGTTTCTTCCGGGAAGTAATCGATGAACTCTATGCCAACGGCGACACGGAGAATCTTGCGGTATTCCGCACACTCGTGGAAGAGCTGTACCCCAGCGGCCAGGCCCTCAGCGAGTTTCAGCGGCAACGCCTTGCCGAATCCGCCATTCGTACAGTGTACATCCACACACACATGGATGAGGACACCTTCGATTGCAGCCGAGCGATGCTTTGCACCGACCTCGTTCCCGCCGAGCTTGGAAGGCTCATTCCCGCTTGCACTTACAATCTCTTTTACCGCCAACAGGACGAAAGATTCTATGTTGAACCAGCAGGACAAACAGAGACTCGGTGAAGACCGCCAGCTTGTACGCCGGTGGCTTGGTGGTGATACTGCCGAGCCGCTTGTTATCCCGCGGTATCAGGCGTATCAGCCGTGGGAAGTACTTTGTCCGAGCCTCGGTGCAAAGCTTCGGGGGAATCTCCGAGCATTGATGGTGCTGCTGGCTAATTCCCTGCCGATCTCCTCTTGGAAGATAGCGATCTACAGACTCCTGGGGACAAAGATCGGTCGAGGTGTCTACATCGGTCCTAGCGTGTTGATCGATCCTTTGTATCCGGAATTGAGCACGCTAAGAGATGGATGTGTCCTTGGGATTGGTTGTCGGCTTTTCGCACATGAGATCACCGCCGGCAACCTTCGGCTGGGCCGAATCGTTATCGGTGCCGACTCGGTGGTTGGGGCATATACCACTGTTCGCTCAGGTGTCTCAGTCGGCAATAGTGTCACCATCGGGTTCAACAGCTTCGTGAATCGTGATGTTCCCAATGGCGCAACGGTCGCTGGCGTGCCAGCTCGGATAATCAATACAGGGCAGGAACCAGAGTGATGGAATCTGCAACCTGCATAGAGAACCGCTGATGAGGACGCTAGGAATTACACAATCTGTTTGCCCGCAGTGCCGGTCGCTTATACCGGCTAGGATAGAGGCGGAGAACGACTCGGTCTTCTTCCGCAAGTTCTGCCCGGACCACGGCGAAAGCCGCAGCTTCATCCGGCGTGGCCTGGACGAGTACCTTTCAGCCCATCGCTATGTCAAGCCAGCCTGGCAGCCTCGTGAATTCGCCGGGGATGACACCGCGCCCTGCCCTGAAGGTTGTGGCTTCTGCAGCCGACATGAGCAGCATCTGTGCATGCCGATTATCGAGATCACCTCGCGCTGCAACATGGCCTGCCCGGTATGCATTGCGGATGCAGGCAGGTGCTGGGACATGTCCGTAGACCAATTCAGCACGGTGCTCGATGGGCTGTTGCAGGCCGAAGGCCAGATCGACGTCCTGAATATCTCCGGCGGAGAGCCGCTCATCCACCCGAACATCCAGGATATCGTGGACACTGCAATCAGCCGGGAAGGTATCGTCCGCGTAAGCATCTCCACTAACGGCCGAGAGCTCCTGAAGCGCCCCGATCTACTGGAATCCCTTGCCGAACGCGATATGGTCATTTCTCTTCAGTTCGATGGTTTCGACGACGAAGCGTACAAGTTCCTGCGTAACGAACCACTCGTGACAGAAAAACGAGAAATTCTCTCGGCGCTGGAGCAGGCGGACGTCTCTACGTCACTAACGATGACGTTGGCTGGTGGAATCAATGAGGCTGAACTGCCGGCAGTGGTGGAGTACCTCTTTGGGCATGACCACGTCGTGAGTTTGATGATTCAGCCGATGGCCTTTGCTGGCCGTGGGGCAAGAATGGTCGGCCAAGCCGAGAGGCTGACAATCCCTGATGTAATCCGGTTACTGGCCAGCTGCGGACACCAGGCCGTGCAAAGCGAAGACTTCGTGCCGCTACCATGCAGCCATCCACTGTGCTTCTCCCTGGCTTTCTACCTGCGGCTGAATGACGGTGGAACGGTCTCCATTGGTCGGATGCTGGACACGCCAAAGCTGTTGGACAGCATAGCCAATCGAGGACTATTTGGGTTGGACGGCCAAGAGTTCGATCGGTTGCGTGAAATGGTCTATGACTTGTGGAGCGGCCCAGCCGGTAGCGCTCCCGACACCGAAGCCGTCATGGAAACACTCAGCGGGATCCTGCGAGAGATATCCACCGGATGCGCATGCTTCGATCCCAGAAAAGCCTTCAGTCTGACCGAACGACACATAAACAGTATCTTCATCCATGCGTTCCAGGATGTTGATACATTCGATCTGGCGCGAGTGCGGCGATGTTGCAACGCATATCCGCAGACGGATGGAACGCTCGTGCCCGCCTGCGTGCACAACGTTCTGGGGAGGCGGCGATGAAGGATTTTGTAAAGAAACACTGGCAGATGATAGTCAAT
>SDBT01015862.1_pt1 | contig 11960 bp, 13 predicted proteins | sample 2277101 | NCBI WGS metagenome assembly SDBT01 (sample SAMN10404973, study PRJNA504765) | marine sediment metagenome | isolation source: marine sediment core GS10_PC15, 103 cmbsf | place: Arctic Ocean: Southern Knipovich Ridge | collected 2010
ACAAAGCACAAAACCACAGCCTCAATCAGGAACTGGGTCAGAATCGCTGACTTTTTCGCTCCCACAGCTTTGCGAAGCCCTATTTCCCTGGTTCGTTCCGATACCGAGACAAGCATAATATTCATAATGCCCACACCACCGACTAAAAGAGAAATGCCAACAATACTACCGGCCACCAAAAACACCACGCGGGCAATTTCATTGAAGATATCCAGGAAGTTCTTGATTGAATCAACTCTAAATGTGTCGGGTTCGCCGGGCTTTATGTTACGTGTGCGTCTAAGGAAGAAACTTATCTCGGCCCGGGCATCATCCGAAACTTCAGGGGATTTGCTTTCGGCAAGAACCCCGACCCACAAATACCGCTTCATCTTGAAACTGGTCTTGAATGGAATAAATATCTCAGAAGTTTCCTGGTCACCTCCCCCGAATACGGATTCAGGGCGAGCTTCGAGTACGCCGACAATATAGAAAGTGTTGTGACCAATGAGAATCGACTGGCCTATGCAATCACGGTCAAGACGAAGGTCGTTGCGCAGCTTAGGGTCAATTATGCAAACCTGTCGCGTCTGCATTTCATCAATAACCGAAAGTGGTCTTCCAAGCGTGACCTTACGGCTCTCGATTTGATGGCAGGCAGGCTCAATGCCTCGAAGGCTTACGTTTTCGACTGACCTCTCATGGTGGCTGACGGTATAGGCTCCGACCCCGGTCTGACGGCCGAATCGCTTCACCGACGGGCAGTGATCGAGCATACCATCGAAATGCTCAGGCAAAAATCTAATACTCCAATACGGGGCATGTTGCAGAGGCCCTCTGTCAGGACGCATGGGCGAAATAAATATAGTATTGGTTCCAATAGATTCGAACTGTGTGAGTATTTTTGCCCTTAGACCGCTAAGAGCAGCAATGACCGCTGTTACCGAAGCAACACCGATGATAATCCCAAGTGTGGTGAGCATTGATCTGGTTTTGTTTGCCCAGATTTGGCCCAGTGCAAGGTACACACTCTGATAGAAGAGCTGAAAAAAAACCAGAGGCGCCTGTAGCAAAGCTCTCATGGCTGCTCTCCTTGTACATTATTCTGTGTTGCTGTCTTGTGCACAAGATCCCGATTGGCCGGTAAGTCACTGCAAACAATACCATCTTTCATTTGAATTATTCGCTTCGCGTGATTGGCCACATGTTCCTCATGCGTGACTATGATAATGGTCTGGCCTTCATGATGAAGCCGATCGAACAGTTTCATAATGCCTTCGCTTGTTTTGCTGTCGAGATTACCTGTCGGCTCGTCCGCCAGCAGAATGCTTGGCTCACAAACAAGTGCTCTGGCGATAGCTACGCGTTGCTTTTCACCTCCTGAAAGTTGATTCGGCTTGTGTTTTACCCGGTCGCCCAGCCCAACTCTCTCAAGCACGTTTTTGGCTCGCTTGCGCCGATTCCACCAGCCATTTTTTGAATAAATCAGCGGCATCTCAACGTTCTTGAGCGCGCTTAGCTGACCGAGCAGCTCGAACGATTGGAAGACAAATCCGATTCGCTCGTTACGGACACGGGCCAGCGCCGCGTCACTCATTTTCGTGGTGTCCTGCCCATCCAGTCCGTAGTATCCGGAGGTGGCCCTGTCCAGACACCCAATGACATTCATCAGAGTGCTCTTGCCTGAGCCGGAGGCCCCCATTACCGCGACATATTCGTTCTCGTGCAGCTCCAGACTGATACCGTCAAGTGCATGTATACGTTCCACGCCGACTTTATAGACCCGTGTGATATCCTGCAGTTTTATGACAGATTTATCATTCTGGGGTCGAATTACCGGTTTATCAGCTTCGGCTGCTATCATTGGCATCGTTTGCAGTTTCTTCTTTAGCTTCAGCTTTAACGTTTTTTCTCTTTGCTTGGGCTTCACGCTCATCCTGTATTATCTGATCGTGCTTAATACTCTCAAGTACCTTGTACGGACCGACTACTATTTTGTCTTCTTCTGTTATGCCCGATTTTATTATGGTGTGGGTCAGGTTACTCTGGCCGGTTTCAACGGGCGTTACTACAGCTTTGCCGTCAATATAGCGGTAAACCACCGCCGCATACGTCTTGGCAGTGTCCACTTCGGGGGAATTTTCGCGAATCTCCAAAGGCAGATCGTCAATAGCCGCGCCCAGCACGGCCTGGCTCGGCAAATTGAGCACGTTTTCATGCTTTTTAGTCTCGATGTCCACATGGGCGGTCAGACCCGAATACAATTTCTCCACGTCGCCTTCAAGTAAAATTTCGGTCCTGAAGTACTTCGTACCTGTTGCCGAGATCCTGTGTGTCAATGCAATCGTATCGATGAATCCTTCGAATTCTTCGTCGGGAAAGGCCTGGACTTTAACCGTAGCCTTTTGGCCAACCTTTATTCTGCCTACATCGGCTTCATCCACCTGTGCGACAAGCAACATCTGCGACAGGTCTCCGATTTCCATGATAACCGTGCCAGGATTATTCATCGTCCCGGTCATGACAAGCTCGCCGACTTCCGCATTGATCCGAGTAATCGTGCCGTCGATGGGCGATGTGATGGTTGTATAGCTGAGCACCTCCTGGGCCTGGGCGATCCCGGCGCTAGCTACCTCAAGGTTGTGCTTCAACACCACAAGACGCAACTCGGTCTGTTGCAGCGTGAACACTGAGGCTGCGTGCCGCGCCTTAAGTTCGTCATACGTGGCCTGAGCCTGGTCAAAGGTTGCCTGAGCAATGTCTTTTGTTTCGAGCAACCCTTTCTGCCTCTCCAAATCTCGCCGTGCCTGCTCCAGGGAAGCAGCGAGGCCTACGAGAGTCGCTCGCTGACTCTCTATTCCCGCTTTGTCGACTTCTACTTGTGCGACCTGCGCATCTCGGCTGGCTTCGGCCGAAGTCAGCCGGCTCTCCAAGTCCTTGGAATCCAGGCGGAGCAGCACCGAGGCCGGCACGGGCGGATTCGCATTCTCATCGCCACAAGTCACAGTGTCGCCCTCTTCGTAGGGCAATTCCACGATCCGGGCCGCTAATTTGGCGCTTATTTCCACCTTCGTTTTCGGCTCGATCTCGCCCGGAGCACTGACAAACTCTACCATCTCGCCGCGCTGGGCCTTTTCGATACGAACCACCGTGGTCTTGCCCGGGCCTTTAAGCTTGGCTCGAATCGCCATTCCAGCTCCGGAAAGGACCACCAGTATCACAATAATTATTATTATAATTATACGAGACTTCTTCACCCTAAAACCTTTCTTGTAAAGAGTAACTGTCTATATAAGTTTTGTGTAGCCACCTATAAGTGTGATTATGCAGGCTAAATGTTACAGTTTTGTTACGGTTATGTACTTTTTTTGCTTTTTTTTTACATATTGCGAAAAAATGAATCTTGAGTTCGCTTATGAACCTGTTACAAAATAGTATTCCATTGTCAGCGATATAGATATAGACGCCCAACCACCGGATTTATTGCGCTTTTTTTGAAGAAAATTCCCGAATACGTACTGTTTGGCACAGAGAAATACCTGACAGAACTGTATGGCAATCCGATGCCGGCCGTGCAGAAGTCCAGACCTGCCGTCGGCAATTTTGTTTTTGGGGCGTTAGCTTCTTAAAACGGCAAAGAAACAACTCGCCCGCTCCGGCTGCCGCTATCTCGTGTCATGTTTGCTCGACTAATGGAACTTATCTGGACGCCACTACATGCACCGATGATTCAGATTGAGGTGTATGCATGCCCTCTATCTCAAATGGCTCGCCCGGACCGCAGCCGGCAACGAAGAACAGAATCGCCCCAACAACGACCAGAATGATGGTTATTTTCACAATATCTCCTTCTTAAGATATCTGACTTATTCTCCTTGAATGCACTGTTGTTCCTATAGAAATAGGATACCAAAAGAATCGAAAAAATGCAAGCAAAGAATGCAATATCAGTCCAAATTCCCATATTGAAGGTGCTCAATCGGCCATAAACAGACAAAAATCCGCTATTTTGTCCAGTAGTCGATAACAAGGACTTTGTTTAAGTGTGGCCCGAGGAGTTTACCGAACGCCTTATGGGCCGGATGCGGAATATACTTTGCCCTGTCGGCTTCACTGAGAAATGTCACAAAGAAACAGTGGGTGAAACCCTGCTGACGGTTTTCCACGCTCACATCCGTGCCCCATTCTAAGTCGTATATCGCATCGACCTTGTCCGGCAGCGCACAAAAAGCGTTCTCGATTTGCCTTATCTGCTCGTCGGTGGCTCCGTCCTTGAACTTGAACAGCACGACGTGGCGCAGGACCCGGCCCGGCACTTCAGCATGTCTCGCCACGGCAGGTTTGCCCTCGGTGATGTGCCTGGTTTCGTGGACATGGACACAGCCTGCCAAAAGAATCGCCCCGGCAGCCAGACACAATAAATTCCTGATCATGTTTCGTTACCTCCGGTAATTTATTTATGAACTCGTTTCTACCGTTTACCAAGCGTGGTATTTTATCAGCAAAATAATTTATCGTCCAGCCCAAAATCAACATGAACAATCCCGGCTTGCGCCGCGGCATCACCGGATTGGTTCAAGGAAATCTCGTATAACATAGGGACAGATTAGGATATCAAAGCAAAAACTCACTGATATGTACGGCACAGTCGCGGAACTTGTCGGCGGGTAATGTCACAGTTTGCCATTTCGGGCTGCGGCGTTTCATGAACTTGCGGTAATCTTCCAGCTTAACACAAAAAAACAGATACTTGTTTGCGTCGAAATCAAAATAATCCCTGCCGTCAAAATCGACGTCGATGTTCTCGGTTTTATAGGCAAAAACAAATGCGGCTTGATGGCCTTCGCCAAAGACCCGCTGCCACTTTGTCAGGCCCTCGATATCTCCGATTGTTACCCAGCATTCGAAGCCCGCCAATTTGGCCAGGCTGGTGCCCTTGAATTTTCTGCCCTTTACCTCGGCGATGACGATTGGCTTACCGGGCGGGTATAATAAAAAATCGAAGCTCTTGATGTCAGAGTGTCCGAAGGCTGTTCTTTTGTGCTCATCTACCGATTCGAACTCAATTCGATTGTCTATAAGCCAATTCTCGAAAGCCCGCTCGTAATGATTTGGAAAGGAGTCCTTCATTCCAAAAGCTCAGACTAAAAGATCACTTGTCCTGATTGAATAACAGCGGGGCAAGCTCACTCAGATAATTCCGCCATATTCGCCACTCATGGGCGCCTTCGGTAATGTGGCTGATGTGTTTGATTTTCTCGTTTTTCAGCCGCTCAAGAAATTTCTGGTTTGCCTCGAAAAGGAAATCTTTCCTGCCGCAGCCGATCCACAACAACTCAAGCTTTTCGTTTATCGATTCGGGCTCGGTCAGCAGCTTGACGAAATTCTGATCTTTCGGAATGGCCGAGCTAAACGCACCGACCCAGCCGAACAAATCAAGATTACCCAGTCCTATCGTAAGCGACTGGCCGCCGCCCATGGACAAGCCCGCTACGGCCCGGTTTTTTTGCTCTGAGCTGACACGGTAGGACTTCCGGACGTATGGGATGATGTCCTCAATCAGGTCCTTCTTATACGCCTCATACCTTCCTATGCTTCGCATAACCGGAGGGGAGGAAGGTGTATGGCCGTAAGGCATTACGATGATGAACGGCTTTGCCTTGTTCATGGCGATGAGATTATCCATGATAAAATTGGCACGCCCAACCACTGTCCATGCATCCACAGAGTCGCCAAATCCGTGGAACAAATACAGCACGGGATACTTGGTTTCCCGGCTTGTCTCGTAGCCGGGCGGCGTGTATACATAAAGCTCCCGTGTGACATCGAGAGACTTCGACTGGTATTTGTGGATGTGCACCGTGCCGTGAGGGACCTGCTGCTCTTCGTAGAACATCGGTTCGTCGCCGGGGATCTCCACGAGGTTCTTCGCGTTCCGCAGCCAGACCTTGAGCCAGGAATTAGATGGATCGACAATTTGCAGGCCGTCCACGATGAAAGTATACTCGTAGATGTCCGGCTCCACCGGCCCCAGAGTCGTGCTCCACAGCCCGTTCCCATCCTTTTTCATGGGCTGGTTGCCCTGTGTGAAGCCGGCATTCACTTCGACCAGTTTGGCCTGCGGCGCTCTTAGCCGAAATGTCACTCGACGGTCCCCGCGAACCTCCGGAGATATGATGCTCTGCCTTCGCTGAGCCTGGAGCCGAGAAGCGGGCCAGCCCAAAAGTGACAAGCACAGAACCACCAGGCCGAATCTGCAAAATCTCATTTTTTCTTCCTTCCAAATACAGCATACGTACGCTCTGAATCGCCCGCTAAATCACATGTATTTAAGCGGAGTCCAACTCGGATAAGAACTCATCGCAGCCCACAAGCTCCTGCTCGCCGGTAGCCATATCCTTGATGCCGATTTTGCCTTCTTTGAGCTCCTCTTCGCCTATGATTATACACTTCTTCGCGTTTTGTGCCGAAGCTTCTTTCAACTGTTTCGAAAGACCTCCTGTTTTATAGGTGATATTGGCCGAATATCCCATCGAACGCAGCTTTGCGATAATCCGCCACGCCTCGTTGTCGATGTCACCTATGCAGGCAACAAAATAGTCGATCTGCCGCTTCGGCACCTGTTTATCAAGCAGTCCCTTGTCCTTAAGGAGTATCTCCAGCACACAATCGCCCATTCCCATCCCGGTAGCCGAAATTGCCGGGCCGCCGAAATCGCGAAGGAGGTTATCATATCTGCCGCCGCCGCAGATGGCTCGAAGGTCGCCGACGGCGTCGTGCACCTCGAATACTATGCCCGTATAGTAGGCCAGTCCCCGAACGATGCCCGGATCATAAACACAAAAGTCACCCACTCCCATTGTTTCCAATGTATTAAGGACTTTCTTTATTTCTTTATACGCCGCGAACTCCTCCGATTCGGCATCTATCAATTCTCCAAGCTCCTGTATCGAGTCGATTTGCATAAATGACGATATTTTGGCAAGCGTTTCTTTGTCCGGCACCTGTTCTGCAAGCATTTGCTCGAACGTATCGGCAGGCAGCTTGGCTTTTTTATCGAGAACCACATATATAGATTCGAGTTTTTCGTCGGGTACGCCGTAACCCTTTAGAACGGCAGCCAATAACTTTCGGCTTGAAATTCTGACTTTGACATCTTTCGACGTCAGCCCGACGTTTCTGAGATAATCCACGGTGGTGAAAATGATTTCAGCATCAGCTATAGACTGATTTACGCCGATGATGTCGATATTCCACTGGAAGAATTCGCGGAGCCGGCCCTTCTGGGGGCGTTCGGCGCGGAACAGTCTCGGAACGGAGAACCATTTAATCGGTTTCGGCAGTGCGTTGATCTGCTGGTTGACCATTCGTGCCAGCGTCGGCGTGATTTCGGGTCTCAGGGCCAGGTCCCTGCCGCCGCGGTCCGTCAGCGAGAAAAGCTGCTCGGCGATTTCGTCGCCGCTTTTGATCTGGTACATTTTCAGGTATTCGCCAATGCCGCCGACGTATTCTTCGAAGCCGATCCGCCGGGACCCTGCCTCCCCGCCATCCACGATAAAATTGCGAATCGCCATGTCCGGCGGATAAAAATCCCTTGTTCCTTTTACCGACGGTATTTTCATTTCTTCTTCGCCTTGCGCTTACGCCTGGAGCTTTTGCCTTTCTGCTTTTCGATGACGTTGTTGTCGAATTTTATCTTTATATATTCTTCCATCTGCTTATCGTCGGTAAAGTGCAGCTCGTAGTCGTATTCGCCATCGACGAAATCGCAATCCGAATGACGGTATCCCCTGCAGATTTTCGGCCTTTTGTCATAAATCCTACAGTGATAGTCCTTTTCCGAGAGGTGTTTGCACTTGTTGTTCATGTTAATGTACCAGTCACCCTCCTCTACGAATACTGTGATATTCTTATGGCACAGATACCATCGAATATCATCATAGTCTTCCTTGTCTTCCGGTGTTTCGATCGGCAGCGCAAAGTACCTGCAGCACAGCCCGGTACATTTACCACATTGACTCTTTTTCGCCATTCCAACAAACTCCTATATAGCAGCAATAATAAACTGTCCGCTCAAAACGCCACACTATAAGCTATTGGCCATCCGCCGTCAAGGAAAGCAATTTGCCGGAGTTTTTGTAAAGATGAATCGAGCCGGATCCGTCCCAGGAAAAAACCGTGCTCTGCTTGGAATACGCTGGAAATACTCAAATCGGAGCTTTCAGAAGTGTGGAAGTTGCTTGATAGAAAGAGCAGTGAGGAGTAATCGAAATTGAGCGAATAAAGAGCAGGATTTTGACACATGTAACTGGAAGATGTGTTTGTAAAGAAGGCAATGCCTCTGAGCAACGGGCCCTGCCTTTAGGTCAGTGATTAAAACTCCACTATCGATGTATTTTTGTCTTGAATATACTGTAAGGCATCAAGCTCATCGTCAGCAAAATCGAAAACTATAAGAAGACCCGTCCGCACAAAGATTTGTTTGATTGCTGAAGGAAGATTATATAAGACAAGCTTGCGCCCGGATCCTTTGAGCAGTTTATCCAGTATCATCAGCCCGCAAATGCTTTCTGAAGTCAGGATTTCAACTTTGGAGAAGTTAACCAGCACGTCAAAGTCCACTGATTCACTGAGAAGTTTGTTGACAATGTCAATCTCCTGCCCGTGCTGCGGTAGTTCAGGCAAAGTGATTAGAAGGACATCTTCTGAAAAGTTCTGAATTCCCATAGCTTCTCTCCCAGTTTTATATGGAACTGCCTAAGCCGGATTCATACTCATTATCGGAATCGCCTTTGATACAGCCCGCCTTTAGGTAAAGTATAGTCAAACAATCGTCAAATCCAAACAGAATTTAGGGAAAAAGGGCCTATTTCGGATAAATAATCCTGCCCCTGATACCTTTTGGTCCGAATTTGGCAATCTTAGGGGGACAAAACTCATTTTAGAGCAGCCTGCCAATCGTTACGATATTCTTATTTATGTTTGACTTTTCCCTTGCCCTTGCCCTTGCCCATGGCCTTGCCATTGGCTTTGACGTTGACCTTAAGGCCCATAGGCAGCGACCTTCCAGATACGACCTTCCAGCCGCTATCGGGCTTGAGACTCATTTCCCATAAGCTGCCGCGAAGACGGTAAAAATAACCATCATGATAATAATGGTCGGAATGTCCAACGACGAGATATACCCCCCGGCCCGAATCGTAAACAAGCTCCATGCCGGCCACATGTTTGCGACGATACCCATGAGCGGGAGCGTGTGCAGGCGGCCCATTACCTTTTGAAACAGTCGGTTTATGGTAAACACTGTGTCTCGAACACGAAGCTGTCATAAGAAGAATACAAGCACATGTAACCACGAATGAGGTTATCGTTTTGAATGACATTTTTACCCTTCCCAGTATTTGTACAGTAATTTGATAGTAAGCCCTCATTAAAATCTAAGATACATTTCATCTCAGGTCAAATTAAGTATCCGACAAATACGCAGATGATGGAGCTAAATTTTGTCAAAATCGGATAAATAGCCCGGATTTTTCCGGTCGGAGGCATCTTTAGGCCTTGCAGAGGGATTAAGTCCGATATGATTAGTTTTCAGGCATAAAAAATATCATTGATGGATTGTATTGCCGTAACCGATTGTGTTATAATATGTCAAGGTAAATGAAACTGAGGAGTACATAAGGCTTTGATTAAAGATAGTGACAAACCTTTTTTAATACGATACCGGACTTCTAAGATATTAGCATCATGCGCAAACCACAAGGCTTTACATTAATAGAGCTTTTGGTAGTAATTGCCATCATTGCGTTATTGATGGCGATATTGATGCCGGCGTTGCAGCGTGTCAGGAAACAAGCCAGAGCGGTTGCCTGCCAGTCGAACCTTCACCAGTGGGTCATTATCTTTGAGATGTACACCGGTCAAAACGACGGCTTTTTCTGGAGCGGTGATTTTATCAGAGAAGGATGGGAGCAGTATTGCTGGACGGAGCCGCTCAGGCCGTTCTATAACAATGACGAAAAGATGCGCCTGTGCCCGATGGCTACGAAATTTAGAGATTACTGAGATTAATTGGAGATAAAGAAGCAAATGAAGGTAATATTTAAGATTCAAGCGTTTAGTATATTTATTGCCGCCTGCCTGATGATATCGAACCTTTATGCAGCGCAGAATTGGTCCTCATTCCGCGGTCCCTCGGCTTCCGGTGTCACGGAAGGATATCCAACTCCGACCGAGTGGGATGCGGCTCAATCCAAAAATGTCCTCTGGAAAACCGCCATTCCGGGCCTCGGCCATTCGTGCCCGGCAGTGTGGGAAGATCGAATCTTTGTCACTACCGCGGTCCGGGGACAGGGACAATCGAGCCTGAAGGTGGGCATGTATGGAGATGTCAAGTCGGTGGATGAAAAAGATGCTTTCAGTTGGCATATTTACTGTATCGACAGAAAGACCGGCGGCATTCTATGGGATCGACAATCATACAGAGGAAAGCCGAAGGTGAAACGACACCCCAAGTCCAGCCATGCAAACTCCACACCATGCACGGATGGAAATTACGTCGTTGCCTTTTTCGGATCCGAAGGAATGTACTGTTACGATATGGAGGGAAACCTCGTATGGAAAAAGGACCTCGGTGTCCTTGACTGGGGCTTCTTCCGCAGTCCCTCGGCGCAATGGGGAGGGGGCAGCTCGCCCGTTATCCACAAACAGATGGTAATCCTGCAATGTGACGTTTAGAAAAACTAGTTTCTTGCCGCTTTTGATTTGAAAGACGGCACGCTTCTGTGGAAAACGCCCAGAACCGATGTTCCGACCTGGGGTACACCGACCGTTTATAATGCGAAGGAATATTCCCAGATTATTGTCAACGGATACAAACATATCGGCGGCTACGATATCGAAACGGGCAAAGAAATCTGGAAAATGAAGGGCGGCGGCGATATCCCGACCCCAACGCCTGTTGTTGCTCATGGCCTTATCTATATAACCAATGCGCACGGGCGAATGTCCCCGATATACGCCGTGCGCGTCTCGTCGACAGGTGACATATCGCTGGATGAAAATCAAACCAGCAACAAGCACATCGCATGGAGCTACGCAAAAGGCGGAAATTACATGCCAACGCCTATTGCGTATAAAGATTATCTCTACTTCGGTTCGGATAGAGGCACGCTAAGTTGTTTCGAGCCTGAAACCGGAGAATTAAAATACCGCGAAAAATTAAGCTCGAAAGGCGCTGCATTCTCGGCTTCTCCCGTCGCATCTGACGGCAAGATTTATTTTACCGCCGAGAAAGGCGAGATATATGTTGTGCAGGCGGGACCTGAATTCAAATTGCTCGCTGTCAACAAGATGGACGAGACCTGCATGGCAACGCCGGCGATTTCACAGGGAACCCTGTTCTTTAGAACCAGACATCACCTGATGGCAATAGCAGGACACGGCCCGCAAAAATAAAAATGTCCCTCACTCACAAAACCCTTCAGCCGCCCGGGATATTGTAGATTTCTCACGCTCTCCAAGGACGCTGACGGCTAATCTTCTTTGAGAACACCTGCTGGGCGATGAGCGAATCTTCGATAATCTGAAAATCGAACATTCCCACGCAGGCAAAATCGGCCCCGTTCTCGAAGACATACTTGAAACTGACGCTGGGATGGATTGCGCCGGCGGCCAAAACCTTGAAGGCAATCCAGGGCGTTTCGAGTGTTTTCATATACGCGATTGTCTCTTCCGGCGTGCGGGCCCAGATATTATCGTTTTCAGGATCGATATCGGCCGACCAGTAATTCCCGGGATGAAGCGTCTTGACCCAGAAATCGGGTTCGAGTCCGCCTTTGACACAGGCCTTGACCGTATCGAGTAAATGCGCGCCCAATCCGCCGGGTATGCCCTGCTCCTTAATATATTCGAGCGCCTCGCCTAATAGATCAACCTGGCCTTTTTTGACCGCTTCGTCGGCCAGTCCGCCCTGGATATAC
>SDBT01015863.1_pt1 | contig 11959 bp, 6 predicted proteins | sample 2277101 | NCBI WGS metagenome assembly SDBT01 (sample SAMN10404973, study PRJNA504765) | marine sediment metagenome | isolation source: marine sediment core GS10_PC15, 103 cmbsf | place: Arctic Ocean: Southern Knipovich Ridge | collected 2010
GCTATTTGTAGAATAATAATACCGTTGTTGATCATTTGAATGATCAAGGCACCCAGTAAGGCTCCTAAAGCAGAACCACGTCCACCACTTAGACTTGCTCCTCCCACAACCGCAGCAGCAATGACATCGAGTTCATAACCTCTTCCCGCATCTGATGAAGCAGAGCCGTAATACCCGAGCATGATCATAGCTGCAATACCTGTCATCAAACCAGCTAGTGTATACACTTTTAGTTTAATTAATCCCACACGAATTCCGCTGAATCGAGCAGCTTCTTCATTGCCTCCAACGGCATAAATTTGCCTGCCTGTTACCATATATTTGAGGTAAATAACGGATAAAACTGTAACCAAAAGCATGATAGTCATTGGAACTGGATAAAGATTTGAACCAATTTCATAACGAATAAATCCATCTGTGAACTCGGAGGGAAAGAACGTATAGGCTTGCGCTTTGGTCATAACAAAGGCAATGCCTCTAAAAATTGCCATGGTACCCAAGGTAATGATAAATGGATGTACTTTCAATAGGACAACCATACCACCATTGAGTAATCCACACAACAATCCAACACCGGCGCATATGAGTATACCAATTGGAAGAATTAGGCCGGGTGGGGTGTCCGCACCCGGTCCTGCCGGCCCAAAATAATTAAAAAACATAGCCCCACATACAGCCGCCAGACAATAAGCAGATCCTACCGACAAATCTATACCTCCGGTAATGATTACAAAAGTGACTCCAATTCCCATGATGGCAAAGAAAGAAGTATTTTTTGCCAGTTTGTCTAAATTATCAACACGTAAAAACTTGTTCACTTGATAGACCTGGCCGGTTTCATTGTCGCGGATGTCAATATTACCACCAAAAATGGTTAAAATTAGACCTAAAACTAATATAACTCCTACTAACCCGGTCTCTTTAAAATGTAAGATTTTTATTATTAATCCTTTTGTTGATTTTTTCTCTAAACTACTCATGCATCTGCCTCACCGGTGGTGATTCCAGCCATTAACTGCATAATCGTTTCCTGTGTCGCATATTCCCTATTGACTTCACCAACAAATATTCCTTGACGTAACACCATAATTCTTGTACTCAGATTTAAGATTTCGGACATTTCTGAGGAAATTAAGATTACGGCTTTTCCATTACATGCTAATTCATCAATCAAAGAATGAATTTCCGCTTTTGCACCAATATCCACTCCTCTGGTAGGTTCATCAAATATAATTAAATTACATTTCCGGGCCAACCACTTGGCTAAAATAACTTTCTGTTGATTACCTCCGGAAAAGCTGGCCATTTCTGTGTCAGGATTAGCCGGTTGAATACTCAGACGATTGAAATATTCCGATACAATACTACTTTCTTTCTTTGCCGATATAAAATTGAAAAGTTTAATATTCCTAAGAGATGGTAAACTTATATTATGACCAGCGTTCATACTCAATACTAATCCTTGCCTTTTACGATCCTCCGGAACAAGACCGATACCAAGAGTCATTGCCTGTAAAGGAGAAGAAATAGATACAAGATGGTCATTAATATGTAAATTTCCCTCTAAATTCGGATCAAGGCCAAATAGACTCAGAGCGATTTCACTTCGACCAGATCCAACCAATCCCGCGATTCCTAATACCTCTCCCGACCGTACAAAAAAGTTGATATCATAAAACTTTCCATGAGAACAAAGTTTTTCAACGCGTAGAAATTGCGGGCCCGGTACGATTTGAGTGTGACCGGGAAAGTATTTTGATAACGATCTACCTATCATCGAATGTATCAGTTCCTCTTCATTTGTCTGGGAAAGTGGCTTGGTCTGTACATGCTGTCCATCCCGAAGAACAGTCACAGTGTCACATAGATGAAAAATCTCCTCCATACGATGTGATATATAGATAATTGTTGTTCCCTTTGATTGTAATTCCTCGATTATTTGGTACAATCGTTCGGTGTCAGAAATAGACAATGAACTGGTGGGCTCATCCATTACGATCACCCGAGCGCCATTGGATAAGGCAGCAGCAATCTGAACCAGCTGAATTTGGCCCGTTGATAAATTGCCTAATTCTTCATCCACGTCGCAATAAGCCCCTATTTCTTCCAGTAATTCCCTACTTCTTTTACGTAATTCGCTGTTATGAACAAATAATCCCCTTCGAGGTAGCGATGAGAGAAATAAATTCTCCGCTACAGATAGATTTGAACAATATGCCAGTTCCTGATGAACGACTCCTATTCCCGCTTTATGAGCATCGAGTGGAGAATGGAAGTGTTTGATTTCCCCATCCAAGGTAATGTTTCCTGCATCGGGCTGATAAATACCGCAAAGTATTTTTCCTAGAGTACTTTTACCAGCACCATTCTCACCAATTAATGCGTGACAACTACCGACCGAAATACCGAACGTTACATCGTGTAATGCAACTACACCTGTGAAGCGTTTGGTTATCGATTGAAAACGGATAAGCTTCTTTTTACTACTGGTTGTTTCCTTTGAAGTATTACTCATACGTTCATCACTGACGGTACTTAAATCAGAAAACTCTTTACCTTAATTCTTCTTCATTCTAAACAATATTTCAGACAAAATTAGTTGTTTTTTTATCACTGGACCTTCATAATGTACTTCTAATCCAAAATTTCCGCCTCCTTGATAATAGAGGATTTCAAAAGGATAAATACCCGCTTTAAGAGCAACCTGCCCCCTTACTTCTTTCATAAGATGAAATCCAACATTATCAACTATCCTCCTATTACTAATATAGAGTTCGCTGCCATCATCGGATCTTGTATAAAATGTGTAAATACCCTGATGAGGTATTTTTATAAATCCAGTAAATCTAAAACCAAAGTTTTTATCTTTTTCACGTGGTGATAAATCAATAAATGAAGATGTGCCTGACTTTAAAGGAGATAAATTTTCAAAATTATTCCTTTCTTGCCACTTTTGCTCATAATAATCAAAATTAACGCCATGCACCAAAGCATCAATGCTGAGTCGCGATTCCATATAAGATGTACTATTGAATGACTCAACACATTTAACACTTCTGGTTCCTTCTTTACTATAGGCAATAGCCGTGACGATTGTACTATCGGTCAATACTATGGGTTGTGTGTAAAGATTCGACTTTTGTGATGGAATACTACCATCTAAAGTATACCGTATTTCATCATTATTTCTGTTTTTCATCTGTATTTCAATTTGTTCCAGGAATATCGTACTTTTGGGAGAAATTTTGGGAGGATACACCATTTTATCACTGGTTAACCATACAATCATATCACTTGATTCTCTATTTGCCCAGGCAAAATAGGGAATCGCTAAAAATTCTTGAATTTCCCGTGTTGAACCTGGACCTTTATCTTTTAATACATTACCTCTAAGCACAGTTAAGCCAGAAAGGATGTCCTCTCCGAGTTCACTTCTCAAAGTTGTTGAATCCGGGATAATAAGATCAAATACATCACCACCATTATCAACACCTTCGGCGCAATAGACAATCGGTCCACGCATTAGAGCTAGACGTCCAAGATTGTTCTCAACAGCGGGATGAGCAATCTCTTTACGGATCGACATTGGGATTAAAATTTCGATAATATCTCCCTTATTCCACCGTCGATCAATGCTGACATAGCCGCGATACATATCCAAATCAGTTAATTCATCACTATTAACTTTCACCATTATCTTCTTCGACCAGGAAGGGACACGTAGATTAACGGCAAAGTTTGCTTCCTGGTCGGGATTGATTTTTATCTTAATTTGACCTTCCCAGGGATATTCTGTTTCCTGACGTATGTCAACTCGTGTGTTATCAAGCAGAACGAAGGCTTTGCTGTCCACATAAAGATTTACATATATGCCATTACCATCATGAGCGTAAATATAACCGGGCATCGCTGCGAGAATTTTCAATAACATGGGTGGGCAACAGGGACAACCGTGCCAAGACCAACGATCTTTTCCCTTATTAGTTTCGAGCGAATTTTGATAGAAATATCTGTTACCTTGTGAAGAAACACCGGATAGTATGTTGTTATAGAGCACCCGTTCTAATTCATTTGCGTATTTGGCATTCGCAAAGGCAAGATTCATATTATGATGAAAAAATCCCGCCCCAACAGCCGCACAGGTTTCCAAATATCCATCATTTGGAAGATAGTAATCGGCGCCAAACTTCTCGTCCTGATGCGTGGAGCCAACTCCTCCTGTGATATACATGCGTTTAGATACCATATTCTCCCAAACACGCTGAATAGTATAAAAATAATCCCTACGGTCATTTTCCATTGCTAAGACTGTCATTCCATTGAATGCCAGGGTTGCCCTTACGGCGTGGCCCTCGATAGTCTCTTGTTCAAGCATGGATTTGTGGTCCTGGGCATAGGCTCCTAAGCTTTTTCGCCCCTCATGATTCCCACGATTTTCAATCCAGAACTGGGCTAATTCTAAGTATCTTCTTTCGTCCGGTTTCATCGATAATTTATTCTTTAAATCAGGGTGAGTTACAAATAATTTATAAAGTTTAGTGAATGATTCTTCCGGAAGTGCGTGACCAGGGATTATATTTTTTTTTGGAGAAGGTCCAATATAATCACACATATAATTTGCAAATTTTACTGCAGTAGATAATAAATTTACCTTCCCAGTTGCTAAATAATGATGTACCGCTGCTTCCACCAGAGCTCCCGAATTATAAACATCATGTTGCCATCTGATATTACCCCCGTTTTCACCCCAACGATGCTGAGGTTCCTCTAATTGTGTGTAAGTATTAATATATCCATTGGGATCTTTAGCTGCAGCAGCGGCAATTCTCTCAATATAACCATCCAACCTTTTGTCAAGCTGTTTGTCACCCGTAATACACAGAATATCAGAAGCTGCCCTCATGGTTTCATAAACAAGCCCGTCATACCAGGGTGGTCCGATATGCTTTCCCTTAATACCATCACGTATCATATCAAAATTAGTAAATGCACCCCCCCACTGCTTCTCAAATTTATCTAAGACATCCGGTAACGTGACTTTGTAAATAGTTTTTAGCTTATCAGCCCAGAAACCTCCTGTGACTTTAACATCTGTTATGGGAACTGGTTGTAAAATGTGAGGAGATTGTATAGTGTCAGCACTTTTTTCGTCATTTATTCTGCATGTGGAAATTATGGTATTTAAAAAGAAGAGTATTAGAAATATTAAGACCGGTTTGATTAAATTTTTATTTAAGGTGGGGGCATTGCCTAATGATGGTTTCATAGATAAGTCCTCTCAGAAATTATATAGATAAGTTTCTACATTACATAAACATCTAAGCCGGCTTGCTCAAATATTTTTGTATTCATATTCACTTCCTGTTGTTCATCAAATCTTGGATTAAATTTTAATCCTGCTGATTTATATTTTGCACCAGCTGTTTTATTGTAAGACAACAATTCGACTCTTTGCAAACCTGGTAAATGCTTGATTTTTTCTGCAATGGCTGAAAGATTTTCATCCCTGTCAGTGACTCCAGGTATGAATGGTATACGAATAATATAAGGTGTGTTCATTGTACTCATAACTGTTAGATTGTGAAGAATTCCCTTATTGCTAACATTTGTGTATTTTAAATGAAGACCTTCATCTATTAGTTTAAGGTCAAATAATACTAAATCAGATTTTTCAACAACCTTACGAAAATCCTCTTCACTTGCATAACCCGATGTATCAATAATGACATGAATATCATCTAATAAATCGATAACCTTTATAATAAATTCTGCTTGTAAGAGCGGTTCACCACCAGAAAAAGTCACACCTCCTTCATTTGCACGGAGAATTTGAGCTTGTTTATTTAAGATAATTGCTAATTCCTCAGGTGTATAAATATCACCAGAAACTCGATCACCCACAGGTGTTGTGATTACTTGAGGGACAACAGATAATCCTTCAGGATTATGACACCAGCTACACGATAATAGGCATCCTTTCATAAATACCGTGGTACGTATCCCTGGTCCATCATGAACAGCAAGCTCGACAATATCAAATACTACCGCTTCCAATTTATTGTTTCCGCTGGCCATTAAATTAATCTCCCAAATTTGAATCGACTTTATGGTCAATATAAAATGCTGATTTTGGAATTACCTGTGCTTTTATTCCAACTCCCGAATAAAATACACTAAGATTGCAATCATATTCATTTCCCCGCAATATACAAGCAAGATTGTATCTATATTTTTTTTATCTGTACAGCTGTTAGTGTTGATTTATTCAGTGGTAAATCAAACGCTAATTTTCCCTGTTTGGTATTTTTCTTGATTTTTTTATCATCTATAATTAGGACATAGGTTCCTTCCGGCAGCCCTTCCAACGTGAGCCGGGTATTATGGGCGTTACCAAAACGATTCTCAAGCACAAAGTGAATGGCACTGAGGTCTTTTTTTATAATAACAGGTTCATCCTTTACAAACCCATCACTTTTAAGAGATAAATGAAACCGGTTTTTTTTATCCAGATAGTGTAGCCTCTGACGAACCCCATCTTTACTCCATATTTTTAAGGCAGAAGAAGAATCGTGACTGACTTCACCACCATAAGCGATCAATCCAAATACCGGATGTTCTGCGACAATGGTGGCAGCACTGTAAATTTGTGCGGCTGTACCATGACCGATCTCACCGTCCAGTGGCCAGATGCCCCTGGGAAGCCTTCGATCGGTACGTCTACCCCCATACATCCATGGGATATTACTTTTAGAAGCCTCGTAGGCCCATCCACAACTGCCATCGTTTTCTTTTCCACTATACCAGAAGCCATAATCACTTTCAGGTGTACCTGCATTCATTAAAGCCCAGGGTGCCGTGAGAGAGGCGTAGGCAAGATCCATCAGTTTCATGGGGTCGTCTGAATAACGCAACGTGTAATCCAAAAGCGCCCATCCTCCGATGGTGGGATGATAGCTCAGACAATAATACGACCAACCCGTATTGCAACCACTCGATCCGTAAAAATAATAAGTTGGCGTAAGCCATCCCCGGCAGGCAACATTGGCCTGGTTCGCCTTATGAAGATATTCTAAACCGTGTTCCGGTTTTACAGAGGGATGGGAGTACCACTTCCCGGAATTATTATTCTGCCAGAGATTTGTATCCGGTTTCATAGGATGATTTATTGCATACTTGCCCATAGCATGACATCCGCTGAATACCGAAGGATCTCCCCAGGCCATTTCGGTTCCAAAAGCAATGGGCGTATCGTAAAGTGCGTATTTGACTTTTTTCTCCCATTCATTGCGAAGTTCTTCCGCTTTTTCTCGCTCACCTTCTCGTATTAGGGCATCGATGATCTCCGGAAGAAAGCGCTCGTGGTGATGGCTGACAAAATAGGCCCAGTAAATATATTTATCTTCACCCCATTGGCCATCGGGAAATATCCGTGTGGTATTATAAAACGCCATCGCTGTGAGCCAGGCCCGGTATAAATAATCCATTGCTGTTAATTCTGTAAATATTTCATTTTTCCTGGAAATCAGGTACATATTATAATACATATAAAAATAATGCGTATAATCATAACTGCGCCATAACCTGCTTATATCTTTAAGATTAAGTTCCCGTTGATAAATCCAGCCTTCCTTACCACCCGAACCATAAATAGCTCCGGGATAAGGATCCTCTTTATCGGTTCGTTGGATACCTCCCCAGACGAAATTATTCAGATAGCGGTCAAGTGCCCGGATTTGCTCTTTATCAGGCCAAACCACATTTTTTTGAGAAAGAAAGACACCATTTGCCGGCCCCGGATCATCCCCGCCATTCACAAAATAGGATGGATATTTTCCTTTATTCTCAGGTGTTAGGCTTTCCTTTTTATCCATATCCCATAAATGAAATAATCCATAATACCATTTACTCTTATCCCGGCACTGGTTCCGGGTGACAAACTCAGCCCGTTTTTTAATCAATGTTTCAATAGACTGACAACAAAAAAACTCCAGAGGCATAGCATTTTTACCATTGTAGTTTACAATAAGTTTATTTTCACCCAGGTGGTCAAAACTTACCCTGTATACATGCCTGTCTTTTTCTTTTTCACCGCAATACTCCAATCTGGTTTGTTCCGGAAACTCAGATGATATTGAATCGATGGTGTTTTTTGTATGCAGTGAGAACATAACCGACTCGCCTCTGGGAACCGTCATCGAACCGGCGACTTGTACATCAAATAAACCTTCACGGTATAAAATATCCCGGACCGCCTCAATGTCTTCTGCCCATTGAATTTTGAAACTATACAAAACTTTTGATCCTTCCGTACCGGAGGGAGTGAGACTTATACCGGTATGCGGTTGACGCCAGGTGCCGGGTTGAACTTCTGGACCCCGGGCAGCAGAATGAATATAATAAACATAAGTACCCGACCATTCTCCCACGTGCCGGTCCATTAACTGTTCAAAAAATTCAATCTGGGTACCTTCCTGAGGAGTTATTACAAGATATGGCCCTTCACCGTTACAGCGGATAGCAAGTAGAAATGAAGCGGGTCCACCAATAAAAGATTGCGGGAAGACACGCTGAACATAGGTAGTTAACATATTATGAACAAAGTGATTATTAAAGACTATCGGCAAGGCAATATCACCTATTTCCAGAGTTTTCTCCGATATATTTTCAAATTCCATGGTCCAGAGGATATGGTTATCATGCAATTCAAATTGTCTTGATAATTGAAGAGCAGCTTTATCGGCAAGGGTACTCCGATCGGATAGATAGCCTCTTTGAATCAACCTTTGTATTGTATTTGATTCACTTCGCTCAAGCCGAGAATCATCCAGCACGATACCATCCCATCCTGATTTATCACTAACGCGGGCCCTGATTTTTATTTCACCCAGTACTTTCCCGGGATGCAGAAATTCCGTTTTTGTCAGCTTTGATGGATCTGCTTCTACAGAGAGACGATGGAAATATTCGTTTGGATCTCTATATTTCCTTAGATGAGTCTCATCTTTAGTATATTTGATACTGGTAATACCCTCACCGCTGTCTTTGAATTTGATTTCAAACTGTTCATTGGTAACCGGTAAATCATTCGCCATGATTAGATTCCATGTGATAAAAATGATAAAGATAAAAGTATGCATGATGAGAATTCTCCCATAAATAGATTTAAACATGGTGTTATTTTTTTGTGAATTTGTCTATACAAAATTCGTGTGATAAAAATATTGATAAGTTTATTCCGGTAATAAATATTCGGAGGAATTCATTTTTGTTATATACTGACCTTTAGACAGCTCAGAAATTTATCACACATACTTATCTGTTTATCCATATAATACTTGTAATTTTCGAAGGGAATATCAGGAGGGACACTATGATCTACACAGGGCAAATATCCGCCCCGGGCAACCAGAGGAAGTCTCTTCTGCAACTCTTCCTGAATAACCAAACGATCTCGGGCTAAAACCCTTTTATCAATTCCACCGATTAAACGCAAATCCTTGCCATATTTTTCAGCTAAACGGACGACATCATTTCCTGCGGCGACTTCGTTCGGGAATACACAATTTATACCAGATACAAGCCAGTGGGGAATGAGTTTCTCACAGTTACCATCAGAATCAACCATGATGATATCGATACCCCTTTTTGTGAGTTCATCATTTACTCTGCGATAATTTGGTACCATCAATCGTGCCACGTGTTGGGGTGAAATAAGCGGGCCCTGGTTGTAGGCCATATCTTCCCACCAGACTGCAAAATCAATAGGAACATTGAGAGCGTCTAATACATTCTTAATTATCGAAATATATAAATCAGCCAGATGGGTCATCATCTCTTCCACCCATGCCTCATCCTCATAAAGTGCCATAGCTATATCAGTTAATCCTAGCCAGTTTCTTGGCATGCCAAAAAGAGAACCTACAAAAAATTCGATCGGAAGATCGGAAGTCAGCAGTATTCGACGAGCTTCTTCAAAATTATTTGCATTTGGTGAACTTTCGATGATTACCCGCCCATCTTTTACTATTTTAAAATAATCCCGGCCAGGTGTGTTCGGATCTAATTGCGTTTTATTAAAATATTTCCAATCGTCTCTGCAGGATATAGGTCTGGTAATATATTCCGGCATTGACATTTCCGCTGCATCATCTTTAAATTGCTTAACCAGGAATCCTTCCTCGTTACAGAGAATATCAAATTTCTCTGTGCTTTCCACAACCTTTTTTTCAGTCTCCGGCCAAACTCCAAAATTTACACGTAACTGTAGATACCGGTCTACTTTAAAATTGTCATTGACGCTTTCAGGTTATTTAATGTCACTGGTAATCCTTCCGTATGCCAGCGATCGATGGTTTGTTGCCAGAACTGTGTACCGCGATTCTCATTGCCAAACCAGCCGAAAGTCCAGTTCCAGTTAAACATTCGTTCCGGTTGTTTATAGTGCATAAGGTGGTTAAATATTTCTCGAGGTGTCTGCATTTGTGATCCTTTGAGTATTTTTTAGTTGTCTGCCGGGGATAAAACAGCTTTTTTACCATGCTTGGCGATTAATTTCATTGGTTTACCGTTGATCTTGCTGCCTTTGGTGCAGTAAGTAAAGCCGGTATCAAAAGCCAGAGGTCTGTATCCCAAAAATTATGCCCGTAATACATGTCATGCTGTGTTAAACCAAAAGGGGGTGTTCCGGCTTTGGTGGAAGTATGAATTCCTGGAGACGCGGAGTTTATAATGACCAGACTTAACCTGAGTCAATTTCGGTCCACGCATGACAATGGTTGCTACACCCAAACGACCGCGATCCGTTACTAAGACAACTAGGAACAAATTTATCGTCAAAAGTTGTACAAGTTAGCTTAAGTATTCGTTGAATATATTTCATACCATGTCCCTTAGAGAGATGAGAATTGTGTTAAGTGATATGTGAATAAATAGTAGATACTTCTAAAGAATGGCCTATATTGCCATTCCGAGCGAAGCGAAGGAATCTCATAAGATCAATAATAACAGGAGATTGCTTCGTCCAATTCCTTCGCTTCGCTCAGAACAGGCCCCGCAATGACAACATTATGTTATCATTTTTCAGAAGTCTCAAATAAAATAACTAATTCTGGGTGTTCAATTGCAGGGTATAATAGCGATCTACCTGAGGATTTGGAATACGTGATATTTCTCCATTGATCCAGAGAACCTCAATTTTCTCGATTTTATCAATATCACCCAATCCAAAATGGGCTGATGAGGGGTGCTGTGCATAATATGTATCACCGGTTACTATATACCTTTCACGAGTACCAAAAGAACCATGAATAGTCACTTTTGCACCAATTGGCGACACGCCGGGAATGTTACTTTTCAAAAGAACCCCGATCCAGTGATTATTAGTTCTTAATTGATTCTTTAAAATATGTAGGTAATCAATGGGCAATTGGCCCCGACTTGTGTTGTTTTGCGTTCTTTCGACAACTAATAAATCCATTCTACCATCAAGATCCAAATCTGCGGTAACAATATTACGGCTATCGAATTCAAAACCCACATCCATTAAAAATCCAATATCCAGGAAATCTTTCCCCTCTATATTCATTAAGAGCTTATTATGTTCAAATCCATTCCAGGAGATCTTTCCGGTAGTTAATCCCCTCATTGATGCTGGTCGGAATTCATCACTGAGATACTGGGCAACTTCCGGGCGTTCTTGTGAATCACCGAAATAGACATCATGTGTCCAATAATAACTATCAAAATCTTTGACCGACCTACCACTCATATGACCATTGGCAACATATAAATCATCATCTCCATCATTATCAAAATCAAAGGCAGATGCTGCCCATGCCCAGCCCGTTTTGGCAACATTATCATTCAACGACGTTTGCCTAAAGCGACCATTATTTGCTTGATACAACCGGTTGCCAAAAGTCATTTCAGATCGTTTTTCATTATAGAGAGTATTTTGTGG
>SDBT01015864.1_pt1 | contig 11959 bp, 11 predicted proteins | sample 2277101 | NCBI WGS metagenome assembly SDBT01 (sample SAMN10404973, study PRJNA504765) | marine sediment metagenome | isolation source: marine sediment core GS10_PC15, 103 cmbsf | place: Arctic Ocean: Southern Knipovich Ridge | collected 2010
GACGGGTGTCTCCGGCACGGGCTCTGAGGCCAGCCAGCGAGCTGCCAACGTTATCGCCACGGCCGAAGGTGCGCTGGATGTTACCACCAACATTCTCTTAAGATTAAGAGAACTCGCCGTACAAGCCGCCACCGACACCACCAACCGTACCCTGCTTATCGAAGAAGCAAATCAGCTGGTCGCTGAATTGACCAGGGTTGCCACTGACACAGAATTCGTTGGTAATACTCTGCTCAATGGTAGTTTCCAGTCTGGAGTGATCCAGGTTGGTGCTAACCAGGGCCAGACCATCAGCTTCTCTATCGGTGATGTCAGGGCTGCAGCCCTGGGTGAAAGGGCAACGACAACAGTAGCCCTGGAGTCGGGAACCGCTGAAGGTGGTTTTGACTATGGCGAATTTACTATTAATACTACAAATGTTGCAGCCACCCAGAGTTCTGATGACCAGGTATCAGTTCTGGATTTGGTGGGTTCAGCAGGGGTGAGAAATTTTGATCTGTCGTATACCTTTGCCAACCAAGGGACGGCTGCATCGATTAGTGCGGATCATGTTATGATAACAAATGGCATCTCGACCGTGACGCTTGGTGCATTAGGCAGTGGAAGTGTTATAGCTGATGTAGTAGCATGGGTAAATGCCGGAGGTCTGGACGGTCTTACCGCATCAGTTGCCGGTAATGTACTCAAACTTACAGTCGCTAGTGGTTATGATGTAGGTTTTAAAACCAGTGGTATAGCAACCGCAGATTTGAGCATAGCAGGCATTTCTTTATACGCTGCCACCAGTCGTGTATATTCTGTCATGATCAATGATGGAGGAGCTGCAAAGATCTCTGGCTTAACCATAAATGGTGAAACCATCGCTACGGTAAGCCTTGCCCAGGGGGCGAGTGTGGTTACGGTAACAAGTTTTACTTCCCTTACCACTATCAGCAATACCGATACGGCCTTTCTCACTGCCATGATTGCTGCTATCAATGCCCAGACCAACCTAACCGACGTCACTGCAAGGGCTGGTTCCGCAACTACAATGCTAAAAACCTTGGTGCTGACTGCTGATGAAGGTAAGGATATCGAAATTGGTTCTCTTGCCGGTATTATGGCTCAAGCATCATTTTATAATACCACTGGATTAGCCTCTGCCAACTATGCTCAGGCTGCTGACACCACAACCTACAATGGTCAGTCAAGCGCTATGGCCAAGGTGGCTGCTATCGATTCAATCAAGTCAATCACTAAAGTTGATGCCATGGTGGCTGCTACTGTCGTAACAGGTACTGCAGCTGTTGGAAATGTGGGCATAGATGATGGAGATCTCTACATTAATGGTATTAATATTGGTGCGATTACGGTGCTGGATAATGATTCCAGTTATGCTCTTGCGGCTGCCATTAATGGTAAATCTTCTACAACGGGTGTAGTTGCTTCCATTAATACGAGTAGTCAGGTGGTATTAACCGCATCCGATGGGAGGAACATCTCCATAGTAGCTGCGAGTGATGTCGAAACGGCACTCAATGTAAGCTCTACCGTTAATAGAGGTGGTGTAGTACTCAATTCCAATGAGAGCTTTATTGTTGCTGGTACTACTGATGATTTTGGTGGTAGCACAGGCATTGCTGGGACTTACACTACTTCTCTGAATGATCCGGTGAGTACACTTGACCTATCCACCCAGATTGGTGCTGATAGTGCGCTGGCTACTCTGGATGCTGCTGTTACGCAGGTCAACACCATCAGGTCACAGCTTGGTGCTATCCAGTCAAGGATAAGCTTGACCATAATAAACCTGACCACCACCGCTGAGAACCTTGCAGCATCTGATTCTCGAATCAAGGATGTGGACTTTGCTGCAGAGACATCCGTATTTACCAAAAACTCCATTCTGACCCAGGCAGCTACCGCCATTCTGGCACAGGCAAATCAATTGCCGCAGTTAGCACTGCAGCTACTTGGTTAACTTGATGAAGGCTAATTACCATCTTTGGGGATGGGGGGATAATCCCCTCACCCCCAGGAAGTATGCTGTTAGGAGGTAAAGGAAAATGACCTCAAACATTAATGAGATTGTTGCTCCTGTGATTGAGCAGCTCCGAGGCAACGCTTCTTCCAGGGTGTCTAATCCGACTGGGAAAGGTAGTACGGATGTAGTACGGGAGAATACTTCGGTAAAGCCTTCAGCAAGTGAAAATGTAGGAAACGTAGATGAAAAACCTTCCAGGGAAACAATAGAAAAAATCCTTGTCAAGGCTAATGAACTGGCCAGGAAGTTTAGCAGGGAGCTAAGCTTCTCTTATGATGATAGGATTGATAAGATTGTAGTGAAGGTTATGGAAGGTGATACCGAGAAGGTTATTCGGCAGATCCCACCTGAAGAGATGATCCGTCTCTCTTTGAGGATGGATGAGATTATGGGAATGCTTATTAATCAGAGTGTATAAAGGAGCACATAAGAAAAGAGGAGGGTAGACTCTACCCTCCTCTTTTATCTCTTTCGAAAATTACGACTTTAATTGAACCACGAAGTTTACCCCGTTAGAAGTAAAGGGTACTTCTAATGAGAGAGGTAGAAGTAAGGAAGATGGTGAATGTTGTATCGACGATAATGTTAATACTTCTAATGGGGACCACGAAGAAACACTAAGGAAAAAAGGATCTTGGATTTTAATGCCGAAATCCGCAATCCAAATTCCACATTCGTTTAATCCAGTCTCCTGGTATGGATATTGCTCAACAAGTAATTAACCACTAAGTCGCAAAGTACACAAAGTGTGCTGAAATAATGTAAAAGCAGGGTAAGTTATTTAATTGTATTAGTAATCTTATAAAGAAATAACAAAAGTACTTTGTGCCCTTTGCGACTTTGCGGTTGTAAATAGGATTAATTTGCCCACTAAATTTTTTGGACACAGATAAAAGCAGATTAGCAGGATTTTAAAGATAATAAAATGACAAATTATAAATGAATTCATATGCCTTAATTTTTTAAATGTTATCAGCTTTTATCTGCGCAAATCTGCGTCCCATTAAAAGGAGAATACTATGGGAGTTGCCTCAAGCCTGGGATTAATCTCAGGAATCAATTATCAAGACCTGGTGAGCAAGCTCATCTCGTTGGAGAGACGTCCTGTCACCCTACTGCAGAACAGGAAGGTAGATATCCAGACTAAGATGGGGGCACTGAGCTCTCTTAGTGTAAGGCTCTCCTCGCTCAAGGCTGCTGCTGAAAAGCTGGATGATGAAAGCATGTTTAACACCAAGTCGGTTGAGGTAACCAGCGCGGGAACCGATACCTATTTAACGGCCACCACTACCAGTGGTGCCGCGGCGGGAAGCTATACAGTATATGTTGATCAACTTGCCCAGGCCCACAAGATTGCCTCTCAGGGATGGGCGGACGAAAATTCCACCGCCATACTGGATAGCGGCACCTATCCCAGTGGAGGAAATTTCAGTTTCAGGATCGGGGATTCAGGTGCCATTACTGATCTTCAGGTCAGCACCACTACCACCCTTCAGGAGCTGAGGGATATGATCAATTCCGCCGATGCCGGGGTAGCGGCTACCATTCTAAATGACGGAACAGACACCAATTCCTCCCGGCTGATATTAACCAGCGATACCATGGGGGCAAGCAATGATGTCCAGGTTACCACCAATGTGACCCAGCTCGACTTTGATAACAAGGTGATTGAAGCAGCCACCGCCGATACCACCAACACCTATACCGGTACGGTTACTTCCAATACTGCGGAAGATTATGAAGGGACTGCGAATACAACCTATATCATCGAGACCATAATGGAGGGTGCAGTAGGAGGACCGGCACGGTATAAGTATTCAACTGACGGAGGAATTACCTGGGATGATAATGGAGGGACTGGTGGTTATGCATTTGCTATGGCTGAGACTCTGATTGGTGGCAATACGGAAAACGTGAAAGTTGAATTTACCGCTGGGAACATGGCTCTGGGTGACACCTTCAGGGTGGATGTGTTCAACCCCACTTTCAACGAGGCTCAGGATGCGGTAATTCGTGTAGATACCCTTACCATGATCAAGGATAGTAATACCATTAGTGATGTCATTGATGGGGTCACCCTGAGTTTGGTCACGGCCGACACCTCAACCGCTACCACGGTTACCGTGTCCCAGGGGAGTGTGAGCTCGGCCAAGTCAAATATTGAAAGCTTCGTTTCTGCCTACAATACAGTGATAACAGACCTTTATGCTACCTTCTCCTATGACCCTGATAACCCTACTGACAATCCCTTAAGGGGTGATTACACGGTGAGAGGCATCCAGGCCAGTTTGAAGAATATTGTAGTTAATAGCATGCCCGGGCTGACCGGTGATTATACCGCCCTCTATCAGATAGGCATCAGTGCAGATACCACCGGAAAGCTTTCTATGGACGATGCTAAATTGAGTAATGCCCTGGATGATGACCCCTTGAGTGTAATGAAATTGTTCATTGACTACGGCACCCCCACTGACAACTCCATAAAATATGAAAGTAAAACCAGCGCTACCAGTGCAGACAAATACAGTATCTACATCTACACCCCACCGGCACAGGCAACTTTTGAAAATATTGACGAAATCGGCATCGGCTTTGGAGGAGTTACCACACTTAGCGATAACGAGACCTTAATCTTTAGTTTCACTGATGAAGCTACAGAGGTGGTGCCCACAGTAACCGCATTTGTGGTAAATCTCTCTTCTGGAGATACTATAAATACAATTGTGAGTAAATTGAACAGCAAATTTAGCACTGAAGAGGTGGGAATGCTGGCAACCAATGACGGGGGAGCGTTGAAGATTACCTCGACAGACTATGGAGATGATATGAAATTTACCGTAGTATCCGATAAGGCTGCTGCGAATCAGACCGGGGTGGGGACTACCATGCTTACAAAGACCGGTACTGATGTGGTAGGGACCATTAACGGTCATGCCGCTTACGGGGACGGTAAGTATCTGACCGGAGCGAACGGCTTTGATGAGGAAGGTTTAAAGATAAGCACCACCGCCACCGCAGCCGGGGGAAAGGGCTATATCTATCTCTCCTCAGGGGTAGCTGCCCAGCTGATCACCCAGCTGGACGCTATTACCGACACTAATGAGGGCACCATTGCCTACAGGAATGATGCCTATCAGGATATGATTGGCAATATTGACCAGCAGATTGAGACTAAGGAAAGGAGACTGGAGGGCCTGGAAGAGAGTTTACGCAATCAGTTCGTGAGACTTGAAGTGCTCCTCAGCTCCCTGCAGGTCCAGGCGGCTTATATGAGTGCCCAGTTGAATAACCTCCCGTCGTTGTATATGATAAATCAATAGAGAGACTTCTGATTGCGGATTTCAGAATGTGGATTTCGGATTGCTACTTTTATTTATAGTAAATTAATAAAAACAAGTATAGACATTTTTCTGCGTTAATCTGTGCGAATCTGCGTCCCAATTCAAAAATTTGGGAGATTATGAAGGAGGAAGAAATGAGTGCCAAGGTTGCGTTTGATGAATACAAAAAGAATAAGGTTGTCACTTCCAGTGGAGTAGAGTTGATTGTTCAGCTCTATGATGAGCTTATAAGAAATATTCAGCTTGCCAGGTCGATCTTAAGCAAGGGTGATACGCTCACTTTTGATGAGATAAAGGAAAAGGGTAAGGTCATCAGCAAAGCTATGAACATTGTTACCGGGCTGGCTGAGGCTCTGGATATGGAAAAAGGCGGGGATATCTCAATCAACCTGGGCAAGCTTTATGAATTTGTTAATATGAGGTTATTGAATGCCAATCTAAATAATGATCCGGTAATGCTGGATGAAGCATTGAGGGTTTTACATGAGCTGCGGGAGGCCTGGGAGGGTATTTTGAAACAGGAAAATGAAGACAAGCAGAAAGAGGCTGGTAGTACTAGAGAAAAACCGGAAGAGAAATTCCAGCCAGAAGCGGTAGCTGTGGTAAGAAAATCAGGGACCTACAATCGCCTGGCGATTAAGACGTGACTGGCAGCAGACAGTTGTCAGTCATCAGTTGTCAGGGAGCCTCTTGATTTTGGATTTTGAACCACGAAGAGCACGAAGAGCCACGAAGGGAAAAAGGGAATTAGGATTTAGAAATTATCTTGTCTATCCTGTTATCCTGTCTAAAAATGGTGGAAAAATGGAAAAATATCTGAATTTGCTATTGGAACAACTGAACAAGAATATTCAGATCAATCAATTTACGAAAAGAGAAAGAGATGCCATTGCTGTGGGAGATATCGGTGTTGTAATGGAAAGCGATGCCATTAGAAAGGAGATTATTTCTCAGCTGCAATCGTTACAGACTGAGATGGATCCGTATCTTAAAGATTTTCCTAATAAGATTAGACTCATTTCACCCCAGTTAAAAGATCAGATTTTAACGGTGAGCAAGCAATTGCAGGAGATTATTAGCGAAAGCATGGCAATAGACAAGGAGAATGAGATTAAACTGAGAGAACTTAAGGAAGCAATCGGAGAAAAGATTAAGGAGGTGGGAATGGGTAAGAAGGCATTGAATGGTTATAAAAGTCCCTCCCGGAATGCACCGAAGTTATTTGATGGAGAGATCTGAGAATTAAAGAAAACTGTCATTGCGGACTTATCATACCTTGATATCCAGTAAATGACCCTCTGTGGTAGTTTCATTAGAATCATTTCTTATCTCATTTAATGCAACCTGGATTTTATCAGCGACGTTCCTCCTTGCTAACATCTTGATTTCACTTTCCAGATTTCTTATCTTCTGTTTTGTCCTCAATTCTTCCATATGGTTTTGGTATAAAGAATTATCCTGTTCCTCTACTAGTTTTCTGGTAGTGTTGCGGGTGTTATCTTGTGCCAGGCTGCTGGCTTCGGATACCTTATCTTCCATGTTTCTGAGCTGCTGTTCAAGTCTTATCTTCTGTTGTCTCAATTGAGATAAACTGAGCCCACCTGTTGAGTTAAAATCTTCTTGAATGGCAGTTTTATTGCTATTCTTGTTAACCTCCTTTTCGATCTCATCAATCTGCCGTTTTAACATATCTGCGAGGGGCGTTTCTTTGGTTGTCAGTTTGTTTGCAGCAGAATTGTTTGCATCCACTTCCTGCGTTGTTCCCTTACCTCTTTCCTGATTGGGGGAGCCTGCCTGGCTGCTCCCCTTCTGTTTGAGACTGGCAAGTTCCTGCTGCAGTCTATTTTTCTGTGCCTTAAGTTGATTAATAGTGTCGTCATGTTTTTGATTGTTTTCGCTGTAATTGGTCTTTAAAGCAGAAGCATTCACACTGGTTTTGGGTGTATTACGTTCTTCAGATTGAGAGATGGTGATTTCATTGGAGATGCGGGAGACAGACTGTTTTTCTTCCGCAGTTTCTACCACATTCGCTACAGAATTTTGGGTGCTTTCTCTCCTGTCTTCTCTTGCAAGCTGAGCAAGATAGAGACTCTTCTTATGCTCATCCGAGATACTGTTGGATGAGTATCTGTTTGTCAACAGGGAAGAGAATTGTTGCAGTGATGTTGTGTTAATAGAAGTCATAAAATCACCTTTTTCTTTTTCCTTCGTGCTTCCCCATTAGAAATATTAGGAGGATAGATTGTCATTTACAATTTTTATTACTTTGGATTACACCCCTTCAGTTAAAGATTCCTTTTATTTCTAACGGGGTAAACTTCGTGGTTTACTCAGTTGCATTAAGCCATGATATCCAGAGTTTCTCCGCGTTGTTCGTTCGCTTGATTGTTTTGGGTTTCCTGGGGTTCCGGGTTTTCAGCTGCCGGATTTTCTCTTACTCGGTTTTCCTCCGCAGGATTTGCTTCTGCTCTTGGTGGAGATGCCTTGCGAGCTTCTGCCCTCTCAGTCTCAGGGCTGTCATGAGTGGTGGGTTCGGGTCTCTCAGGTGATTTTTCCGCTGGCTTTGGCTGCGGTGGCTTATCCTGATGTGAATTCACCACTTGAGCATTCTGTGAAGGGTCGATAGGTTGAATCGTGTTAGACATAGTTTCCTCCTTTGGTTAAAATATAAACTTTGTGATTCTCATACTTATTTTATATTATTTTGCAACATAAATGAAAACAATTTTATTAAATAGTATATAAGCGTTAACTCATATTAATAGTATCGGCATATCTAATTAAAACTTTAGTGAAATTATATGATTATTTAGGTTTGATGGAAAATGTTGATAAGATGCTCTGTTAAGCAAGTTTTATAGGTGGTCAACAGGGGAGGATGTATAGATATAAAAATCAAGTGCCTGGGGCGGGAATCGAACCCGCACAGGGCGAACCCCGAGGGATTTTAAGTCCAAAAATGTGAAAAATCGGAGGTGATGTAACTGTTGAAAATTGCTTAAAATACTTTAATAATCAAATGGTTAACCCTATGTGTCCAGTTGGCTGGAATTGGGTGGAATTTAGTCATCGTGGGCACAATTTAGGCACAGTAAAAGGGCTGGGGTTATCCTAGCCCTTTCTTTTAAAAGTCACAACCCCCCATGCCCCCCTTCGATATATATGATAGACCCTCTTTCATTCGGGACAGCATTTTTTAGACTTTTTTTGAGAATTGTGAGTATTGTCAATAGGTTGCCTCTGCGCCATTCTGGAATTTTAAAAAGACATATGCCTGTACTTTTTTAAATGTGATTGATATTTTTTTCTTCTGTCTATATAAAACTCTAACAAAGGTGGGGACACAAAATCCAGACCAGCAATATTTGAAGGTTTCCTCGCTGGAGTTTAAAAGCGGTAATTATAATTGACAACTAAAAATTTTTCATGTTTAATAAGTGCTGTTATCAGACTATTAGTGGGAGTATTTAGATGCACTTTACTATTAAAGAATTTGCCATAGTAATATTAGCCAAAAGTAATAATCCTACCATTCTTAACGTAGACTTCTTAAAGATTAATGAAATTTGCCCAAAAGAGTTTGTAGCAATAGAAGAATCGATTCTTTGTACTCCAGCTATTTCGAAAATTGAATTTAAGAACAATATTTCTGTACTAGTTGATACTGATAGAATTATGTTTAACAATAAAAATGTAAAAACACTTAACAATGATTTTACTTTACCCGATATAGCAATAAATTATTTAAGAACATTGCCACATGTAAAATATGCAGCACTAGGTATAAACTTCACTGGTCATTTTGAGAATTTAGATTCTTACAATATTAGGGAATTTCTATTGAGAAAGTTTTTTAATGAGAGGGCATGGGGTAAGGTAGATGCCCCCAATTCATCTTTAACTTTAAATTTTACTTTCGAAAGAAATAACGTAAAATTTAATATAACCTTGGGGCAGGGTTCTATCGTGGAGAAAGATAGCCCAAAAAAAGATGTTTTGTTTGTAAGATAAAACTGTCATAGAGAGTTGCCATCCCCGCCGATAACCCCATTTATTGATGGTATAAAAAATTGGAGAGATATCAAGGATCAATTTTTAAAGCTTGTAAATGGCATTTTTGAAACTGGAAAAAGTTAATGAATGGTTTACAGAGTATTTCAGAAGATATAGGGATTAAGGAAAAAAGGGCTGCTACTGATGCATTTTTTGAGAACAAGCCTCTATTAAGTGAATTATTAAAAAGTGGAACAGAAATAAAAACCCTAGGATTTTACATTATAGCTGAATATGAAGAACCAAACCCTGGACTAGCAAGAAGTTATAATAGTGTTATGAAACCCTGTACTAGGTATCAGGTAGGTACCATGAATTATATGCCATTTGAAGTGGTAATCACAGATGAGTTTACTGATTATGAAGAAAAAACTTCAGCACTTCCAGACGAGATAGAATCGTTTCTTTGCCAAAATAATTTGGTTTTATGTTTCGATGAAATAAAAAAATTAATTCTTAGTACATTTAAAAATATCAGCTGTCTTGGAATAAGATTCGAAACTGATCCCGAAATAGAAGGCAACAAATGGGTTTGTTTTGATATCACCATCAATGATATGAAAGAACTAGTATTTGATTATTATGATCTCTTTACTGAAAAATTTACTGAAAAATTTCCTGAAGAAAAAAGAAGATATTTTCGTCTAGCCATTGATTTGGAGTGAATAATGGATGGAAGAGAGTTTTTGAAATTTGCAAAAATCTTAATTTCAGGTAATTGTGAAGCAGAATATAGATCAGCTGTAAGTCGAGCATATTATGGAGCTTTTAATTTTGCAAGACAATTACTTGAGGATTGGACTTTCGATGTAAACAAGGGGCCAGGTGGCCACGGCGACGTAAGCAATATGTTTTCAAATTGTGGAATACAAGATGTTGAGAAAGCTGCCAACAAACTTAGTGATCTCCATGGAAGGCGAATTGACGCAGACTATTTAAGAAAAGAGGACATCGGTAAAAAGAAGACTGCTGATTTCTATGTAAGTATTGCCGAAGATATAGTGAAAAATTTTGAGAGATGTTTAGATGAACCAAATAAAACAAATGCAATAAAAGGTATAACATCTTATAATTTAAAAATTAAAGGTTAATTGCTATTTTCAATCAACTCCAAAACCCCATCAACTATCTCCTTCACTTCTTGTTTAAATGCTTCATCTCCCTCCATTGCCTGAACTATAACTGGACTCCATTGGTAGTACAGTTTTATAATCTCCCTGCCTTTTGGGGTTTGGCTTAATATGTTGTCTCGGATGTATCGCAACAGTTCTGCTTCCTCTGAGTCTTCTCCGTAGATTGATTCTGAGGGACAAGAAGATGCTGATGTAGTGGTAGTAGAAGAACTTGTAGTAGTAGGTGCAGGTGTAATGGTAGTAGTTGATGTGGTTGTAACAGAAGTCGTTAAAGGTACACTCGTAGTTGAACTTGTGCTTGTAGTTGTTGGTGGTTCTGTAGTAGTTGTTGAAGTAGCAAATGACCCACACTGTCCACCCCGAACAGCCCTAACACGATGGCCGTAAGACTTATCATAGGGGCTCACGGAGCCGCTGTCGAAATGGACACTCCACGCGCCGATAATAAGGCTGGGGAGGGTAGTAGACGACCAGTAGTAGGACGAGACGGTGTTGGGGAAATATATTGCATCTATGGGAGGGGGGTAATAGGTTCTTCTATTAACAACAGATGTCAGTTCTCTAGCCGTTGGTAATCGCCAGTCAGAGTAACCGCCAAAATTCTGTGAGTTAACCGCAGCGATAAAAACAATCTGCGCATCGTACCAATCGTAAGTAGTAACCTTATCATGAATAGACCCATCATCAGTTTTCACCTCCCATATCAGTCCAGTCACTCATGTTATCTCGTACCATGACCCATTCTGTTGCTGATTCAGGAAGGTCATTTCCATTCTCATCAAGCTAGGTATAGGATTGAGGATTACAGGGATACTGTGCATCCTAACCGTAGAATTTTTGCCCTGGTGATGGGCAGGTTATCACGAAAGTTTTATCATAGCAACTAGTCTGCCCTGTATCGGGAATAGGACAGTCTACTGCAAGCGCTATGGATGATAAAAAGAATACTGCAAAGAGTACTACTACTATTCCTTCTGTCTTGGTTCTCATGTTCTTCTCTCCCTAAAATAAATTTCCCCACCTCCTCATAAACATGAGAAATGGTGGGGTTATGTCTTATAATGGTTTCATTTGAGTCTTCCAAATAAATATTAATGTATATTTATTGACTGACGTCAGTCAGGTTAGAGGAAGTGGCAAGCAATGCAAGTATAAACCGTGAGCTATCAGCACTCAAAAGAATGTTTTCTCTCGGTGCTAAGATGACACCCCCGAAGGTGATGTAAACCCCCTATGTTCCCCACTTAAAGGAGAACAATGTCAGGACAGGGTACTTTGAGTTTGAAGAGTATCTAGCTTTAAAGAACGCTCTTCCTGATTATCTAAAACCTGTGGTCACTATGGGCTATTATCTGGGCATGAGAAAGGAGGAAATCCTATCTATCCTCTGGCCTCAAGTCAACCTAGAG
>SDBT01015865.1_pt1 | contig 11959 bp, 11 predicted proteins | sample 2277101 | NCBI WGS metagenome assembly SDBT01 (sample SAMN10404973, study PRJNA504765) | marine sediment metagenome | isolation source: marine sediment core GS10_PC15, 103 cmbsf | place: Arctic Ocean: Southern Knipovich Ridge | collected 2010
CTTATCTCACATACAGGACAGTTAAGCAATAATGTATACGTTGTATTAGAGGGTGCAAACGAAGATAACGAAGAAGGATTATTTATATTGGACCAACACGCTGCGTCTGAACGGATAACCAAAGAATATTTTCTCGATCTATATGAAAAATCAAAAGTAGTAAAACAAAGATTGATAGCCCCTCTTAAAATTGATTTGTCTCCAAGTGAGAAAATTTTTCTTGTAGAAAATCTTAAAAAAGTCAAGAAACTGGGATTTGAATTTGATCAATTCGGAGGAAACACTTTCATTTTAAGGGGTATTCCTACAATAATGGGTAAAATACCCAAGATTGAAATTATTAAAGAAATCATTAGTGATATCACAGATATTGGTAAGGATAAAAGCTTTTCAGAAGTGAAGGAAGAAATTATCAATTATTTATCATGTCATAAAAGTATTCGAGGAGGAGACGATTTAACCCTGAAAGAAGTAAGAAATTTAATTATAGAATTAGCAAATTGCAAAGATTCCTATCATTGTGCTCATGGACGACCAACTATGAGGTTTATATCTTTTAAGGAACTGGATAAACTTTTTAAAAGAACAGGTTAAAATCGAAGAGAAAGAATAAATATGATAATTTTTATCTATATAACTGCGAGAATTTATTTATTAGCTTAAAATAGATGATAACATAAATAAGTTAAACGAATTATTTGTAATTTTAAAAATGAAAAAGAAGGATAAAAAACTTAAGAAAAAAGCAAGGAAATCAGAACAGGAACCGGAAGTTGTTGATTTAAAAACAAATAAATTAGAAGCAGTCTCAAAAATCGATAATTTGAGATTTTTAGCACAGAAAAACCATATGGAGGGGAATTTTGAAGATGCAATATTTAACGCTGAACAGATTATTAGACTAGCTATTCTTACCGACATGCCTTCATATATAAAAGAACAAGAAGATTTTATTAATATAATGTCAAAAAAGGTACAACAAGACTATTTAATCTCTGAAATTAACAAAGTTTGTACCTCATTAAACGAAATGTATGATAAACTAATAGAAACTAGTCAAATATCTCAAGCACACGAAATTATAAAAAGTTTTAAAAGCCGCTATAATGATGTTTCTTTCTTCAATACAATTCAATCCGTAAAAGATCTTCTTTCAAAAGATCAAAAAATATGGATAAGTTATATTTCTAGTTTAGATGATGAATCTTAAGTATTTATTTCATACTAATTTCATATTTTTAGAAAAAGGATAATTCTCTCTTATGTTTACGCTTTTGAAAACGCAATGGCTTCTATGCCTTGTATATTGTCTAATTTTCTAAGCATTTCTTCAACGTTATCCGTTCCGCCCCATTCTTCTGGGTATCTAACTCTTATTCGTGCTTTTCTTAACCCAAAAGCTACGGGAAGTATGTCATAAGCTTCAAGAGCGCACTCCTCAGAAAGCACTCCTTTTATCTGTTGTACGAACGCATCAAAATCAACATCCGTATCCTCTGGAATCACATCAATTAATGCTATATATTCCCCCATATATAAAACCTATAAATTTACTTTTTAAGATCTTATGGACCTTCAAAATCACATTTCAAACATTTATAAGTCTTTCCCATAGTCCGACATCTTTCACATCTCCAGATTGTAACATCACCACAACTAGGGCAAGGAAAATGGACTGCTGCCTCGAATGGGGCAATGGGTCTACCGCAACAAAAGCATTTATTTTTCTTAAGCGACATAATAAGCAAATCTTAAAAATATATTAAAGCTAAATATTAACTTTATAAAATTTAAAATAATTTTAATTGTTTTTGGTTTTTAAGCAAAATCTTATGTTGTTTATCAGCAGATATTAATTGATTGCAAAAGTTTTCAAGGGATATTTTCCCTCTAACTCTAATAAAACTGGTTTAGATTTTAAAGTAAAGAATTAGTAAATTAACTTTAAATTATTCAACAACATACTATGTATAGTGTGATTTTTAGAATTTCTGATTTAATCTAAATTTACTATCTATAATAATAGACAATTAGGTAAAAAATATGCCAGAAAATAAGGTAAAAAAGTATTTCCAGCTCGTAGAATGCTGGGCGTGGTGCCCCATATGTCTAGACATGGTTGCCTTAAAGATAGATAAAAAAGAAATTATCAATGGTCTTGAGACAGGAATTTATGCGAAAGAATATAAACATCAAAATCCCAATCCTGATTTTGATGATATAGATGATAAATCAGGTGAAGAACATACAATTTATGTGTATATCGATGATAAATATGATATTACGGGAGTAAAAGCATTTTTCGGAGATACGCTAAGTTTAGATGAAATTGGAACAGATGAAATAACTGAAGGACAAGAAGTAAGAATTCCAATTATTATAAAAGAAATCCCAGCTATGAGCATACAGTTAGGCATGATAAGTCAAGATGAATTCAAAGTTCTCAAAATTTGCGATGGAATGAATACACTTGAACAGGTTGCGGAAATCGCAGGAAAGGATGTGACACAAGTAGAAAAAATGATGGATAAACTCCATAAAAAAGGCTTAGTTGATGTAATCAGAAGAGGGTAAATTTTTTCTATTTTATTTTAACACTTATTATTTTGAATGTTCACTTAATTACTCTCAGCTAAAAACCTCTTGTTCCTTTAATTTCCTTAATTCAGCAATTAACCAACAAAGCTCTTCATATGTTGAAGAAGAGTTATGAATTTCCGTAGCTTTTTTTGCTATTTCCTTATCTGATGGTTTACTTTTAATTTTTATAAGGGATAATTGAGTTTCAGCTAGTATTCTGCATAATTCTTCATAAGACTTTTTTTCCTGTGCTAATTTATATGCCTCTAGAGTTATTTCTGCTTCAAGATCGGGATCTAAACCAGCTTCGATAAGCTCCATTGTGTCTTCAATTTCAAACTCTAATTCAGATCTTCTTTCTCCAGATTCTTCTTGTTGTGTACCTTTTTTTAAAAAATCCATCATGGCAAGGAAAGCACCATATTCCTGATCTTGATCTAAATATTGAATAGCTACCGGATTGGATCGTTTATCATTTATTTTATTAACCTTCTGGGTAGTGAGAGCTTTTTTACTTTCTGGAACTTTTAAGCCAAACCAGACGTAGAGCGTTTTAAAATCATCAATAATAAATACCCTCTTTTCGTCAAAATTCGCTTTTTTAACTTTTGTTAATGTTCCCTTATCGCTCACGCTATAAATTTGCATTGCATTTCTTAATCTATTTATTAATTATATAGTAAATCTAAATAAATTAATATTTAACGGAATAGTCATTTAGAAGAGGATAAAATAATTTTTTATAATTGTCTGACAAACAAGATACTACTTTAACTCCGCATAGTTGGGTATGCAATAATTAATTGAATACAAAAATATTTCTTTAACTTGATATTGACTCATATATGTCAGAATCATTAATTTTATCTATTACGCTTATAGAGACTTAGATTCGATGTGTATTAATAAAAGTTTGTTCTATAATATTTCCAAATGTACGCTACTTCAAATGGTCGGAGTGGAATAAATACTGGAGTTCTTGCGGAATTTCCTGCTGCGTCTACTATTTTGTTTAAGATAATATCAGGAGTATCATTTGGATTCAAATAAATTATAATCGAATTTGGATGATTAAATAAATCCACACATTGACGATATAAATTATCTCCTTTACCACCCGAAATTTTTTCACTTTTTATTACAAAGTAGACATTTTTTTCGTCCCAATGCAATATTCCATCCGCAATCTCAGCAATATTATGAGTTTTAATATTTCTTCCAATTAAAGTACAAATAATTTTTACCCAACAGATTTTTTCTTTAATATCAATACACGCCTCACATTCAGCTTTGAATACGTTTCTTTTACATTTCTCTTTAATTTCTTGTGCCATCATTTCGCGTTGTATATTTGGAGAATCACTATTAGGAAAAATGGGTATAAAAGGAAAGAATTTTTGAATGAGTTTTTGAGAATCTTGGTTTTGAGTTATTTGAAGTTCAATTATTCTTTCAATAGGAAAACCAATTCTAATATTCGTATATCGCTTACTGAGAAGACTTTCTTTTAATTGAATTAGATAAGCGCTATAACTAGATGGAGCATCAGTATCAATTTGGAAAGTATCGTCTATTTCAATGTGATTTCTTACACTATTATCAGATGATTCAAATCGTAGTATAGAATTTAAGTACATTGGTGGGTCTAATCTAACTGGTAATTGAAATTTTGATTTAAATTCAGTTTTTCTTGATATATTTGGTAAAAAATGAGTAGGATATGATTTGCACTGTAACCATGTTCCAGTTTGCATTACTTTTCCTCCTTGATAAATAATTTGAAGTGAGATTACAAAATCAATTGGAAATTCGATTATGATGTTATAAAAGCCTTTCTTTTCTAATTTTACTTTAATTTGACTTAAATATTCACCAAGACATGAAGGGATTTTTTCATCGCAGATAAGTTTTTCAAGGTCTATTTCTGATGGAGAGATGTTCCTTCCCTCGAACCGCAATCCAATCTTAACAAATTTTTCTGGTTTCAATTTAATAGGTATAAATATTTGGGAGTAGTATTCCGTCATTTTTTGAAAACACTTATATCACTATTTGTAGTTATTTTAGATCTCTATATCTACTTCAAGAGTTTTTTTAAAACTGTAAATTTATAAATCTATATTTTCAAAAGATGTTACAGAATATCATATATAAATATTTTCTTATTATCTCTTATTTAATTAATAAATTAGTAATATTGGATTATTAATATAAGAAGAATATTTATTTTGAATAAATTCTTAATTTTTATAGAATAGTGGGAGAATTGAAATTTAAATTACTATGTGATATTATTAAATGAAAAAGTTATTAGAACAAGAGTTACACGATTTTGCGAAGGAAAACAATCTAATACTCTTATCCAGTTATGATAAATATATTAATATTGATACTCCCTTGAGTTGGAAATGTAGAGTGTGCAATCATAAATTTCCGCAAAGTATTTCTAATATTCGAAAGGCAGTTATTCCGTGTGATCAATGCAGAAAAAATCCTGACATCAAATTTAACTATGACGAAATTAGACGACAATTAGAAACGGGAAGCTCGGATATCGTGAGTAATAATGTATGGAACATTATGAAAAAAATACTTTGGGACGATATTGATCAATTTATGTCAAATAATAGAGTTACATTTTTCGAGAAGGATCTCATTTATGATATTGTGTTATTCAGAGTGTTTTCCTTTCTTAACGATAAATGGAGGCTTATTAGAAATCTTACCAACGAGAGAATAAAGACTGTTAGACGCTCAATTCAAAGTATTTTCTTACTGAGAAAAGATCCTTCACTTGCTCAATTCGAGATCACTGATATTGTTGGCTATTCATCCCCCAGACCAGTTAGAGAAATAAGAGATTATCTTGGAATTATCCTTCCTAAATATGGAGCAAGGCGACGTTTTGATGATGGAAAACTAAGAAAATGTGGAATATGCGGAAAAGTGAAAAGCTATTTAAGATTTCGTAAGTATAAAGATGAGGAGGGGCATAATTATTTACGATGGGAGTGTAAAAAATGTGAAAATAAATCCAAAGCATTAAGGAGAATTGAGAAAAAACTCTTAGCCATTATTTTTCTAACATTAAGATGGTATCGCGATATTACATCTAATCAATTTTTAGACTATATACAACAGGGATATAAGTTTAATACTGTTGATTTTAAATGCTTTGATTGTGATTTGGGAGTAGTTGATTGGTTACCTAGTTTTCAATTTGACCATGTGCAACCTCATTTAAAAACAATTAGTTGGAGTAAACTTAGCAATAAAAGGTTGAGCTCGATTATTTTTACTTTAGATCGTGAAGAATGCCAGCCCGTGTGCGGTAATTGTCACGAGTTGCGAGAATCACATATTTTTACTCAATATAAACGGGATATTTTTACTGAAAATAATTCTGCCATTATATATAATGAAATCAGATCTGTAGATAATTATATCAAAAAGAAGATAATGTTAAAGGAATTCACTGATGGAGTTTGCCCTCGTTGTAGGGCAAGTATCAAATTACTTCCTATATTCCAGACTCATCATCCCGATCCGTCGATCAAAGAATTTTCATGGGCAGATCTTAGATGGAAAAAAATTGATGAGATTAGAGATATAATTATCAGGGAAAAAATTAAATGGTTATGTTGTAATTGTCATGAATATATTAAAAGCAAATACTTTAGCAAATATAAAGCTAATATATTCAATAAATATTTAAATTGATTAAGGTCTTTTCTCATTAGATGATGCTCTACTTTTAGGAGCAAATAATTTTAAGTTTTATTATTATTTTTAAATTAATATAAATTATTTAATAAAAACCATAATAATTAATTAAGAATAATATCTAAAGTGATTTATTTGGAAGATTTTCAGCCACGCATTATTAAAAAAGATGATTTGTACGGTAAGGAAGGGTATATTTTAAATCTTATAAAACCAAATATTTACCAGTTTAAGTCGAACGGTCCAGGGTGTCATGTATACCTTATAATAGGAGAACATTTAAATGTGCTAATTGATACGGGGATAATCTCTAAATTTAATAGTTTTAATTATCTCCTTACTACAGAAATCGGTTTAAGGATTGAAGATATAGATTTAGTAATAAATACCCATGAGCATTTTGACCATATAAGCTCGAATGCGTATTTTAGTTGTTCTATTGCCGCCCATAGAGAGTTAGCCAATTAGGGTACTCGTGGAGACTGGCAGCGACAAAAATCCAACATACCGATGAGTTAATTACAAAAGGAAAAAAATGGGGAATAGATTTATCCGATTTAAAAGTTAATTTATGGCTTGAAGATGGGAATATTGTTGATTTAGGAAATGTATTTCTAAAAATTATTAGTACTCCCGGACATACGTCAGGGTGCATTTGTATTTACGACCCTTACAAACACTATATTTTTACAGGGGATACCTTATTCCAAGGATCAACAACAAATGTGTACGAGTCAGGCTCTATTTCAGAATATATTAATTCTCTTGAAATTTTAAACACTTTAAAAATTAAAAGTTTTTATCCGGGACATGGAAATTGTGTTATGGGAACAGACGAAATAAATAAAGAGATTGCATACTCAATTGAGAACGCTAAAAAAGAGCTTCAAACTTTTATAGATAAAATCAAAAGCAAATCTATTGAAAATGCAAGACCTCCTCCTTCTCTTTATAGAAGAGAAGAGGAAGATTTATAGCTGTTTTACAATAAGACTGGTTCAAGTTCGGCTTTAGATCCGCAATAATTACAATATTTCAAATTCCTAACAAAATATTCTCCACAACTTTTACAGGATTGAAGATTTTGCTAATAATTTCCTTAGATACGTTTATAAATGCATTTTCAACATTTACACCTGTTTTTGATGATGTTTCAATAGGGTCCCCTAAACATTTGAATTGATGATTTTTTTTCCCTTTTCGAGTCCGAGATGTAAGGCTTTAATATTATCATCGGGATCCCTAAGCCATTCTTTGATAACCTCTTCATAACATTCAATATCAATAAATGGAATTTTACCCGTTGGGATAGCAAAACCTAGCATTATAACATTTGCTTGTTGACTTCTATTAAATTCTTGTAGTGATAGTTCAGTTGCATTCATTGAATAGACTTCTTTTGAATATCCATTTAAGATTTCCTTGATTTTTTCAATAGTAGGATAACTCTCTAAATCAGCTGTAATTAAAATAGGTGGGATAGTGTGCTCATTTAATACAAAAGTAGTTTTATTTGATGCAAAGATACCTCTTCTTAAGGATTCTACTGGTTCTATGCAAATATATAAATCAGCATCACCATAACATATTAACGGTGCTTGAAGATTTTTTCTTGGGTCTATGGATGCTTTTTTCTGGTATCTTGTATGACTAATTATTGCTCCTTCACGCTGAGCTAGTCCATGTTGCTCAGCACCTAAAATATTTTCAATACCTGCTTTTTGTGCTGCATATTCGACTAATCTTTTTAACGATATTACTCCTTGACCGGCAGTACCAGCGATAACAACATTGACTATATCAGTTTCATTAATGTTCACGGAATGGCACCTCCGTATCTAATGCATGTATTACTGATTTATGTATTGCTGAATTTGGGCAAATTTGATAACATACTCCACATTTTATGCATCTATCATCATCAATTTGCATGGTCTCTCTTCCATCAATTTCAGTTCTTCTAATTGCTGGGCAACTAAGTATTCTACTACATTCATGGCAAACTTGACAGCCAGATATATGGTAAGTTGTTTCTTGTATTTTTTCACCACGTGCTTCAAGCTCTCTGATTTTACTCATTCTATATCTATGCGCCTGAAGACCGCACTCCCTCTTGATGATTATAACTTTCAAGCCTTTTTCTTGAAGTGCATCTTCAATAGATTTTGTTAATTTTTTTGGATTATAAGAATCCTCAATTTTAAGCCATGGAACTCCTAAAGCTTTGCAAATATTCTCAATCGAAAATCCTCGATTAATTAAATATCGAAGAACATCATCTTGATGGCCAGTCATTGCAGTCCATGAATTCTCAAAAATTATAAGTAATATGTTTGAGTTATACCCTACCGCTTCTGCCAATGGAGCCATCCCTGTATGAAAAAAAGTAGAATCTCCAATCATAGCTATTATCTTTTGATCGGTTCTTGTTGACATACCAATAGCAGCACTTATGCCTCCTGACATACATATTACCAAATCGCTACACTCTTGAGGAGGAAAAAAGGACATTACATAGCATCCTATATCTCCGCTAATGACTGTATTTTCTAACTGATTTGTGGCTTTTAATATAGAATATAGTGTAGCTCGTTCTGGACAACCTGCACAAAAAGTAGGAAATCTACTAGGAACTACTTCCTTATATGAATTGAAGTAGTCGATTGCCTTGGTCATCTGCTCACTCGGCGTTTTTTCAAATATTTTTGCTAAGCAAGTCGCAACTAGGCCTGTTGAATACTCATTATATTTTGGAAAGTATTGTTGTCCTATAACTTCAACATTTAAATTATAATTATGAGCAATTTCTGACACTTTTACTTCCAAGAAAGGTTCTAACTCTTCTATTACAATAACTTTCTCGAGTCCTCGTAAAAATTTAGAGATTTCCTCATAATTTAAGGGATATATCATTCCTAGCTTTAGGATGGGTACATTGTTTAATCCGAGTTGGTCTAATGCTTCCATTGTATAGCCAAAAGGCATTCCGCTAGTAAGAATCCCAATTTTATTACTACCAGGGAATAATTTGTTTACTCCGAGCTTTGGGACAATTTCTCTAATTTTTTCGATTCTCTCATATAATCGAACATGATTATTAATAGCATGGGGCGGGAGAGAATTAAATTTTGGAATATTTCGGACGAAGTGTCCTTTTGGAGAGCCCTTTTTTAATTCTCCTACTTCTACATAGCCTCTAGAGTGAGCGCTTCTTGTAGATGTTCGAATTTCAAAAACTGTATCGTATTTTTCTGAAAGTTCAAATGCTAATTTCGTGTAATCTTTACATTCTTGAGGAGTATGGGGTTCGAAACAAGGGAGATGTAACATCCATAAATAAAATTTCTCATTTTGTTCTTGATGAGAGCCCAAACTTCCGGGATCGGCTCCAACTAATATTACCATTGCTCCAGGATTGGGGCCGTTTAATGCAATGACACTCAAAGCATCACTCGCAACATTTAATCCAACATGCTTCATAGGGTTGAAACTTCTGCATCCAGTCCATGCTACTCCAGCACACGCAGAACTCGCAACAGCTTCATTTACTGCCCAATGATGTACTAGGTATTCATTCATTTCTGGATTTTCCTTAAGAACTTGGTGAAAATACTCTCCAATATCGCTAGTTGGAGTACCAGGATATTGTGAAACATATGATACTCCAGATTCCAAGCATCCTCTTACTATCGCTTCATTTCCAAGCATCAATACTTTTCCTTGCTCTTGAATAAAACGAGTATCCTTAGTAGGCACTATACTCTCCTTTATAAACTTATGAATTTATTTTATAAAGTTAAAGCTAAATTACAAAAAAATTTTATGATTTTCTTTTATAATTAGAAGGTAATAGAAAGAAAAAAGGTTTAAATATTTTCAGAAATCTCTTGATTTCTTTCTTCTTCGTGATAATTGGGATCAATAGCTTCAATAATTTCTTCAAATTCAAGAAAATCTTCAGTTTCTTGAGATTCTTCGGTATCTTCTACAATAAATAGGTTATCCTCTTTAAAGTCGTATCCTAACAATTCCCTTAGTTTATGAATGGCGAGATCGACTAATCTGCTATATGGTTCAGATAGAATTGTTTCAATTCCCTTCGCATAGCCATTCCACATAGGATTCAATTTCTTTTTTATATATAATGGCAAACTTAATTTGTATTTGTCTGGTAATCCTACTTTTATGTGATATACTTCTTTAATATGTTGATTTAGATGCTCGTCTATTCGTCCTATATCTATATTGATTTCTGGTTTCATTTCAAGTGTTACACTCTTTTTCAAAACTTTATAACCAAACGATATGATATTCCATACATTTAATGTCCACTGAGTTTCTAGCTCATTTACTATGGTATTTGTGAAATTTTTATATCGTTCTTCATTACTCTTTAAAAGTTTAGCTTCCGAGTTTATAGGAATATTGTATCGTCTTGGAAGGAAGTTACACCCTGAAGGTCTTCCATAAAGTGCAGGGCTTTTTTTATCTTTTACCCACTTACCTTTTGAATAAATATAGGGATGATTGTACATAGGAGCGATTTTTTCGATCTTTTCTTCTTTGATACTCATTTTTTCAGGTTTTTGTCTTATTTCCCATTCTCCACACCAATTGTTCTGGTCGAGAATCAAACTAAACCATCTCCATCCTCCAATTTGACGTTGATTAAAAGATCCACCTCGATATCCAGGAGCGTTACCATTCCCGGAACCGGGGAATTGTTCTTTTAATGCTTCAGGATCGTATAACCCTACATTATTTGCCTGTGTTAAAGGAACGATTGATAAAATCCGACTAAATTCGGGTTCAAAAAGTTTCCAAAATCCTTGAAGAAGCCCTTGAAATAGATTCATATATTCTAAATTATTATATCCCATTATTGGAGGATTACATTCGCCAACTGGGATTATGTTATCACGAAAATTTCCAATAAAATTCCAAAGTACTACTTTTTTCGGTTTAGGTACTGTTTTAGCTATTCTTTTATTTGCTCTAACTTTAGAGGTACAGATTTTAGCAAATTTTTCCGGATCGTCCTTAATAATCTCATAAGGTCCTATCCATGAATATTTTCCCATACTAATCACTACCTTTTTTTTTAAAAATATAATCGAGCTGGATTATTTATGTTTAGTGATTTTTTAGTCAAAGATAATAGTCAAAATTTGGTTATTTTATCCTAAGATTAATATAGATTTAATGTTGGTACGATTTTAAAAAAAAGATTTGGTAATTTCTGATGCTTTATTACTAATTTTAGAGACAGTTTCGTTGATTTTATTAATAAGTTCTTCTTGATATTGAATATGGGCATTATCAAATTCTTTTCCCATAATTTCTTGAATTAAATCAAAAATAACATCGACAGATTCGCTTGAGAAAAGTCTCAACATGCTATCAAGCATAATATTTCTACTCTTATCTTCCGGGTAACGACCTTTATCTTTTAGGCTTTTAGAAGAAAAATTCTCAATCTGAGTTAATAGTTCTTTGCCTTTCGCTGTCACACTTAAGGAAAAATGAGCACCTGCTGAGCCTAATTTAACAATCGGTAACTTTAAAACATAGCCATCCCGATCTAAAATTGTTAATATTTGATAAAATTCCTTTTCTTCTTTATTTGGTTTAGTTGTATGTAGTATTCCTAGAAAAT
>SDBT01015867.1_pt1 | contig 11958 bp, 11 predicted proteins | sample 2277101 | NCBI WGS metagenome assembly SDBT01 (sample SAMN10404973, study PRJNA504765) | marine sediment metagenome | isolation source: marine sediment core GS10_PC15, 103 cmbsf | place: Arctic Ocean: Southern Knipovich Ridge | collected 2010
CCCTCAGATGCGCTTTTGCCTGGTTGCTCGGCGGACCGGAAAATACCGACCGCATGCCTTCGGTCATGATGCATCCCGGCACAATAACATTCCCCCTTATGTCATGCTTGCCCAGTTCCCGCGCCAGACTTTTGGTCAGCGCGAGGACAGCGCCCTTCGACGCCGCGTAAGCTGCCATACCATCGCCCGATGAGTGTATCGCTTCGATGGAGGCGATGTTGATAATGCATCCTCCCCGCCCCTGTTCTATCATTTTCTGGCTGGCGGCACGACTGCAGAACAGGGTGCCTTTTAAATTAACCGAAATCACGCCATCAAAATCTTTTTCCGTCATCTCGGCCAGCGGTATTCTCGGATATATACCAGCATTGTTCACCAGTATGTCGATGCTGGGCAGCAAGTTTGCCGCTTCCCTGACCACGTTTTCCACGGCTTTCTCCTGACTGATATCGCATACCAACGACTCAGCCCAATATCCATAACCCTTCAATTCCTTGCTGGCTTTAGCTGCTTTCTCACCATTGACGTCGACGATTAGGACCCTGGCACCGACTTCGGCCAGGCGGAAGGCAATGGCATAACCGATACCCGCAGCGCCACCGGTAACCAGAGCGCCCTTTCCGGTAAGTTTGATGAGCTCTTGAACGGCCGGATAATCTCGAGGTAAAGACATCGCCTAACCTTTTACAACAATACCTAGACTTTCTATGTATTTTATAAATATAAGTTAGAGCTGTCAAACAATAGAAACGGCACTGGAAAATACTTCGAAAAGAAAAAACGCGCTCTAATATTTACCTTTAGAAATCAAGGACGGTCAGGCGCACTTTCTGGCGCAATGCCATCGGCTTGACCGTCGATGCTTGAGTAGCCACTCTGCTTTTACCTACTGCTCAAGTAAGTCCTTGGTGCTCGGCAGTTCGCCGCAAATCCGCTCGTCAACTCTGGTTGCCTTGTCCAGCGCTCTTCCCAGCGCTTTGAACAACGCTTCTGCCTTGTGGTGGTCGTTTGTACCATAAGCAATGCGGACATGGAGGTTCATTCTGGCTTCTATGGCAAATGACTCGAGGAAGTGACGAATAAGGTCAGTGGCGAAACCACGCATATCATTGTCGCTGAAGGGCAGTTCCAGTACCGTGTAGCCACGACCACTGATATCCAGCGCCACGGTGGCCAGAGCATCATCCATCGGCACGGCAGCATCTGCCATGCGGACGATACCCCGTTTCTCTCCCAGTGCCTCGGTAAAGGCCTTGCCCAGGCAGATGGCCACATCTTCGGCGACGTGATGCTGGTCATTTCCAGCGGCGGAAATGGTGAGATCGAATATGCCATGCTGAGCCAGCTGCGATAATAGATGGTCGAACATCTTGATGCCGGTGTCAACCTCCCATTTGCCGCTGCCATCGATGTTGAGCTCCAGGTTGATTTTGGTTTCTTTTGTATCCCGCTTTATCACAGACGTCCGGTTATCCATTTATCTCCTCCCCCAGTTCTCGGAGTACTTTTATCAGGGCATCGGTATCCTCCGGTTTGCCCACGCTGATGCGTATGCTGTTCTGCAAACGCGGCAGGTTGAAGTATCGAATCAGAATTCCTTTTTGCTGGAGTTTCTGCTGCAACTCGCCGGCATCGCCTTCAAGCACCGAGCAGAAAATGAAGTTGGCCTGTGACGGAAATGGTTTCAACCAGTCGAGTTTTTCGAGCTCCTGAAACATTCTGTCCCGTTCGGCAATTATGGTTTTTACCCTGCTCATCAGATAATCGATGTCTTTCAGCGATTCCTGCACCGCCACCAGCGCTGCCACATTAACATTATAGGGCAGTTTTATTTTAAGTAAGTAACCGGCGATTTCCGGCGGGAAAATCCCGTATCCCACGCGCAGTCCAGCCAGCCCGGCCCACTTGCTGAAGGTCCTCAGCACCATCAGGTTCGGATACCGGTCAACAAGCGATATTACTGTCTTGCCGTAGAATTCGTAGTAAGCTTCATCGACCAGCACCGGCACACCCGTCTCCAGCAACGCTGAAATGTCGTTTTCGGGCGTCGCCGTGCCGGTGGGGCTGTTCGGGTTGGCCAGAATAATCAGTTTTGTCTTCGGTGTTATGGCTGCTTTCACCTCATTCACTTCAACGGCATAGTTTTCATCTCTCGGCACATTGACCAGGGTGGCACCATTGATGATGGTCCGGGTGCGGTACATATCAAAGGTGGGGATGCAGTTGATGACTTCATCGTTGGGCGTGATAAACAGGCCCAGAATATAGTCCAGCAGCTCACCGCTGCCGCAGGCCGCCACGATGTGACCGGCATCAACGCCCACGTAGTCCTGCAACTGACGCCGCAGCTTGGCCTGTGCCGCATCAGGATAGATATTCCACTTCTCATACTCTGCCAGTGCCCGCAATACTTTCGGCGAACAGCCATACGGGTTCTCGTTGGCGTCCAGTTTGATGATTTCCTCTGCCGGAATGTCAATCTTGCCGGCAAGAGTCTCCGGCGATGTATGCGCGGTATAACCACCCAGGCTCTGCAATTCAGGCCTGATTAGTTTACTAATATCGTTCGATACCACGTATTGAGCGCCTCCCCGCGTTGATAAAGTTATTTGTTTATTATCTACCTCTGGGGCAGATTTTCATGCACTCCGAGCAGCCTTCGGCCGCACCGCGGAAAGAACTGCAGGCATACTTATTTATGGCATACGACTCACCGGCTTTTGGCTCGGATATCGCTTTTGCCGGACAAATTTCAAGGCATATGCCGCAGCTTTCACACTCGTTGTTGAAATCCGAGTTTGTGGATTCAAGCTCAGCCTCGCTGAGGCAACAGGCAAGCCTCACTCTCGGCCCTAAGTCAGGCGTAATCAGCAGGCTGTGCCATCCCATCTTGCCCAGACCTGCCGCTTCACCAGCGTGCTTGTAAGAGAACACCGCTTCCTGAAATCGACCGTCCATAGGACAGCCGGCCGCTGGAAGTGGCAACGCCTTCAGCCCATCCTTGTGGAACGCCTTGGCAATATCATAGGTCGACTTGGTCAATCTCCCATTAACGTAGTCCATATGCCGGGCAAGAAGGTCGTTTAGTGACGCCGCTCCGGTAATTCTTTCCGGAGAGGAGAGGTCCAGTATTTCCGGATAAATCTCCATCGCCAGCACCAGCACCGATTTGGCCTGTGGCAACAGTCGAAGCGCCGTCTCCTCCAGCCTGGTGCCTTTCCAGTCATCCAGAACCGCAACGCCTACCATATCAGCATCAAGTCCCAGCTTTAGTTCGTCCAAGGATATTCTCTGTGTATTTGCCTTCTGTTGACCCGCCATTTCCATCTCCTCTATTACGACATGGGCAGTATTATGACCATTTTGAACAAGTAATGGCACTATGTCAAATACCGGAAACGAGACAACAGGTTAGTCCGGTTTCAACCGTTTTTCCACGGCTCGGGCATGAGCGTCGAGGCCCTCCGCCCTTGCCAGCAATGCCGCCGCTTTGCCAAGCTGCTTCAGTCCAGCCTCATCGATAGCAATGGTATTTATTAACTTGATAAAGTCAGTTATGTTAAGTGGCGAGCCGAAGCGGGCAGTGCCGCCGGTGGGCAGGACGTGACTTGGCCCGGCAATGTAATCACCCAGCACCACAGTCGAAGCACTGCCGATGAGTACGCAGCCTGCATTGGTGACCTTTTTCAGGCAAGCACTAGCGTCTTCAACCATCAGGCAGAGGTGTTCGGGCGCATATATATTGGCCAGTTCCACCGCTTCGTCAAGGTGGTCAACGAGCACAATCATGCCCCGGCTCAGAGATTCGGCTATTATTGATTGGCGTGATAGACCTGTTATTTGCTTTTTCAACTCCTGGTCGACTTTTCCCGCCAGTGCGCGCGAGGTCGTTATCAATATCGCGGCGGCCAAGGGGTCATGTTCCGCCTGCGCCAGCAGGTCGGCAGCGCAGTATTCCGGGTTTGCCGTGTCATCGGCGATAACCATTACCTCGCTCGGCCCCTGAAGGCCATCGATATCAACCACGCCGAAGACCAGCTTCTTCGCCAGGACCACAAATATGTTGCCCGGCCCACAGATTTTATCGACTCCGGGCACAGATTCGGTGCCGTAAGCCAGGGCGGCGATTGCCTGTGCCCCGCCGATACGGAAAACACGGTCAACGCCGGCAATATCAGCCGCGACAAGCGTTACCGGTGGTACCGCCCCGTCTTTCCCCGGTGGCGTGGCCAGAATTACTTCCTTCACCCTTGCCACCCTGGCCGGTACCGCCGTCATCAGCACCGTCGATGGATACGACGCTGTCCCGCCGGGAACATATATGCCAACCCGCTCCAGAGGCCTTATCAGCTGTCCGGTATCCCCGGTTGCCAGTTCATGCCACATATTCTCTTTCTGCGCGGTATGGAAGGCGGCAATTCGCTCCGCCGCCAGCTTCAGCGCCGCAATAAGCTCACTGTCGACTTTATGATAAGCGCTGGAAATCTCGTCTTTGGGAACCTCCAACGATGACAGTTCTATGCCGTCAATTTTCATCGCCAAGTCGAAAATGACCGCATCTCCCCTACTGCGCACCTCGTTGATAATGGTCCTGACCGCCTGTTCCGGGTCGCGAGTCCCAAAAAGCTCTTCCAGTTTCCGTTGCAACGACGGTGATACCGGATAGGATTCCGCCGGAGTCAGGCGCGACAGCACTTCCCTGGCTGCCTTAAAACCTTCGATTTGTATCAAATTACGCGTCCTCCATTGCCGTGCGAATGGTCTCCACCATAGATTTCACTTTCACGCCCTTCTTTGAGCCGGTTCCGAGCCGGGTATTACCGATAAGACAGGCCGTCGATTCAAAAAGGGTGTCCACGATTTTCAGGTTGTGTCGGGCGATGGTACCCCCGGTCTCGGTGTTTTCAATGAGCAAATCAGCATCATCAGGTAAAAATGCCTCCGTGGCCCCCCAGGTGGGAATCACACGGTATCTGCCGAAGTGATTGTCCCTGGCGTACCTGTCGGCAATATTCACATATTCAGAGGCCACCCGAAACGGCACCGTTCTTCCCTCGATGAACTTTCTCAGACCAGCGACGTCGTCAACGGGCAGCTCTTTGCTGACAACGGCTACTACCTGCACCCTCCCCGATTTGAGGTCAAGGAGTTCCTTTACCGGACTGGAGGGAAACTGGTATAGATGGTCTGTGAGCCAGTCCTTGCCCGTTATCGCCAGGTCGAAGTTCCCGTTAGCTACCTGCAATGGCATGTCCTGCGGCCTTATCACTTTTACGTCAACGCCTTCGATATTGATAGCTGGCCGACGATTCCCCGTTGGCGAAGGGTAATCTTCAATTCTAATGCCTGCCTTCTCCAGCAGCTGGAGCATCGGTGCCTGCTGGTGACCATCGGGCAGAGCGAGCCGAATAAGTCCATCTTCACCCCTCTTTACCGCCCGGCTAATTTTCTGCCGTTCTTCAGGCTCCTCCGAAACTCCTTCATCGGCTGGCAGTCGGTCACAACTCTCGCAAATTGAAGCGACAACCTGGTCGAGGTCTTTTGCCTCCCAGCTGTTCCGGTTGGCAATGAGGTAAGCACTGAAATCAAGGACCCTGGCAACCGGAACCACCCCCATATCGACCAGTTCCGTATCGGTGTGACCACTGATGAGAGCCAGGTCGGCATCCTCCGGCGGGTAGGCTTCTGCTCCGCCCCATACCGGAAAAATGCTGAACCTGCCCAGCCTCTCTTTCAGAGCAAACGACTCGGCCAGGTTGGCATACTCACTGGTAATGCGGACTGTGCTCCGCTCGGCCTTACGCCGTAAAGCACTCATCGCCATATCAGCAAGCCCGGCCACCATATAGAGGCTGCCCGTTCCGTATCCCAGGTCGCTTACCTTGACCACAGCACTGCTAGGGTATTTCACCAGCAGTTCCTCAACCCAGTCGCGTCCGCAAATCCCCAGGTCATAATTGCCGATGGCCACCTGTATCGGGATATCCCTCTCATGGAACATTTTCGCCGAGAGATGGGGATACGTGCTGGACTTGAGGTGATAGAGGCGTGCCTGCTCGTGATAACCGTCCATTCCCCAGCCGGCTATCTTCAGCAGGCTGGCTGTCTTACCCAGAAGGCGCCCTTTCGGTAAGGCTATCTTGATGTCCACTCTTTTCCTCGATTATGCCCAGGATTTCGTCAATGGTCTGTACCTCAGTCTGGCCCGACCCGACTATATCTCGCAGCCTATATTTTGGCTGCCCGACCCGTATTTCCAGAAGCCAGCGTACATTTGCCAGTTCTCTATTCCCAAGGTCAAGCTCTGCCGTATATCCGGCGTCGCGGAGACGACTGGCGACGATGAACGCTTCTTTTAGTTCCGCATTACTTTCTACCCTTACCAGCACCGATTGCCTGACAGGTTCCCTTAAAATATCGGGTTCTACCAGATTCATAAGACGGTCGATGTAGAGAGCGAAACCCGAAGCGGGAATGTCGCCACCGCCCATCGCTGGAATAAGGTCGTCATATCGTCCGCCCCCGCCGATTTTTTCTCTGCCGCTATAGAGCTGAAAAATGATACCGGTGTAGTATTCGAAACCGGCACCGGAGGCGATGTCTATCTGGTACTTGCAGCCAAGGTTCTCCAGGATGCTGACAACATCGATAAAGTTATTCAGGTGTGGTTCAAACTCGGGCAGGCTTCGCGTGGAAATCGCCTTCAAGTTCTTTAAAAAGCCCGAGGAATGTCCCTTCAAACTGAGCAGCGGAAACAGGATGCTATCCAGTTCGGGTTTGCCGGTTCGCACCTCCGCCAGCGCTCTGGCATCCCCATCAAGAATCTGGTCGAAAACCCTCGTCTGTTCTTCAGGGTTCAGTCCAAGACGTTCCAGCAGCGCTTTCATCAGACCGGCATGTGATAGTCTCAGTGTTACGTTTTTCAGCTTTAAGGCATTTATAATCTCCCGGGCAAGAACAATTAGCTCAACATCGCTGGCCGGTGTATTCACCCCGATGAGTTCAGTGCCACACTGCCATCTTTCCCTTGTCTTCTTTCCCGTCTCCTCAAAAATAAAAGTGTTGGTTACATAGAATAGTCTCGCCAGCCCTTGGCCAGCCATGGTATCAATGTAGAGCCTGGCAATAGGAATGGTACCGTCGGGCCGCAAGACCACTCTTTCACCACTCCATCCATCCCAGTCAAGGAAGGAATACACTTTCTCCAGCATGCTCGGCGTAAGCGTGCCGGCCGAGGTAAACAGGTGGAGGTATTCAATGGTTGGCGTGCGCACCTCCTGATAACCCCATCGGAGACACCGTTCACGAAAGACCTCTTCGATAAGACGGAACCTGGCCATCTCATCGGGAGACAAATCTCTGGTACCTTTACACCTTTGAACTCTCATGGTAAAATCCAAGTCTGTAGTTCGTAAATTCTACACTAATCTGGCTGGCCTGTTCAACTTTGTGCACAGCAGAGACTTTTCACACTCTTTCATTTGTGCGTCATCTGTTGTATAGTATATAAAAGGTTTTTTTTATTGATTACAACACTAAGGTAATTTATGCCCCGAATTGCACGCATACTGCTTATCTTAATAGTATTACTGCTGGGGGTCTCGATTGTTGCCCGCGCCCAGACCGGGAGCTCCAGGATTGATGTGCTAACGGTAAAGGGCACTATTAACCCGGTCCTGACCGATTACATCAGCCGCGGCATCGAGCAGGCAGAGGAGACCGACGCCAGCGCGGTTATCATTCAGATGGACACTCCCGGCGGACTGGACACCGCCATGCGCGACATTATCCAGAGCATCATCAATGCCAGAGTTCCGGTGGTTGTTTATGTCTCTCCAGCCGGAGCCCGGGCTGCTTCCGCCGGTGCCTATATCACCCTCTCCGCCCACGTTGCCGTCATGGCGCCGAACACCGCTATCGGCGCCGCCACACCCGTTGCGATGGGTGGCGGTGGCGAAGCCCAGATGTCCGAGGAAATGAAGCACAAGATAATCAATGACGCCATTGCCTACATCAAAGACCTTGCCTCAAGGCAAGGACGCAATGCGGAATGGGCGGAGAAAGCCGTCCGTGATGGTATCTCCGCCACCTCGCAGGAAGCACTGGACCTGAACGTCGTCGATATGATTGCCTCCGACCTCGATACCCTGATAACACAGCTCGATGGGCGAACAGTCACCCTCATTGATGGCCGCGAAATCACCCTGAACACACAGGGGGCCACAATCAACTATGTCGATATGAAGCTTGTTGAGGACTTCCTCTACACCATCGCCGACCCGAATATCGCCTATTTGCTGCTCAGCTTGGCCATGCTGGGCATCATGGTCGAAATCTTCAATCCGGGACTTATTTTCCCGGGAGTGGTCGGCGCCATCAGCCTGCTGCTTGCCTTTTTCTCACTGGGCGTACTGCCGGTCAACTGGGCCGGTGTCCTGCTCATCGCCCTGGCTTTTGGCCTCTTTATCGGTGAGGTGCTGACGACCACCTTCGGCCTTTTCACCGCGGGAGGGATTGTTTCGCTGGTCATCGGTTCACTCATACTGTTCAAGGGCAGCTCGCCGCTGTTCCGGGTAGACCCGTGGCTTATCGCCGGCGTTACCATTGTTATCGCGAGTGTATTTGCCTTCATAATCAACCGGGCGATACGTGCCCATCGCAGGCAGGCTGCGACGGGCCGTGAAGAGCTGGTTGGCAAACGTGCCGTTGTAAAAGAGGCACTTGACCTGGAAGGAACCGTCTTTTACAAAGGAGAACGCTGGGCAGCTATATCGGAAAAAGATCGAATCGAGACCGGTGAAGAAGTGATTATCACCGTTGTTGATGGCCTGACACTACACGTTGTGAGGAAAGAATAGATGAGCATACCCTACATACAAATTGACCTCTGGTTTATAATCCTGGTTATCGTGGCGGTGGTGGCGTCCCTTGTTTTTGTCATCATTTACGGCATTCGTGCGCACCGGCAGCAGATATCTGCCGGACGGGAAGAGTTTATTGGCAGGGTTGCTGAAGTTACCGCCCTGATGGAGCCTAAGGGGACGGTTCGCCTTGAGGGCGAACAGTGGGCGGCAATACTGGAGAAAGGAAGGGCTGAGCCCGGGGAGGAGGTGTTTATTACCAAGGTCGAAGGTTTAAAGCTGAGAGTTACCAAGAAAGAGTAAAGGAGGTGATTACATGAATATAATTCTCATCGTTATCATTGCTTTCGTGGTGCTGATTATTCTCTCTATGGCGGTAAAAATCGTCACCGAATTTGAAAGGGGTGTTATTTTCCGACTTGGGCGGTTGATTGGCGCCAAAGGCCCCGGCCTGTTTCTCATCATCCCCTTTGTTGACCGGATGGTTAAGGTCGACCTGCGCGTGGTGACCATGGATGTCCCGTCGCAGGAAGTCATCACCAAGGACAATGTGACCGTCAGGGTGAATGCCGTGGTCTACTTCCGGGTAGTCGACCCTGAATCATCTGTGGTTAAGGTTCTTGACCATATTAGAGCCACCTCACAGATTTCACAGACGACCTTGCGGAATGTGCTGGGGCAGTCCGAACTTGATGAGCTGCTGGCGCAGAGAGAGAAGCTCAACCAGATGCTGCAGAAGATTATTGACGAACACACTGACCCTTGGGGCGTCAAGGTCAGCACCGTGGAAATCAAGGAAGTTGAGCTGGCCGAAGAGATGAAGCGGTCTATGGCCGCACAGGCTGAGGCGGAGAGAGAAAGGCGCGCCAAAATCATTCATGCCGAAGGTGAGCTTCAAGCATCGGAGAAGCTGGCTCAGGCAGCACATATCATCGGCAGAGAGCCGGCAGCAATTCAGCTTCGCTTTCTCTCAACACTAAGCGAGATAGCTTCCGAGAAAAACAGCACCATACTTTTCCCGATACCTATAGAGTTTCTCAGGGCATTCGGCCGCCTGCCCTCGGGCACTAAAGAATAATCCAAATAGTCTGAGAAAAGCAGAAATCAGTACCATCAGCCTAACATCGCCGGGGATGCTATCCAGCGTCACGCAGGGTGACATCTCCGGCGACAATGTGGCTTCGCTGGCCATTGCTATGCCTCAGCAAAAGGCTTCCATCTCTGTTAACGTCTTCCGCCACACCTTGAAGTACGTCTTCACCTGAAATTACCCGGACTCTTTTACCCAATGTAATGAGGCGGTCACGCCACTCCTGATAGATGTCTCCCCCATCCCCCAGAGACAGGTACAGTCTTTCCAGTTCAACGAGCAGGCGGCGGATGATTCCCACACGCGAAAGCTCTTTCCCCAGCTCATCATACAGGCTCGTGGCCGTATCAGCTATCTCCGGGAAATCCTTCATCCTGATATTTACGTTAATACCGATGCCAATGACAGCCCACGTCACTCTATCGCCTTTCAGTTCGTTTTCAATAAGGATACCGCAGACCTTTTTACCCTTGATAAGGATATCGTTGGGCCATTTGAGCTGTGTTTCCAGCCCAGCGACCGCTTCGATGCTCCGTGCGACGGCAACAGAGGCGAGCATAATGAGATAAGGGAGCTGAGATATATCGGGATAGAGGACTATAGAAAGCGCGACACTTCCCCTGGGTGACAACCAGGCTCGCTTTGCCCTCCCTTTCCCCGCCGTTTGCGCTTCGGCGATGACCACGGTTCCCTCAGCCGACGCCTGTCTGGCCGCCTCCCTGGCCGCTTCCATTGTTGAGCCATGCCTGGGGAAATAGATTACTTTCTGCCCGATAAAACGGGTGCCCAACCCGGCTGTTACCAGCTCCGCCGATAATACGTCCATTACTTTGCCTGCCAAGCATCCTCTGTATAATTAAGTCGTCGTTAGATAATATATCAAAATAACATGCCCGTACAATCCGGTTGGATAATATTGACAAACGAAAAGCGTTATGATATTATTAAATTTGCGCTTTGAGAGCGCTTCGAGCACTTTAACAACTGGATAGCGGAAGGAAGTTCAAGCCAAAGACACAAATTTTGGCCGGAGAGTTTGATCCCGGCTCAGGATAAACGCTGGCGGTGTGCCTAATGCATGCAAGTCGAACGGTTCTTCCCGCAAGGGAAGGATAGTGGCGAACGGGTGAGTAACGCGTAAGTAACCTGCCCCTAAGTGGGGGATAACTTCGGGAAACTGGAGCTAATACCGCATGTGGTCCTTCCATACAAGTGGAAGGATTAAAGCCTTCGGGTGCTTGGGGAGTGGCTTGCGTCTGATTAGCTTGTTGGTGAGGTAACGGCCCACCAAGGCAATGATCGGTAGCTGGTCTGAGAGGATGATCAGCCACACTGGGACTGAGACACGGCCCAGACTCCTACGGGAGGCAGCAGCAAGGAATATTGTGCAATGGGCGAAAGCCTGACACAGCGACACCGCGTGGGGGATGAAGGCCTTCGGGTCGTAAACCCCTTTTCTCAGGGAAGAATAATGACGGTACCTGAGGAATAAGTCTCGGCTAACTACGTGCCAGCAGCCGCGGTAATACGTAGGAGGCAAGCGTTATCCGGATTTATTGGGCGTAAAGCGCGTGTAGGTGGCTCTTCAAGTCGGATGAAAAATCTCCCGGCTCAACTGGGAGGGACCATTCGATACTGCTGGGCTAGAGTGCAGCAGAGGGAGGTGGAATTCCCGGTGTAGTGGTGAAATGCGTAGATATCGGGAGGAACACCAGTGGCGAAGGCGACCTCCTGGGCTGTAACTGACGCTGAGACGCGAAAGCGTGGGGAGCGAACAGGATTAGATACCCTGGTAGTCCACGCTGTAAACGATGGACACTAGGTATGGGGAGTATCGACCCTCTCCGTGCCGTAGCTAACGCATTAAGTGTCCCGCCTGGGGACTACGGCCGCAAGGCTAAAACTCAAAGGAATTGACGGGGGCCCGCACAAGCAGCGGAGCGTGTGGTTTAATTCGATGCAACACGAAGAACCTTACCAGGGCTTGACATACTGGAAGTAGGAACC
>SDBT01015868.1_pt1 | contig 11956 bp, 13 predicted proteins | sample 2277101 | NCBI WGS metagenome assembly SDBT01 (sample SAMN10404973, study PRJNA504765) | marine sediment metagenome | isolation source: marine sediment core GS10_PC15, 103 cmbsf | place: Arctic Ocean: Southern Knipovich Ridge | collected 2010
GACGCAAAGAAGTCGCAGTTCTTGTCTTTAAGTTCTGGCGATGATATCGATCCATTTGGATTTGCGGTTAACGTTGTCAAGGATATCTTTGATGCGAATTCCGTTACGGCATTGGCATTGGCTACGGCTCGTGTTGAGACCGTCAGTTATGCTACCGATCAGGGAATTGGTTTTGTTAAGACGGGTCACGTAGAACAAGCGAGGTCATAATGCCACTTCCACAATTTCGTCAATATATCGTTGTGAACAAGTCTGGCCGGACTTTGACATTTGACAGCAACGGTCGAATCAACGTCAAAGAGACCGCTATTCACATTAATACAACGGATGGCAAGCTAGTATATACACAACTGTCCGACGATGATCTTGGGTTCGTGTCCTCCTCTACTTTATCGGATGCTGCCGAGATCGTAGGCGACAATGAGGTCAACAATACCGCTAACCTTTATATCGGTTCCCAACTTCAGCTAGAGATTACGCACGATGACGGTACTCTTGCCGACGGTACTTTCGATTTGTACATGGCTGACGGTGATGCCTCAGGAGAATTGCAAACCGATGCTAGTGGATACGCTAGTGCGGAAGCTAACTTTTTGTTTCGTGTTGGTTCTTTAACTTGGGAACCAAATGGAGTTGATGATGAAGTTATGCGATCTGAAGTCTTCACGATTGGAATGTGATGTTTGGAATTTTTCAACAAGGTCGCCCTAGTTATTCGCAAGGTCTTGCCCGTAGTGCTTCTGATTCTGAAAGCGGATTATGGGATGGTTTGCGGTTAGCTACTTTTCTTGATCTTGGTAAGACTGGGGACATAACACATGACGTTGCTAGAAATAATAATGGCTCGTTAGTAAGTGCACCGCCTTGGGTCTTAAAACAAAGAAGTATGTCGCTGAATTTCGACGGCACAAATAACTTTGTATCTGTTCCCAACGATCCGTCGTTAGAAGATTTTACGGCATTGACACTGACTGCTTGGATTATTCCTCTAGTTGTTGGGAGTCTTCAAGGAGCGAGAATAATAAGTAAGCAAGACGGGCAAAGCGGTGATGATTTTGCGTTGTATTTTAACAATGCTCATAGAATCGCTTTAAGGATAGCTACCGGTTCAGGAACCACGTCGATAAATGGTGGAATAACAAATCCTCTAAATGGTGATTGGATTTGTTTCCAGGCTACGTGGGATGGCGACAACATGGCTATGTATGTTGATGCCAAGCCGGACGGAACCGGCAACCAAACTGGCACGCTTACTAAAACAGGCAGCCCGTTAGGATTAGGCGGACACGTAGGATCGAACCAAAGAAGATTTGAAGGACACATTAAAGGCTGGATGATTCATGATAGAGTATTAACGGCCAATGAAAGACAGCTATGTGTTACTGATCCTTTTGCCCTATTCCGTCGCAAGCTTCTTATTATTCCTGTTTCTGTTGCTGGGGGTGCTACAAAAAATTTAGCAACAAGTATTGATGCTTCTGCTTTAGTAACAGCAGATGTTATTAGAAATAAATTAGCTCTTGTAACTTCAATAGATGCATCAGCACTTGTAACAGCTGCTATAACAGAAAGAACATTTTTAGCAACAAGTATTGATGCTTCTGCTTCAGTAGTAGCTGATATTACTAGAATAGTAGCACTTAATACAACAATAGATGTATCAGCTCTTGTAACAGCTGCTATAACAGAAAGAACATTTTTAGCAACAAGTATTGATGCCTCTGCTTTAGTAACAGCTGATGTTGTTAGAAATAAATTAGCTCTTGTAACTTCAATAGATGCATTAGCACTTGTAACAGCTGATGTTATTCGAACTAGAGATTTAATAGTAAGTCTTGATGCATCAGCACTTGTAACAGCTGCTGTTAATAAAACATTAAAATTTTCAACAGTTATAGATGCATCAGCTCTTGTAACCGCTGATTTTCTTAGAACTAGAAACTTACCAACAAGTATTGATGCTTCTGCTTTAGTAACAGCAGATGTTGTTAGAAATAAATTAGCTCTTGTAACTTCAATAGATGTATCAGTTCTTGTAACAGCTGCTATAACAGAAAGAACATTTTTAGCAACAAGTATTGATGCTTCTGCTTTAGTAACAGCTGATGTTGTTAGAAATAAATTAGCTCTTGTAACTTCAATAGATGTATCAGCTCTTGTAACAGCTGCTATAACAGAAAGAACATTTTTAGCAACAAGTATTGATGCTTCTGCTTTAGTAATAGCTGATGTTATTAGAAATAAATTAGCTCTTGTAACTTCAATAGATGCATCGGCACTTGTAACTGCGGATGTTGTTAAAACAGCAGTAATAAAAGCATTAGCTACAGTTATAGATGCATCAGCACTTATAACAGCAGATGTTGTGAGAAATAAATTAGCTCTTGCAACAAGTATTGATACATCAGCACTTGTAACAGCAGATGTAACAACGCCAATAAAACCGTTAAATGCAACAATAAATGTATCTGCTTTAGTTACTGCTGATTTAACTGAAACAACATTTTTATCAGCAACAATAAATGTAACAATTTTACTAGCTGGTTCATTAATTTTAACAAAAAATTATCCCACAGATATTAATTCATCTGGAATATTAACTGCAAATTTAACTAGAACACGAGAGTTAGCAGTACCAATTTCTGCAACAGGATTAGTTGTAGCAAATCTAATTGAAACAGGACCAGGTTCCAGTACCCTTTTACATCCGTACAATAGACTGATATGACCGATTATATTAAAAATAAAGGAGTTACAGGTTTTCCTTTTGGTCTAGTACATAAAACTGATTTAGACCCTGTTACAGTTGGACCTGTTACAGTGTATATAACTAAGGACGGGGGTATACAAACAGTGTCAGAAGGTATTTCTATCCATAAAGGTAATGGGCAGTGGATAATAGATTTAACACCAAGTGAAATGAACGCCGATATTGTTGCTCTATTATTTACGCATGTTGATGTAATTTCTCAGAGCTTTGTGATACATACACATAAGGAATAAATAATGGCTGGTTTCGTTAAAGGTAAAGCAGTTGTTGGATTTCCTTTTGAATTAATTCATAAAACTGATCTAACAGCTATTACTACTGGAACTGTCACAGGTTACATAACTAAGGATGGAGGTATTCAAGAGCTTTTATCTAATCCTTTTACTCATGAAGGTAACGGTCAATATACTGTTAATTTATCAGCAGCAGAAATGACTGCTGATATGATTGGGTTGTTATTTACTCATGCTGATTCTATACCTCAACACTTTACAGTAAGGACAACTGTAGACCCTCCTACGGTAATAGCGGGAGTTAGTACAGCAACAGGTCCCAGTATTGTTGATATATATAACTTTTATGGTACGGTCCCTAGGGCAAATAATTATTTTGCAAGGAGATTGAATACTGGGACCTGGGACAATGCTATACTTGACGATAAAGAAGCAGCTTTAGTAATGGCTGCAAGAGCTATTGATAAGCTTAATTTTGCAGGTGACAAAGCAGTTGTAACGCAAGAGTTGCAGTTCCCTAGAGGGGACGATACAATCGTTCCCATTGAAATTGATCAAGCTGGATACGAAATTGCGTTAGCTTTTTTGGATGATTATGATTTGGAACAGGAGGCTCAAACTATTGGTGTTGTAACTGAAGCTTACTCAGGTGTGCGGACAACCTACGACGCAGACTTTGTACCTGAACATACGGTGGCAGGTATCCCAAGTATTGAAGCTTGGCGATTACTAAAGCCATTCTTACGTGATGAAAAGGTTCTGAGGTTAAGTAGGGTTTCCTAGGAGTATAAAATGTTTAGAACAGTTTATGATGATACTGACGATGCAGCGGCGGCAGCTAAAGAAGCAGCAGCAGCTGCTACAGCGGCTGCTGCCGATGATAAAAAAATTCATTTAACTCAGGATGAGTTAAATGCAATGATGGCTGATAATAGAAAAAAGCTAACTCAACAAAATACTGAAGCTTTAACTCAACTTGAGAAGCTTCGTGATGAAGTTAAAATGTCAACTGAACAAAAATCTGAATTAGAATTAAAAATTGAATCACTACAAGAATCCTTTATGTCAAAGGATGAATTGGCAAAGAAGACTGCTTCAAAACAGGCAAAAGAACACCAGAAGATGGTGGACGGGTTAACTACTGAGCGTGATAATTGGAGAGGACGTTATAGTGCTGCTACAAATACGCGAGCAATACAAGATGCTGCGATTGAAGGCAAAGCTAAAGTACCTGCTCAAATTGTTGAAATGCTTGGGCAACATACTCATTTAATTGAGGGCGTAGATGAATCTGGACAACCTAATGGTAAATATGTACCAACTGTTAAATTTAATGATACTGATGATGATGGTAAAGCAATAGTTTTAGATTTATCACCATTAGAAGCTATTAAAAGAATGAAAGAACTAACTAATTTATATGGTAATTTATTTGAAGGTACAGCAACAGGTGGTGTGGGTGGAGAAGCCGGAGCTACTGGTGGAGATTCCAGTCAGCCTAAGTTGGATGATGTGAAAAATGATCCAGAAAAATATATTGAATGGCGTAAGAAAAACAAGGAAACTTTAGACGTTAACTCACTTAGGAGATAAACATGTCCGTGTTTAGAACTGTTTATGCTAATAGCCTCGATGCCTTTATTCCTGAATTATGGGCAAATGAGTCTGTGGCAATTTTGCTTGAAAACATGGTGATTTCTAATCTTGTTCACCGTGACTTTAGTCCTCAAGTTGCAAATTTTGGTGATATTGTTCATACACGTAAGCCAGCAGAATTTACTGCTGAACGTAAAGTGGATGCTGACACTGTTACTATTCAAAATGCAGATGCAACTGATATTGCTGTTCCATTGGATCAGCATCTTCACACTTCTTTTCTTATCAAGGATGGTGAGGAATCAAAATCTTTTAAAGATTTGGTTCAAACTTATCTACAGCCTGCTGTATGGTCAATTGCTCAGGCACTTGACAAAATTCTTATCGGTGAAGTGCATCAGTTCTTTACAAATGGTGAAGGTATTGCTGCTGCTCTTAGTGATACTACTGTTAAAGCTGAACTTATTAATACTCGAAAGAGAATGAATATTAATAAAGCTCATGAAGCTGGGCGAAATTTAATTTTAACACCTGATACTGAAGCTGAGATGTTAAAATTGGATACGTTTACTGAAGCAGATAAAGTCGGTGACGATGGTTCTGCTTTACGTGAAGCATCTCTTGGGCGTAAATTTCAGTTTAATATGTTTATGGCTCAGAATACGCCTTCAACTATTGGTATTCCAACAACCAGTATTACAGCACTTGTTGATAATGTTGGTGGGTATCCAATTGGTACTGCTCTTGTACATATTGACACTGATGGTTCAGCCGTTCAGGTTGGCCACTGGGTAACTATTGGTGGTGTTGTTCACCTTGTTACAATCACTGGTACATTATCCACTGAAGATATTGATATTACTCTTAGTCCAGTGTTACGATCTGCTGTCCTTGACAACGCTGTTGTTACAATGGGGGCTAGAGGTCTTATTGATGACGCTGGTGATTATGCTGCTGGTTATGCTAAAGAACTGACTATTGATGGTATTACTGGTATTATTGCAGTAGGGGCTGGTGTTAAACTGGCTACTGTTGGTACTCCTAATGTATTACTTGCGGACGTATATTCAGTTATTAAAACAACTGAAACTGCTGGTGATACTACTGGTATTACTTTGAATAAGCCTCTTACTGTTGGTATTACTGATGATGATGTAGTTATGTTTACGCCTCCGGCTCGACATAACTTTGCTTTTCATCGTAATGCTTTGACCTTGGTTAGTCGACCATTATCTCCTGCTCCTACTGGATTGGCACTATCTTCAGTTGCTAATTTTGGTGGGATTGGTATTCGTGTTACCATGACTTATGATGGTGATAAGCAAGGTACGCTTGTTACTGTTGATCTTCTTTGTGGTATCAAACTCCTTGATGTTGACTTGGGAGCAGTTCTTATTGGTTAAAGCAAAATAATGGTTGCTACAAAGCTTAAATTTATGAAGAGTGTTTTGTATAAATTAAAACGGTCTTATGGTATGCCTGTTGATTATTATCAAATAACATCACATGATGTTAATACTACAACGGGAGTTAAAACTACAGTTGAAACTAAAACACATATTAGGCGAGCTGTAGTTTTACGCTCAAGAGAATTTCGAAGTTTTGTATACGATTTAGCGTATATTTCTGCAAATAAAGATTTTACTGAAGGTGGATTTTTTGACCCTGAAGATAGAAATATAATTATTGATACTAAAGATTTACCTAAAGGATTTGATCCCACTGTTGACGATTATTTAATTGTTAAAAATAACAGATATGATGTTTCAGCTATTCAAACATTTGAAGAAGGTAGTTCTTTTTTAATAACTGCCAGAAAATTACGTGCTGGTTTGTTAGTTAGACAAGAAAGTGCTTTATCTGTTATGAATTTAGTACAAACAGTTACATCAGTAACTGTTGATAAATTAATTAGATCACCTACTTCAAAACTAGTCTTAACACAAATTGCTGTTGAGGTTACATAATGGCTTTAGTATTAAGAAAAAACCCTGCACAAACGTTAGAATTAACAGATACTTTAACTGTTGATCTTGTGACATCTGAATTAAATTTTGCATGGGTAGGGTGGATTCACACTTCTATAAATAAACATTTTGAGGATAGAAGATTAACATTTCCTTTATATCTTGAAGGTGATGAAAGAGTTGAAAATGATCAAGAAGATTTTGCAGAATTACGTATTGATGGGCCATTTATACTAAATCCACATAAAGATTTATATTATCTTGATATTGAAGTAAATGTGTTATTACAATCAGTAATGGACCCTAAAGATTTATATAAAATGCAAAGATTAATTGGTATATTTTTAGCAGTATTTACAAATAAAATAGATGTATTTAAATTTGGGGATGGCCCTCTTGATGATAGTACTTTATTAGGATGTTTTAAAAGACAAAGAGATTTAAAAGAAAGAATTGATGTTAATTATTTTGGTATTATACGTCAAGACACACGTGTTATACAAGCAACCATTGAAGCACATTACCGACTAGAACTCTAATTTAGGAGATTGATCCATGGCTCAAATTGACATGAAAGAAACCACATTGAGGGTTTTTGACGGTACTAAAGGAACATTAACTTCTGATAGTACACCAGCTGATTCAGATTTAGTTTGGACAGCTATTAGTAAACATATTGGTAGTGATAAAATTAGTATTACTATGGTCGATCCTGCTGTTGTTACGACAGCACTATCTATTGCTGTAACAGACAGAGATATTGTTATTACACTTGAAACTGATTCTGGACCTACTATTATTTCAACTGCTGCTGAAGTTAAAACAGCAATTGATGCTGATGCTGCTGCTAAATTGTTAGTAACAGTAGCACTTGAAACTGCTGGTGCAGGTATTGTTGAAGCTCAAACTAAGGCCACTCTTGATGGTCAATTATCACTAGTTATTAAAATTGGTGAAGGGAATACTAGTTATAGTGAAAAACGAGCTGTAGAATTTACAAGAGATCGAGGAAAGATTGATACTGTTAGGTTAGCTGATGAAGAACCTTTCGATCTTACGATGGATTTCTTGTGGGAATTTATTAGTAGTGTTTCAGGAAGTAGTACACCTACTTTTGAAGATGTATTAAAGAAAATTAATGAAGCATCGGCATGGATTACTACAGCTGATGATACTTGTCAACCTTATTGTATAGATATAGAACTTCATCATGCACCAAATTGTGTTGGTATTGAGGATGAGTTGCATGTGTTTGAAGAGTTTTATTATGAGACTCTTGATCATGATTTACGAGAAGGTAGTATTGCGTGTGCTGGTCGTTGTAATCGACTTGTTGCAATTAATAGACGAGTACTTGCAGCGGCTATTCCGTAATATTAATTTTACCCAAGGAGATTCTTAAAAATGAAATATAAAGGGAAAAAAGTCAAAGGTAAAAATAGCGTAGTTTTAGTATTAGAACGTAGTGAAGATAAAATTGTATTTATTGCTGAAGCAATTGATAGTAGTGATGATAAATTTGATAAACTTGTTAAGTTGCCTGATCCTCCTGAAATTCTTCGGCCAGGTGGTGTTAGGGAATCAAATGAAAATGATCCAGAGTATAAGAAAGCTATGATAGATTATGCTGAATTAAAAACAGCTTATTTGATTATTATGTCTCTTAAAGATTCACCAGATATAGAATGGGAAACTGTTGAATATGACAAACCAGATACATGGAAAAATTGGGAAAAAGAATTAAAAGAATCTGGATTTAATGAAATTGAACGGATGCGTGTATTACAAATAGTTATGCGTGCGAACTCGCTTGATGATAATTTACTTGAACAAGCGAGGCAGGATTTTTTACAAGGTCGGTCTCAGCAAGAAGGATAATATTACCTAAAGGTAGAACAGAATTATACATAGTTTGGAGATTATGTGAAAGATTTAGCATGAGACCGCCTGGAGTTGAAATTGATTATGATGATAATTTACCTTTAACAAAAGCTAGATTAATTAGTTATGAACAAATTAGAAGTATAGAGGATATAAAATGATTATACTTGCAAAAGCTAATTTAACTCAAAGTATTTTGAAGTTTGGGCCATTTAAAAAAGAGTTAAAAAATAAACTTAAAGTTTTACATAAACAAGCTATTGAAGCATGGTTAAGAACTGTATTAAAAGAAACACCTGTTTATACTGGCACTGTACGAGGTACGTTCAAACCAGTAGGTAGAATAATAGGTAAAGCTATATCTAGTATAGGACCTGTTAATAAAAGAGCTGCAAGTAAAACACATTTTATATATCCTAAAGGAGGTAAAAAAGTCCCATTAGGATTCAGTAAAGGTGAAAGTTATGCTGATGCAGAAAGACTAGAAAAGGATTTAGGTAATAGTTTAGAATATACATTTATATTTGCTAGAGATTTACTTTATGCAGCATGGAATGAAATTCAACCAGCTCCATCATGGTTAAGGTTAGTAAGACCGACGCCATGGCACGCTTTAGATAAAGCTGCAACATCGTGGGATATATTTGTTAGAAATGATATATTTAAAGTATTACCACCATTAACACATGGATTGACAATTGTAAAAATTAGAGCAAACTAATGGCACTAGAATTTAACGAATTAAAATACATTGTTTCTGGCCTTCAAGAGTTAAAAACTCTTTCGAGGACTTTAAATAATGTTGCTAGGGCTCAAAATAAACTAGTAGCTAGTTTAAATACAATTAATAGGTCTAGTGTCCAGGCAGGAGCCTCTCTTCAAAGAATTTCAGGTAGTGTAAATACTTTAACTACTCAAACAGTTAAAGGTACTAAATCTGCTAAACAGTTTGGTATTACTTGGCAAGGTGTTACTAGAATAATTATTGGATCACTTGTATCAAGAGGGATAGGTGGCTTAATAAGAGGATTACAAGAAGGTATATCAGAAGCACAAGAGTTTGGTCTACGTATAGCTGAAGTAAGTACTATATCACAAGATGCTCAATTATCATTTACAGAATGGAGTGATGCTGTAAGAAAATTATCGGATGAATTTGGGACTCCTTTATTAGAAACTACAGAAGGATTATATCAGGCTATTTCAAATCAAATAGCTAAAGGAGCTGAAGCCACTGAATTTATGGCTGAAGCTCAAAGATTTGCCTTAATCGCTGTAAGTAATACAGATCAAGCAGTTAATTTATTAACAGGTGCTCTAAATTCTTTTAAATTAGAAGCTGATGATGCTAGACAAGTTGCAAACTCATTTTTTAAGACAATTGAATTAGGAAGAATACGAGCAAGAGACCTTGCACAAAATTTTGGGCAAGTTGGTATTGTAGCAGCTCAGTTAGGTCTTAGATTAGAAGAGGTACAAGCATCCTTAGCAGTTTTAACTATACAAGGTCTTGCACCAACTAAGGCTATGACTGGCTTACGTAATGTTTTATTAAAATTAATACGACCAACAGATCGTATGAAAGAATTTTTTGAGAAAATTGGAGTTACGTCTGGCCAAGCTGCTATTGATACATTTGGTTTTGTCGGTGTATTAAGATTACTCGCTAGAGAAGTTCAAGAAACTGGCGATCCTTTAAATGAATTAGGTGAAATATTTGGTAGATTACGTGCTATTGTTGGTGGTGCTGGGCTAGTTGGTTCTTTTGATGAATTTGGAGTTGTTCTTAATAAAATAGAAAATGCTGCAGAAAGTGCAAATAAAGCACTTTTAAAAATAACTGATACAGCTGAATTTAAATTAAAAAGAGAATTACAACGTGTTACAGATTTCTTTGTAGTTGATCTTGGACAAAAATCTGTTAAAGGAATTATAGAACTTACTGAGGAATTTGGAGGACTAGCTGAAATTGTAAAAACAGTAACTGCAGGGCTTGCAGCAGGAGCAGCAGCATTTGCAGTTGTTCTCGCTGGAGTAGGAACAGTAGCTTTAGCAGGAATAATAGCTGCTCTTGTAACTACAGGAACAGTTGGAGTAGCAGCATTTTCAGCATTAGCTATTGCAGCAGCAGCTTTAGGTACGGCTTTTGGTATTGTTAGTGGATTTTCATCAGATATGAAAAATGAAGGAATTAAATCTGCTAGAGAATTAACAAAAGAATTTAAAGAAGCATCTAAAGAGCGTGTTAATATTATACAAGATGAAACTCAAAAACAAATAAAATTGTTTACAGCAGCTGCACAACAACAACAAAGTGAAATTGCTCGAACACTTGCATTTATAAGAAAAGGAGTAACAGAAGATAAAAAATTAAAGGAAGAACAACTAGAACTTGAAGAGAAATTATTTGAAGCACAAAAGGGTATTTTAAAACCTGCTGAAATAAGAAATATATTATTAGAAAAGTACGTTGTTCTTCTTAGAGAAGTACGACCTGTAATTGCAAATGAAGATATAGTAAGTGCAAATATACTTCTTGATAGAATGCAAAAAATTTCTGATGAAATAAAATCACAGCAAAAATCTAGAAGTAGAGGAGGATTTGGAGGAGGTGGATCAAGCGTAACTAATGCAATTTCTGCTACCGGAGAACGGTTAACTAACTTTACGCTTGGTGGTTCAAGAACTAGTTCTACTCAAAATAGGCAATAACAAAAACGTAGTGGGTTAGAAGGACAAATACTTGCTTTAAGGCAAAAATTAGTTGATATAAAAAAACAAGAAAGAGACCTTACAAGTACTAATTTACCTAATCTTGATAAAGAACTACAAAAAGGGGAAAGCTTAAATAAAATACATAGTGCAGTTAAAGATACAATTACACGTCAATTAGAAATTTCTAAAGAAGCTAGATTAGTTTCAGGTAAAGCTCGCGATGCACTAGAACTTAGTAATCGAAGATTAATAAAATTACAAGAAGAAACTGCAAGAAAAGCAAATTTAATTCAACAAAAAGGTCAGGGAATTGGAGGTATTTTACCGAAAAACCTTCGTAAAAATATTTTTGAAATGGTTAATATAAATGCAAAACTAAAAAGGGGATTAGAATTAAATCTTAGAGATTCAGCTGCATTAGTAGAAAATTTTGCTCAAGTAGAACAAAAAATAAAAGAATTAAGAGCAGAAGGAGTTGATGTAGGGCAATTTATATCTCCAGAAACAGAAACATTAATAGCTAATATGGCAACTTTTGCAGCTCAAATGTTAGCTTCTCAAAGAGAAGCAAAAGTAGCAACAGATAGAGCTAGTAAATTAGCTGCTGTATTACCTAATATTCGAAAAACAATTGATGAGGTATTAGGAGGTCTAGTTACTATACAAACAAATATGGGTACTTTATCAGTAGGTAGTACACAGATAACACAAGATTGGACTAGTCAACTTAATACGTTAAATTTAAGACTTGATGAAGTAGCAAAAAGAGTACGAGATGTAATACAGGAAATAGT
>SDBT01015869.1_pt1 | contig 11956 bp, 15 predicted proteins | sample 2277101 | NCBI WGS metagenome assembly SDBT01 (sample SAMN10404973, study PRJNA504765) | marine sediment metagenome | isolation source: marine sediment core GS10_PC15, 103 cmbsf | place: Arctic Ocean: Southern Knipovich Ridge | collected 2010
CAGGAAATGCTACAACTCGAGAGCTTATTTGTAAAGCCCCGGTTAGCAAGCATGAAAAAACTGCAAGTGATTTACAACAAATGCTCGCCAAAGCAATGATGGACGCCGCGAAATTACTATCTAACGAACAAATAGCCGTAGCAGCCGAAGCAGAAAAAAAAGCCAAAGAAAAAAAAGGCGAGTTAACAGCAGCTCCCGAAGAACCTGAAAAAATGGATGCTGGAGCCATTTTAATGTCTATTAAATCATCAAGCATTGATTTCTTCGCTTATAAAAATTTAGTGTATGATTTATTATGTAGTGACTTATGCTTTATGAAAGATAATGACTCTAATAACCCGATGACTAGAACTTTATTAAGCGATATGTCGTTACAGGATAAAGATAAACTTGTAGGTGAATACTCCGCAAATTTTATCATGGCCTCATTTTAGATTTCAAGGAACTAAAATTTGATAAGAAAGAATTACCTTATCTAAAAGCTGGACTAGCTAGATTTTATTATGGGGCTTACGATTTTGAAAATATGGCCGTTATAAATATTTTTGAATATGTAAGATTTCAAAATAAAATGGTCGATGAAGAAAATAAACAACTTAAAACATAAGGCAATAAGATGTCATTTAATATTCTTTATAACATAATTGCCGCAGATAGATTTTCAGCCGTTGCAAAAAACATCGCACGCCAAGTCACCGCGATGAATGCCCGAATGCACACCTTTAACAAAACATTGGTAAAAAGCTCAAAACATCTTTCTAAAGTTGGACGCACATTAAGCACTCACATTAGTTTGCCACTCTCCATTATGGGTTACGCTGCCATAAAATCAGCCGGAGAGTTTGAACGCTCTATGAATCTGGTGAAGGGAAAAACCGGAGCCACAAAAAAAGAATTTGCAGAATTAAGAAAAGAAGTGATGGGCTTAGGTGAAGCGACTCAGTTTTCGCCTCTGAAAATTGGGAAGGCTGTTGCCGTGATGGCATCAGACTCTATAAAAATAAAACAAATACTCTCAATGACACCAAAAATTTTACAAGCAGCATCAGCTACGCAATCTGGCATCGAGTCAACAGCTCGGGTTATAACGGGAGTTATGCTGGGATATAATTTAAAACCAGCTCAAATGGAGCGCGTTACTGATCTTATTGTGGCTACTATTACAAAATCAAAATTAAACATGGAAGATTTCGGCCAGGGAATGAAAAGACTTACAACCATAGCTTCACTAATGGGTTTAAAATTTAGTGAAGTAGCGGCAATGATTGGTGAGCTATCAAAGTCTAATGTACCCGCTTCAATGATATCGAGATGGAGTGCGGCGGCTATTCGAGCTATTGTATCACCGAACGCAGTGATGACAAACGTAATGCGCCAGCAACACCTTTCATTTAAAAAAGCAAATGGACAGATGAAGTCCATGGTTAATATTCTAAAGATGCTGAAAAAGCACCACCTTTCTCCATACATGGCATTTAAAATGTTTGGAGCACAAGGCAGTCAGGTAATACTGTATTTGATGCAAAAGGGGCCAGCAGCACTTTTAGCTTATCAACAAGCTCTAGTGGCTGCCGTAGGAATCTCTAAAAGATTGGCGGCGATAAATATGAAGGGCATAACTGGGGCTATGTTAAAGCTGAAATCAGCAGCTCAGGCATTATCTATTACAACGACAACGAGCGTTGAACCTGCGATTTTGGGATTAACCGGTATGTTAACTCATTTTGTGCTTTGGCTAAATAGTTCATCTACTTACACAAAAAAACTTACAGCCTATGTTATTGGTTTTGGAATTATTTTAGGGCCTGCCACGTTGGCGTTAGCTAAATTTTTAATAATAATGAGCTTTCTTATGGAGAAAGTTCCGATCGTGAGCACGGCAATAAAAGGTTTAGGAGCAGGAATTGCGTTTTTATGGGATGCTATGTTAGGCCCGATTGGATTAGCTATTGCTGCTATTGCTGCTTTCATTGCAATTACATACGAACTAATAAAACATTGGTCAGCGGTTAAGGCGGCCAGCAAACAGTTTATAGATGCGTTCTTAGGAATTGCAGCGGCCGCTAAGCCTGCTGAAAGTAACTTAGATAAACTTATCGGCAAAGGTAAAAAGTTTATTAGCATTTTCGGAGGTGCAGAGCCTAAGAAGTTTCAAGCCATGACACAGCATTTAGTAAGCTCCATGTTAAATCCTTTAGGAGTTCCAAATATTGGAATGCCGATGCCACATGCTGGCGCAACACCAACAGCCTTAAAAACGCATCATACTAAAATTCATTCAAAAGTAGATATAAATTTGCATGATGGCGCAGGAGCCGTTAAAAGCATTACTGGCAAAACCACGTGGGGAGAACTTAATTTTAATCTCGGCAATAATATGTCGATGTCGAGGATTTAATTATGAGTAACGTAGTGTTTGATTCTCTTTATCCATGCACATTTCGAGGCATTCCATTTTTCTATATCAGCGGAGACGTTAGCGGCGGCAGAAAAACCGTCATGCACGAGTACCCTAATAAAAACTTTAGATTCGTTGAAGATTTAGGATTGCAATTAAGAACGTTTAGCATTAAAGGCATTGTAACGGGAAGGTTATACTCGCTTCAAAAATTTGCGCTTGAAGAAGTCCTTAAATTAAAAGGCATAGGAATATTTACCCACCCTTTCGAAGGTATTATTAAAGTAGTCGCTACACGTTATACTGTTAGCGAGAGCTTATCACAAGTTGGCGTAGCTGAATTTAATATAATATTTGAAGAAGCAAACCCTAGTTTATTTCCAAGTGGGACAGCTAATAATATTTCTAAACTAGCTCAAATATTCAAACAAATATATGATGATGTGGGCAATGAATTTAATAAAAATTATAATGCAGGAACTAATCGCAACATTACAGACGCAGCTAATAAGTTAAAATCTGCAAATGATGGCTTAATAAAATCTGGCCAACAAACCACCTCTGATGAAGAAACAAGGCAAACGTTCGATCTCGAATCTCAAAAATTTAATGATAACGCATTCCTCATTGCAGGAATTGGAGATACGGGAAATGAAACAAGCTCTTTAATATCAGACTTTGATTCTCTATCAACTGACGCAAATGATAGATTTGATGCCTCAAAAAGAATTATAGGATTTGGCGAAGAAGATGAGTTTTTAAGTTTAGATACAATCGAGATTAACCAAAGAAACAATAATACTAAATTAATAAATGGCATGACAAATGGCCTCGCGTTTATTAACATGATTGACTCGGCTAAAAATAAAAAATATAACGATGAAGATGAACTTAATGCCACCGTAGATATTCTTGATGCGGCATTTAGTCAAATAGAAAGCGCGGAATCGAATATATTCACAGCAAACTTTCTAAATCAAATAAATGAAATGAGAAATCAAATAAGGGTTTTCTTTGAGCAAGAAAGATTGATTGTAAATAAAATTATAGAAGTTGAAACGCCGCCGCTACCTATGACAGTGATTGCATATAAATATTATGGCAACACTGATGAATATTTAGATTTGCTTTCTTTAAATAATATTACAAATCCAGCGATTGTTTCAGGAAAAATAAGGATACTTGAAGCATGAATAATATTGTTATTGAAGTTGACGGAGGTCGTTTTGATGGTTGGACACATGTTAACGTTTCTAAATCTATTGAAAATTTATGTGGTCATTTCAGCTTTATTGGCACGGCTTCTGAACTAACAGAATTTCCCGTAAAAGTTGGTCAAGAGTGTCAAATATTTGTTAATGACGTTTTATTTATGACAGCCTATGTTGAAAAACTACAAGTTGAACTTAGCGCATTTAATCATACGATAACAGTGTCAGGCCGCGATATTACAAGTGATGTCGTAGATAGCCAGCTTGGACATATTGATTTTAATCCAAAAACTAATTTAAAATCTATAACAGAGAAGGTTTTACAGATATTGAATTTGCAAAATAAAATAAAAGTTATAGATAATTTTAATTTAAAAGATTTTACTGATATAGAAACCGACGCCTTAGGAACCACGGCGTTTCATTTTATTGAAAGTTACGCTAAAAAAAGACAAGTTCTATTATCAACAAATGGCGAAGGCGATATTGTATTTATACGCGCTGGGTTCACTGTTAATAATACCGTTCTTTCTACAAAGGGAGATACAGCCGCAACAATATTAAAAACAAATGTTATATATGATAACTCCAAGCGTTTCAATGAATATGTATGTATGGGGCAAGCTGAGGAAACCCTCCTATTAAGCAGTACCGGAATAGATCCAGATGCAGCGGCTACAGTTCAATCAACAGCGTTCGATAAAGAAATTAGAAACTCAAGAAAATATGTTTTTCAACCCGAAAAAAACGGCACGACTGAGGATAATAGCGGACGCGCACTATGGGAAGCAAACTATAGAAAATCAAACTCAATGATTTATAATGCTACGGTTCAAGGATTTAAGCCTTTGTCTGATGACGGCCTGTGGGATTTGAATACTTTAGTGCATGTAGTTGATAATTTTTCAAATATAGACGACACAGAGTCGATATTATTAATAACCGAAATTGAATATATAGAAGATTTAAACCAAGGCACAATTACTAATTTAAAGTTAATGAATCGTGAGTCATTTACTACAATTGTTAACCAGCCGGAGAAGGATAAAAAAGATTTTAAAGAAGGACCTAATCTCAAGCTTAGCTCGACAGGACCAACAACGTAATGAATTATTTATATACAAAAATACTTAATCTCGTTAAGCGCGCCTTTGTATCAATAAGTTTACCCGATGATAAAGCATCGGGTGCGGCTCAAGTGAGTTATTTTGGGAAAACAGGAATTAGCGAAGTAGTCAGTCCGTACGGATTATCAGTTAGATTACCTACGGGCATTCAAGTATTATTATTTTCGGTTCAATCACAAGAAAATAACAGAGCAGCTATAGGATATTCGCAAAAAGATAGATTCAAAGATTTAGAGGAAGGCGAAGTTGTTATAGGAAACCCTCTAACCAGGTCATTTATTAAGTTTGCCAAGGATGGTAGTATTACTATCGACAGTAAAGCGAAAATTAATATTACCTCGGCGGATAATGTAATTATTGACGTAACAGGAACTGTAGATTTAAAGGCCACAGGTGAGGTCACGGTAGACTCACCAAAAGTTAATCTTGGGGTTGGCGGCCCTCCAATTGCAAGACTTGGTGACACCGTCATGGTCTCAGGAACACCGGGAACAATCACAAGTGCGGGCGTAAATACATCACTATAGGATTTCAAATGCCTTTTGTAGACATTGAGTTAAAACAAGACAAAGACGGTATTTTTGACTTTAGCTTTAGCAATGGAGACTTCAATATCGTTGAAGGATTTGAAATGGCATTATTAATGTCGGTATTATCTGAGCAAAGAGCTGAAAGCAGTGAAGTGGCCGCGCCTGAAAGGCGGAGAGGCTGGTGGGGCAATGAGGCGCAAGATTTTACAGATTACAACATTGGCTCAAAGCTATGGCTTTTATATCAAGCTAGAAGTACGAAAGATACATTAAATAATGCGCTTACTTTTGTTAGAGACGGTTTAAACTGGTTCATCGAAGATTCTTTTTTAACAGAAGTCAATGTTGAAGCAGAATATAGACGAATAGACACTCAGCAAGTATTAGAAATAAATGTTGATTTAATTCGTTCTCAAAATTCAGTTGCATCAAAAGGTTTTAGGCTTTGGCAAAATACGGGCCGCGTAGAAGTAGTTGAGAAATAATTATGACAATAATTTACCCAAAAAATAGAAAAGAAGTTAGCGATAGAATTAATACAGACGTTCAAAATGAATTGCCTGAATTAACGCCGTCTCTTAGAGATTCAGTTATTAATGCGCTAATCATTGGGTTTGCCGGACGATTTTTTGATATTTATGAACAGCAGCAACAAGCGCAAGTGCAACTATTCCCAGATACAGCCACAGAGCTAGAGTTTGAGCGTAGGTGGGGGCTTTTCAAAGGAATTGATATTAGGCCCGCATCTGCCTCTTTGGGTTTGATAACGGCTACAGGAGTCAATGGTACCGTTATTCCAGAAGGTACGCTTTTTCAAAATACCGCTAATTTAGATTACGAAGCTTTAAATCAAGATTATACAATTGCTTTTGTTAATCTGAAGGTTCAAAGCCTCACAAGAATTGGCGATATAGCTACAGTCAAAACAGACGTTGACCATAATTTTGGCCAAGGAATGGCAATAACTATTACCGGAGCTGACCAACTAGACTATAATATAACCTCTATCATCGCGGAAGTAAAAAGCCTGCGAGAGTTTACCTATACAGTAGCTAACAACCCAACTAGCCCAGCAACGGGCACGATTTTTGCCGGTTTTTCGATGGTGAGCATTGAGGTTCAGTCAGCCGGAACTGGTTTAATTCAAAATAGAACTAACGGCGACCAGCTCACCTTAAAGAACCCAATTGCTGGAATAGGTGAGAATGCATTTGTACAATTTGAGGGAATTACAGGTGGTAAAGATAAGGAAACAGCGGAAGAATACCGCGCTAGATATTTAGACGCTTATGCAAATCCAATTTCAAACTCAAATGATACCGATATAGAAAGAGTGTTAAAAGCAATTCCTGGCATAACAAAAGTATGGACATTTGATGCCACTCCTCAGCCTGGAAAATTTGAAACTTATTTTATTAGAGGAAATGATAATGATATATTCCCAACTAATACAGAAGTAACCGAAGCAAAAGAAGCAATATTGAAGATTAAGCCGGCACCAATGCGTAATGTAGATGTTATTGTTAAGTCGCCAATACAAGTTAACGTACCTTTTACTTTTACGGCCCTTAAGCCAAACTCCCAAGCTCTCCAAACCGCTATAAGAGAATCTTTAAAACAATTATTTATTGATGAAACAGAGGTGGGAGAAGATTTGCAAGAAGACGCTTATCGAGCCGCAATATTTCAGACTATCAACCCTGAAACCGGCGAATTTGTACAATCTTTTGCCCTAAGCACTCCAACCACCGATATTGCTATTGGCCCCGGCCAACTGCCTAAATTAGGCACAATAACATTTAATACGGTATAATGTAATATGTTAACTTTCGCAAAACCTCAAACAAGCTTTATTGCAAATACGCCAGAGCAAAATGCGCAAACATTAGCTGACTATTTATTAGATGACGTCCTTCACCAAGCAAAAAATATAAAAGGCAAGAATTTTAGACTCTTCTTAGAGGCGCTGGCCGAAGAAGTAACAAGAGAAGAACAGAAGCTCGAAGAATTAGTCGATCAATATTATCCTGCAATCACAACTGAACTAATAGTCGAGTGGGAAAGAGCTATGGGCATTCCCGATGAATGCTTTACAAACCCAGAGAAAAAAGATATTGAATTTAGAAGAAAATCGGTCATAGCAAAATTAGCTAAAATGAATCTGACGACTAACCAAGATTTTATTGACTTAGCAGCTTTTTTTGGAGTAGACGTTTCAATTACGAACGGCTTCGGAGATGGCTCAGAAGTTTTCCCCTTCACGTTTCCATTCACGTTAGTGGGAACAGGTGATGAAGCAGGGTTCATTATGATAGTAACATTTTTAGGCATACCAGAGCCAGAAAATATATTTCCTATGACTTTTCCGTTTACGTTCGATCCCAATACGCTACCCGACCTAATAGAATGTTTATTTGAAAAATTAAAACCTGCACCCGTTAGAATAATATTTCGGTTTGAGTTATAATACTAATTAAAATTTAAGGATAACAAGATGGAAGACATCCCAACAAAAAACCCTGGTGACCAACTTACGAGTGGTGAGTTTAATAGCTCAAATGATGAAGAAAAGAATGTTGTTACTAACTCAGGCCAAGCGCTAAACCCGGGAGATTCCGCACAATTTACAAAAGCAGCTTCTAATTACACAGGAAGTGCTGATTATTTTATTGATTCAGGCGTAGCAGACGCTTATGTTATAAATGCAATATCGCCTAAGTTAGCCCCCACCGCTTACGCGGACGGCTTAAGGGTCAGATTTATTCCTACAAATACAAATACGGGCGCATCCACTGTAAATCTTAATAGCCTCGGCTCTCAAGCTATTAAAAAATACGGACGAACGGTTGATGTAGAGCCTGGCGATTTGACACAAGGCCGAGTAACTGAGCTTACCTTCAACCAAAGCGATGATGTCTTTGAATTAATTAGCTTAGATAATCCTATCGTTGTCGAGTCCATCCCATTATTTAAGTCCTTTTCTGGGCTTGCTTTATCAAACAATGTTGTTACCCCCGATACTAAGCTAGATATTGCAGCCGGCACGTTTAAAGATAGAGATACAGCGGCAGCCTCCACGCTAAGCAATCCACTTATTAAATTATTAGATGCGGTGTGGCTTCCGGGTGATAATGTTGGTGGAAGAGCTAGCGCGGTTGCGTTGACCGCTGACACTTGGTATCACGTGTTTATCATCGCTAAACCAGACGGCACAACAGATGTGGGGTTTGATACTAATATTAACGCTGCTAATTTATTGGTTGATGCCGTGGGATTTACTTTATTCAGACGCCGTGGCTCTATTTTTAGAGATAGCATCCCCGCCATATCAAAATTTATATCAGCAGGTGATATTTATAGTTGGCTACTTCCGCCTGCTCCGGTAATAGTTCCGAATGAAGTGCCGAGTTCTAGTTTAATTGTGGTTCAAACGCCTCTGGACGTTATCACAAAAGCAACCGTTCGTAGTAGAATTACATCGTTGCAACCAGATGCCAATGAAACATATAGTTTACATATGTGTCACCCTGATGCGGATATTACTGCAACTCTTGCATTTATTGAGGCAACCCGGAGTCCATCACCAGCTTCTTTTGATATTAATGGGGCAGCGGAAGGCACCTCTTTAACTGACACGAGTTCTCAAATAAGATTTGGTAGATTTAATATTCTTATTCCAATGATTCAAGTTAGCATATATAGTTATGAAGAAATAAATTTATAAGGAAAAAAAATGGCATTCGATCCAACAAAATTTGCATATGGACCATGGCTATGCAGCTATTTAAGCACCACTGATACCATGATTGAAATAAGCGAGACTGGATATTTTGATTTATTAAATGATGCAACATTAGCGCAGATGATAATTATAAAATCTTCTGACAATGATGCTGGGATTTACAAAGTCACGCAAGTTACCCCCCCTGTTACTATTGCAAAAATATAGTTATATTATTATATTATAATGTGATATAGTGTAATTGTTGTTATTTATTACAATTAACCAGGAGAATAATTATGTTTAACACATTTTTTCGTAGCTTAGCTTTTTCTATAATCGCTCTATTTATTTGCTTTTTTGTATTTGTAAGTAATTCTTACGCCAGTCATCCGGATAAAATGTGCACAGGTCTGCCATGGTGCAGTATGGAGGCCACCGATAGCAGTCCCTATCCTCTCACAATAACTGGGATTCTTGCACACTCAACATATAGATGTTATATCGAAACCCAGATAGGCGGCCCTATATTTATAACTAATGTTAGAACAGAAAATATACACTATTATTTTGCAAAATATAGCGGGTATGCAATCGGACCAATAATTTTTAAGAATGAAACCAACTCTACGGGAAGCATTACCTTTGATTATAATTATGGTATCGCACGGAGGTACCACTCCGCACTTATATTTTGTGACCTCTAAGAACCAAAGGTTTAATACATCATGCCAGGCATTCACTACGACCATTTGCACACGCATATAATCGTCCCAACGCTGAAATATTTAGGAATGAACAGCAAGGTCGCATCAGTTTTATTGTTAGGCACAGCCCAGCAAGAGAGCCGATGCGGCAAGTATTTAAAACAAGTAATGGGGCCTGCTTTAGGCGTATGGCAAATTGAACCCGCAACCCATAAGGATGTTTATAAAAATTATCTGCTTTACAGGCCAGAGCTGAGAAAATTAGTGAAAGGTCTATCTTCTTGTAACACCGTTCAATATTCAGATAACGATTTAATCTGCAACTTAAAATACGCGTGCGCTATTGCTCGAATCATCTATTATCGAGCTAGCGAGCCGTTGCCATCCAATCCAGACGATATAGAAGCCATAGCAAACTACTGGAAATTGCATTATAATACACCTCTAGGAAGGGGCACAGTTGAGGAATTTGTGCACAATTATAATTTACTTAAATAATTAAGGATTGCTCATGAAACGGGTTTTTAATTTATTTGGAAAACTAAAGTCCATATATAAAGCTATTTTTGCTATAGTGAAACATCCACTTGCGTGGGCGATTTGCGCGGTAATTTTTTTAATTATAATGTTTGTGCGTTAATAAGGATAAGTTATGGGATGGTTTACTACATTATTTAGCGCGGGCGCATCGAATGTTATTGATTCGATTGGAAACGCTATTGATAAAAATATTACCAACGATGAAGAGCGTCTGCAGATGAAAGCAGTTTTAGATAAAATCGCTCAAAACCCTGCATTAGCTCAGGCTGCAATTAATAAAGTAGAAGCAGCGCACAGGTCAATTTTTGTTGCAGGATGGCGCCCATTTATTGGCTGGATTTGCGGAGTAGGTCTTTTAAACCACTTTTTAATTTTCCCTTATCTGCATTTTCTCTACAATGTAAATATCGCGATATTATTAAATCCAGACGACAAGCTAATTGATTTAGTAATCGCATTGCTTGGCATGGGAACATTACGCTCAATAGAGAAATTGAGGGGCGTAGCAAAATAATGAGGTTGCTGTGTAGCACAGGAATGGCTACACGTAGCAGGAGGAACGGCACTAACCCCAACATTAGTGCCATGACTTCTAAGCTATTTCTTACGAGCAAAATATAAATATCGCCGAGCACAGTTCGCATCTATAAAACTAGAAAAATGTAATACATAGTCATCGTCATTAGCGCATTCAATCTTGATAGACCAATCAGCATATTTATAATTTTCATTAAGGCGTGGGACACTTACAGATTTGATTTTCCTTTTAGCTACACTTTTTTTCATAGGATAGCATGTAACAGAGCCATCATTCATTCCTATTTCTATAAAATCCATGTCAATCTCCTTACATTTATTTAAAAAGGATATCCATTCAATGTATCTTGGAATCTACTATACCACTCTCTTTCTTTTTTTTTTGCGTAAATAGCTTCGCTTTTATCGACCTTTTCCCATCTTTTTTCTGACGCAAGCTCCTGCTCTTTGTCTCTACAATATGCTACAACGGCATGCAATGCTATGGATTTTATATATTGAGCGTGGCACATGAAATCTTCCATATTGGTGCAGTCTTGAAATTCAAATAATAATTTATTGATATCAACCGCTGCATAGTTCATAAAATTTTTAATCAGCAAAGCTTTGTCATTCACCATTTCATTTGTGCTCATTATTTCTTCTTCTGCCTCATAAAGTTCTTCATATGCCTTATCATCTTCCATTATTTCTTTTTGTTCCTTCGTCATGTCTTTGTAAATATCCTCATCCATTATTTCTCTACCTTATTGATTGAGAGGTTGTATCTCTTTGTGTTTAAAACTGTGCGCATAACCTGTCGATATTGGATGTGATTGCTTAATTCCATCTTTAAGTCATTTATTTTTTGCACTTTCTTTTTAAGCTCTATCATAACCCTGTTAACTTCGCGGTTACAGATTTTAAGTCGCCCCTCAATAATTGTAATGTCCGCCAACATTCCGTCTACTTTATCAATCATAATTATCTCCCTTTAGTTAAGTAATTATAATATATTATTATAAGTTAGTCAAGACTTATTTAGTCAAGACTTGGTTTTATCATGCCCGCGCTCACGCTAATATGTTCAATACATTTTAGTGCCTGTTCATCGTTTAACTCCAATAAACTAGATACGCCTGCTTTTTCAATCCATTTTCCATAAACTTCAATATCTATTTCATGCAACGCGACAAGGTTTATTAA
>SDBT01015870.1_pt1 | contig 11956 bp, 17 predicted proteins | sample 2277101 | NCBI WGS metagenome assembly SDBT01 (sample SAMN10404973, study PRJNA504765) | marine sediment metagenome | isolation source: marine sediment core GS10_PC15, 103 cmbsf | place: Arctic Ocean: Southern Knipovich Ridge | collected 2010
GTGCTAATTTTAGTCAGATGGTTCCAAAGCCTAGCGAAATTTGCTGATTGATTACGGCTGTCATACCAAGTAAGTTTGTAAGGCCAGTCGGTATGTTCGTTCAGCATTGTTATACAGCGTTGTTCTACATGAGGATCCTTGTACTTAAGAACAATAATATCTACACGGCGGCAATCTTCATCAGTTTCCAATGGCAGCTTTACTAAATTTATGTGCTTCTTTAAGCCTTCGCTAAACTCTCGTAATTCATTCTTCCATCTGTATAACTGCTTTATCAGCTTCTGCCTTTCCTTGGGGTCTTTTGTAGTGCTTATCTGACCACGTCTTGCTGCTATGCCTCCCATCAACTCACTACAATACCCCTTTACTTTTTCCTCAAATTCCTCTGTGTCTGCAAAATACTCCATTACACTATCCTCGGTATCATATTTTTCTTTAACACCTCTTGCTCTTCTGGATTTAATTCTCTTGCTGGTTTGCGTGGTGTCATATCAACCTGCAACCATCCTGCGTGTGAATGCACTGCCTGTAATATATTCCAAGGCAGTACTCCCCTTTGATCATATGTAGATCCTCCGGTAAAACACTTAAATGTCTGCATAGATATCTGAGTCTTTATAAGCGGAACTGTATAAGCATGAGGATTAGGCATTCCAGTAGGATAAACAACACAAGTTACTTCTACTTTCAATAAGGCCTCTGGCTTTAAAGCCCTCCAAAGGTGGTTCATGAGATCGTAGATTTCTTGCCCTTCTAGAAAGCCTAAGCACCCACAAGCTCGTGCCTCATCCACACTATTATCTTTTAAGGTTTCTACATACTGCTGCATGGTCATGAGAATATCTGGTATAGACCTTGGATTATCATCAACTCTAATCCAGCCTTCTCTTGGTGTTGGACCAGATCCTAAATCAATTTTCATTTGACCTTTTTTAAATACCCATCTTTACAAACAGTAACGTAGAACTTTTCACGGCTGCTATCGACCTCAAACTCGTTGTTTTCCCTCATAAATTCCTCAATAGCTTCGTGTGGGCCTGGACTACCCAACCTCCAATAAGGTAAGTCACCTGCTGGATGCCCATTTAGGTCACTATCCTCGACGATCATGTAGGAGCCTTTGGTGACTAGCGGGGCATACAACCGCATCTCTTGTATCACGTAATTGGCCTGATGGGAGGAATCGAGGATAACAAGCACATGCCCAGGATAGAGATCACGTAGCTTTTTAACCTTTGCAAAGCCTTTATCAACTGTACCGCTACATTGATACTTTATTCTAGGATGTTGTGGACGCTCTTTTTCCTGTATATCTATTGATAATATATTCCCATGCCCAATGATATCCATCATACGAGCTAGATAGTGTGTTGTTCCCCCATTAAACGTTCCACATTCAATTACTAAATCTGGCTTCAGTTCCCATAGTATCTCCTGGTATACCCACAAGTCCATTGGAGATTTACACGCCTGTACTCCCATAAAAGTCAACTTGTCGTTTCTAACAGTTCTACGCCAGAGCCTATGAAACTCGTCTATTATGGTTTGGTCATCCATACGCTTAAAAATCCTTGTTTATTTGTTTCAACTCGCACATTTGTCCAAGGCTTAAAACCATAATAAGAAAGGTGGTCTATATACTGACGGTTGTCTTTGTCAAACACCCTCCAGCTTAATTCATTAAAACGACGCTGGTTAAACGGATCGATATAGGCATGGGCGTAATCCTTGTGTGGTAGGTAAATCCAAATATGACAACCAGGCTTTAAAACCCTTTGTAATTCATTCATCACAAATAGAAAGTCTTTATTACTCTCTATTTGTCCAAGGCATGCCATAGCCTTTATGTGGTCTACCGTACCAGAAGCAAACGGAAGCTTTTCAGTTGTCATGTCAAGCAATATGTCAGGCTTTAACTCTTCTACTTTATCAATATTTACCCAACGTATCTCTTTAGTATTTTTTTCGTGTAACTTCCCACAGCCGACACTTAAGTATAATTTCTGTGATTGCATTAGAAATGTTTCATCCCCTCATTAAAAAAAGTAAAGTTCTGCATATCTTCGTACCTAACTGAAATGGTTGGGTAGCCTTCAACCATTTGATTTATAGCGTCGTAATACATGTCGTAAAGTTTTGCAAAGTATTCAACGTTTCTATCCTTTAGTTGGAACTGAGGAGCATGGGTACGGAACAATGATCTGATTACAGCAAATTTGTCCCGCCTACATACGACAAATAGTATGTCTTCGTCTTTCAGATATTGCTCCCATATGCGAAACGTAAAGGCCATACGGTTGTCCTTAAACCCCCATAATTCTTTACGGTAACGCTTCACCAAGTCTTGTATATCAGCATCGTGTACTGCGGGTAGTATTGTGGGGTAATTCCAACCACCTTTGCCGATGTCTTTTAACAAACGCTCGTTGTGTACTGATATCTCACGGCTCTCATAAAAGCCATCTGTATTGGCACCATCACCCCCCATAATATCGGTGTCGCTAATTATCCCCCACTTGTAAAACATCTTTGCGCACAGGCTGGTTCCAGCACGATGCATTCCAACAATAATTACACACTTACCCATTGATCACCTCAAAGTCCTTGTCTTTCATAATCATCTGGTCTAAGATTTCCTGTAACTCCGGATGTAGTGATATACCCCACCTATCTGGTCCTATGTCGTACACCTTTAGCTTCTCCTTATATTTTTCTGAAACGTAAGAAGTAAAACTCTTTTCAACAACAATAACAATGTCTGCCCACTCACACAGATAATCCAGTGTCTCTTTACTATTACGTTGCCAGCTAGCAGCCAAGCTATCCAGTCCATATTTATATTTGAACAAATAAGCCAACGTAGCACTGCGAACATTTCCTCCTTGACATATACACAAGATTTTAAGCTTCATGGGGGACTCTCTCCAAGACTTATTCTTGATGCCACAATGATAAACTTATCAGTTCCTGTATGAACTATTTCATAGCCAACATTTGCAAAGACCTTGGCTACATTGGCTTCGTCGTTACGATAGCGAGCTAGTACAATTCTTCCCTTAGAAACAGCCGGGTTTGCAGCCATTTTAACTATCCCCTGTGCGTAGCCTTTATCCCTATGTGGTGGAGGAGTCCACAAATTAAACAGTGTTAGCATTCCATCAAATTGCAAGAGACAACAACCACTCAGATAATCAGTTCTTATAACTCCTAAAAATCCAAGAGGAAATTTAAGCCCAGAGAAATAATCTATCCTGGCATGCCACGCCTCAGGAAATACATTCTTCATTTCTTTTGGGTCGTTGGTTATTTTTATATCCATTTAAATCTTCTTTAAATAGCCATTAGGGTTGTATGTCATAAAAAACTTCTCACACTCTTCGTCTACACGGAATAGTGGATTTACTTCTAAGAACTCCTCTACCGCCGTTGCAACACCTGGGAGATACGTATCCTCTACTATTAAATAAGAACCCATAGAAACCAGAGGCCCATAGAGTTTTAGTTCTGCTGACACGTGGTCATACGTATGTTCTGAATCAAGTATCACCATTACTACCTTGTTCTCTACATCAATCTGGGCTACTACATCTGGATCCGTAGAAGAGCCGATAATTCTTGTAAGCCTCCTACGTGATTTCTTCATGCGATTACCTATATCTATTGTCACAACTTCTCCAAAGTTCAGTAGTTCACATATACTAGCTAAAAAATGCGCACTCCCTCCCAAGGCCGTACCTGTCTCTATAACCAAATGAGGACGAACCTTAAAAATTAACTCCTGGTAAATCCAAGCGTCTGTAACAACCTTCTGGGTATAGAGACCTAGCCAATGAGTTCTTCCATGCAAGACCTTAGTTTTGAAGTAAAGATCTACAAAAACTCTCTGCCTATCTACCTTAGACAATTCGCTTATCCTGCTTACAACTTCTTCTACTTCTTTTAAACCCATTTTATAAATGAATCGTTTGCGTTGTGATCATAGAAGTCAAAATACTCCCTTGCTTCCGGACAGAACAACCGACTCTGTTCTGGCAAGAATGGGGCAAGATTCTCCCACCCATGCTTCCATCTGGGAGCGATATGCTGATTGTAAATACCATACATCATTGTGTGCTTACTATCGTCGTAGCAAAGCAGCTTATACCCCATCTCAAGTATAGGCTGTTGAAATGCTAACTCGTTAAATGCAGGGCTTAAGTCTGTCTCTGGTACACATGGAAATATTAGCCACCCATCGTGTTCCATCATTTGGTCCAACACATATCGGCTTGTAAACAAATATTCACTATCTAAATTCATCTGAATGCGGCGGTTGGGATTTATTTTATCAATAAAGGCATTGTTTACTTTTTGATTGTCGTTCGTAGTTGGGTCACTATACCCGCGAGCTTCGATTAAGTTACCGATCATTCCAATCTCTGGATCAGAATGCCATGCTTCCACAAGATCTAGCAACCATCCATGTTTACACGGAACCCAATCCATTTCCATAAACACATAGAACTGGCTGTCTTTTATATTTTCGTAAGCCCAACGGTATGCTCCAAAGCTGTAGAGAGTGTTTGGCCTTTTCACCACACGGATGTCATGACCTGTACTCACTAGAATATTATTACTATCCATAAACATATTTGCTTCTGGATCAGGGCTGCTGTTATCCACTATTACTAGTTCAAATGGTAATCCAGCGTCGTAGTAATTAAAGCATGCCAGTAGAAATTTGAAGCACTCTAATCTATTATGTGAATACCTCTTGTACTCATGATCTTCATAGGAGCGAGTGTTGTATTCGACAGTGTGTCCCACAGGAAAATACGTACAGACAACTACTGTAATCTTAATAGGAGATTTTGGAGATAATACCCTTCTGGGCATATCCACTTTGTACTTAGTATCTTTATACCTGGCTTCACGCATAGGAGGCATCTCGTCTATAGTGTTATATTTCTGAGCCATATTGTTTCGCACACTGATAGAACAGTTTTAGAGCCTTGCGCTTATCTTCTTCAAAATCATACTCACCATTGTCTGTATTGTTTACCGAATAACTGCCTTCGTGTTTTACAAACGACTTTGGCTCCACATAAATCTTCCATTTGGTTTTATACAGTAGGCGAATAAACCACTCACTGTCTTGCCCATAAAAAGCAAACCTAGGATCGAACTTACCGCAGTCAAGGTAAGCCGACATATGAAACAAAAAGCAAAACCCACTAGCCAGAGGAATTTGTTTTATAGGATCTTTAAACTGCAAGCCCATCTGCCGTGCTTCTCCACAATGGTTCGTACGAGGAACTACCACCCCGGCATCTTCAAATCTGTTCATAACCAGCATCATGTAGGTTAGCCAGCCATCGGTAACAATTGTATCGCTGTCTATGAACATCTTGTAATGGAAATGCCCATGCTGATGGATTAGATAGTTCCATGTTGCGGACATATTTTTAGTGCCTTCGCGCCAATCCACAACGTGGAGATGAAACGGCCAGTGAGTATATTTAAAAATTGATTCTAGGCAACGGGCTTCTATATAAGGACTTTTATATTTGAGAAAGAATATCTCAACTGTAGATTGATCCACTACCAACCCTTTTTCACGATATCGCAAATCTGCTCCACGTCGTCTTTTTCTATTGCCGTATGCAGCGGTAGGTAGATGTACTTATCCTCCACTTTATCCATACCGGGTAGATCTTGTTTCCCACCAAATACATCATTAACATCGTTGCGAACTTGAACAACGCTGGTCTCTACCCCGCGAGATTTCATAAACTTACAGAAGTTTTCTCTTTCCTCCACAAGTATGCCAAACAACCAATGGCTACTTTTCCACCTATCGGTATCTTCCCTTAAAAATTCAATACCGTCTACACCCTCTAACTGCTCCCTATACAAAGAAGCTAGTTGCTTACGAAGAGATGCCGTGCGGCTAACTTCCTTTAGCCCAACTAAACCCCAACAGGCATCTAAATCTGTCATCTGATACTTGTAGCCATTTTCCTTTTGGTTTGATGTGATTTTACGTCCCACCATAGGCTGCCAATCATAATCTTTTGCCTTAGCTTCTCTATCAATCCCAAACCATCTAAGACGTTTTGCTCTATCATAGGTTTGTATTTCAGAGTCCACACCTCTTGCCCACTTTAATCCTTCTCCCCTACCCACTGTAGGTAACACCAGCATCCCACCATCACCAGTAGTGATATGTTTGATAGCCTGGAAACTGTAGCAGGTAGCGAAGCCGCAATTATTCCAAGAACAAATATCCACCCCGTTATATTTTGCCCCAAGAGCTTGAGCAGCATCGAATATTACAGGCACATTATATTCTTCTCCAACATCAAGAAAGCCCCGAATATCACAAGGATCTCCTCCAATGTGTACCGCTACAATTGCACATATGTCATGTTTTTCACATAAACGGCGTGCATGAGAAGGGTCTGGATTTAACGAACTAGGATCAACATCGCAAAAATGTATTATTGCATCCTGGTGAAGAAGAGCATGATTTGTAGCAGTACAGGTAAGTACCGGACTGATTACCTGACCTCCATCTATTCCTGCCAAAACATAAGCTAGATGAAGAGCTGCCGTACCTGAATTTACTGCTACGGCATAGCTAGCATTAAACTTCTTTGCAAACTGTTTTTCAAATTCATCAACCTTTGGACCTTGTCCAATCCAGCGAGTATTGATAGTATCTTCTAACTCTGCAAGTAGCTTCTCTTTATCTGGTATATGGGGCCAGAACAGAGGCCATCTATATTCAGTGTTTTCTGCCATTTTTTACGTACCTTTCCATTAGTAAGTTGTGCCATTTCTCGTAATCACGTATGTCTCTAGTACTAACAGAATTGTCTTCATAGAAGGCGGTAAACAGAGTAGCAGCTACGTGTACTCCAGTATATCCATCATTTACCATGCGTAGCCAAAGGCTCCAATCTTGTAGTCTATCCTCATCTTCGACAAAAGGAGGGTTGGGTAGGGCTTTTGTAGCCACTAATGCCATTGTGGAGATGTAGTTCTGACGTCGAAGCTCCTCCACACTAAACTTTTTAGCCCGCCAAAGGCCCGTTATAGCCCCAACGCGGTCATAGTCGCCATACGCAATTGCTACACGGTGGTCTGTTTGCCTCCGTACCTCCATTGCCTTTTGCATTAGACGAAACGCACCGGGCTTCCACTGCACATCCCCATCACAAAAAATTATATACGGGCAAGAATCTTTAAGTTCCCACCAACCAATGTTTCTGGCACGCTGTACTCCCATGTTATCCCAGAGCCGAATTACTTTCCACTGTACTGCGTGTGCGGGATGGCGGCATTCAACAGGAGGGTCACTAGCGTCGTCTATCACAATTATCTCACAAGTAACGCCCTGCTTGTATATAGAATCTAGGCATTCCTCTAACAGACGACCCTGATTATGCGCTGTAATTACTACACCAATCATACGATGAATTCGGGAGCTTTCAGATTCATACGCTTGAATTGTGTCTTAATAGCATTCTTTATGCTTAAGCGTCCAAGAGGCTCAAATCCTGGATGCTTAAGTTCTCCAGCGTATAGTGCGCCAAGTTCATAGCCATTTCTTATTTGTCCAATAAGACGACGGCACTGTGATGCGTTTAGCGTGTGTGTACGTTCGTCAGGCTCTGGGACAATTGGGGAAACAGTAGCAACTTCGGTAGAAGTTTCGCCTTCCTCAGCGTCACTAGCGTCATTAGCTTCTGTATCCAGAGAAATCACATCTGCTTTACGAGAAGCATCCTCATCCTTGCCTTCATCAATTTCCCACTTATCTGTCAAGAACTTTTCAATACAGGCGTAGTAGTTAACCTCACCACGAGCATGTAAATCTTCATGGTCCTTACAGTAGTATTCACTGGGGCTAATTGCTCCCTCTTTTACTAGGCGGGCAGTGTCGCTCTTAAATGTTTCAGCAGTATCGTGATTTCCCCCAATAGGAGCATCGGAGTTTGATCCTTCCGTATACCCTAGTTTTTCACAGATTGCCCTGGCCTCATGGTCACCATTTATGTAAAACCGTCTTAGCCCCCCATCCAAAATCTCAGCAAATACCTTCTTAACCCTGTCCACACTTCCACATGTAATCAACTTGTAGTTCTTGTTTAAATAAATTCTTTCTTCCATAATAGATCCTCCAACCTATATATACAAACAGTCCAAAAAAGAGGGAGGCCAATGGCCTCCCCCTGCCCAGCACGGCTAAACTTAGGTCACTGGGTTCACTGTGGTTGAACGGTCAGCAACTTGAACATACTTGTGGTGAACTGTCCCACCAAGTACCTCAAGTGCGCCGAACATAACAGTCGTGAACTCTTGATCCAAGTCGTTCGCGAGTGCAATTTCAAAGGTACGTGGTAATGGATTTGCATTACCCAACACACGCACAAACTCCCAACGTACCAATCTTTCCGTGAGGATAAAGGTTGGATACAATACTGGAGTTCCAGCAATGCTGGCATTGTACACATCAGGAAACAACGGAATCATCCCAATTGCGGTTGGGAGAACAAACAACTGTCGCGGACTACCATTTACCAAAATTTGCTCGGTACGCAGCAAGTCACCAACAAGCTCAAACTCGCGGATCAAGAACTGCACTACTTTTGCGTTGGTAAAAATGGCAGTGGGACGAACACCCCTATCTGAACGATTGATCATTTCAAGAATGATGTCATCCAACCCACTGGCTACAGATGCGGTGGCACCGATACTTCTTATATCTCCACCAAGGAAATCTCTCAAGCCATTAAACTCTGTAGGCGTACCAGCGGCGTCACCTTCATAGAATGTAGTATTCCATGTGTCCATTACGGCTGTATTCATGTCCGCGACGTCCTTATCGGTCAGGTCGCTGAACGGACGGTTTTGCTGCATACCCAAAGAACGGTCGAAGATACCGAACTCTCGGTTAGTAACAATAGCCTTAACGGTTTGACGCGTTCGTGCCAAACGAGTTTCTGTAGTAGCCGTGAACCCTAAACTGCGGGGATCGCTGTTACGGGCCGTACCAACGGCTGTCTGGTCGAAACCACCAGTGGTTTCGCCGGGAGCGGGGCGCTTACTTATGCGACCCCATACAGGATGCTCTCGTAAAACATCATCAAAAATGTCATCATCAAACTCGTCAATGATGATAGCACCTTCGACAAACGACGTGGCAGCCTGTAGGTCTGCAAATTTTGCTGTGAAATCCATTATTGTACGTAGCCTCCTCTTCCTCTCATCTGCCTTGCAACACTACGTTTTGCAGCAACCAGCTCGGCAAGAACACCAACTCGCGTGTCCTTATCCTTCACTGTTGCTTTTACTGTACGAACGGCAGCTTCGATTGTTTCAAGTGTAAGCCCCTCATCTGAATCTGGATCATAACCCTCCACAAACTTCTGTGCAATGCTCATTCCCTTTTGTACTGCTATTGAGCCTTTTGCGGTAAGTTGATCCGTCTCTTGCCCAGTACTCTTGCGAGTATTTGGGTCTTTCAAACTGTCTTTAAGGTCAGTAATGCTTTCAATAACTGCCTTATTAGATTCCGTTATTGCCTCCTTAATTGAACTGCCAATAGAGGCTGACAGATCCTTAAGGGACAGAACTTCATCTTCCTTTTCTTCTTTCTTCTCTGTCTTCTCTTCCTTTGCCTTTGGCTCGGCTTTCTTTTCTTCCTTACCAATGGCTTCGAGGGTTTCTGCAAACTTTGTTTGCGCCGACTCAATGGTATCAACTCTTTCGGCAATCTTCTCCACACTAGCCTTTAATTCTTCATTAAACGGCTGTATGACTTCTTCCTTCATCTGCTTGATACCGATTTCTATACCCTCTTTAACACCTTTTCCAACAAGTTCGGTAAGTGTCTTTTCATCCATATCGAAATCTTCCTCCTCGGTTGTCTTTTTACTGGCTGCCAACTGTGTAAGTTGATAAGCAGCCGCTTCTTTCTTCAAAACCGTAGCTCCGCGCCACTTAAAGTCTCCAATTCTAACTACCTTTTCACTGGATGATACTGCTTGTAATTCAAATTGGACATCCTTCAAGTCGTAACTAAAGCCTACCACCCCTGAACGAGCAAGCGCAATGATTTTGTCTACAAGCTCCGGATTTTTATCTCTATAGAAAAGTCCGCTAGCTTTAGCTGCCATCATGAACTCGCCAGTAGCAGGGTCTTTTACAGGCTCTACCCAGGCTTGTAAAAACTCACCTACGTCTACTGAATGACTATGCTCTTCTAGATTTTCTTCAGCAAATACTTTACGTCCTTCTAATTCCTTTATTCTATCTTCCAGGAGCTGCCCCGGAATTAATACTCTGTATGGACCACCTTCAATTCCTTCTGTTCCTCCAACAAATTTATCACTGATCCTTCCCCCATAAGTAACAATTGCTATAAAGGGAAATTTATCAGGACTAGAAGAAGCCTGGATAGTTAGGCAATTATTAAATTCGGTGGAGACTATTAAAAATTTATTCATGATTAAAAGAAAAAGCGTTCAACAGGATCATCAGCATCAAGGTCAGCTACTTTCTTTAGCTTCTCTGACTTGATTCTTAACTTCTTACCAATTGCTTCTAATATATCATCGGGGGGCCGTGGGTTAATACCTGCCTCTATACGCTCGTAAACATTAGCCCTAATAGGTAGGCCATCTACGAGATCAGCAACACTCATTTCCAACTTGTCACGCTTACGTTGCAACATGGTGCCTAAACGTTCTCCCCCATGCAGTTCTATCTTTGGAGAAGATACAAGCTGTAAGCCCTTTGTAGTTAATCTAACCCCGGTGACTTTTTGGTTGGACATGTTACTCCCAAATCACTATTCTATAATAAACTGTTTTTGTGAACTAAGACAGATCTTTTAGAATTCAAAATACTTAGTACTGCCTACTTTATACGCTTTAAGTAGCCTTTGGGGTTGAAAGTTAGGAGGAGTTTCTCTCTGTCTCCATCTATCTCAAAGTTTTTGTTATCCACTAAAAACTCCTCGACAGCCTCCATCGGACCAGGCCCATGTAGTTCACACACTGGATGACCGTTTAGGTTCGTGTCCTCTACAATCATATAACAACCGACACTAGTGTATTTACCATAAATGTGGAGTTGTTGAATAACATGGTCATACCTGTGATTACTATCGAGGATAACCATAACACGTTCGTAATCCACAACAAAGTCTTTCATAAATTCATCAACATTACCCCGCACGTCGTCACCAATGCAGTAGGTGATTCTACTATGTTCTCGGCGTACTAGAGGGTTGTCTTTCCAATTGTCGGGGTGAACATCTATGGTGAAAATATGCCCGTTGTTTAAGGCGTCACAAACCGTAGCCAGAAAAAGAGTCGTACCACCTTCAGCAGTACCACACTCTATGATTAAATCTGGACGGGTTTCGTAGACGATTTGCTGGTACATCCACAAATCGGTAGGGCATTTCTGTAATCTAGTACCAAGAAAATGCAGTCCAATCCACACATTCGAGTCGTAGTATTGCTTATTGAATGCTACTGCTGTCTTGCTGCCCATTAAACTTTTTCTTTACTAGGAATCCTTTACCCTTACAAAGCTCACAGGGGTGACCATTACCAGAAATATCTACACCCCTTCCATAACATGTTGGGCATAGTTCACAACGATTACAAAATGGAAATGGCCCACTATGATTTGTATTCCCACATCTTATACACTGCATTAAACTGACGTTATCTCGTGAAAGCCAACATTGTTGACAATATTTCCAAACTTCTTAACGTACAAATGTTCACACTCCACATCTATAAGTTTTGGCTGTATACTTTTTTCCATGAGTTGGGCAAAGAAGTAAATGTCTTGGCCCCCATAAGGCGATTGTGATTTACTGGAAGTTTTAAGGTCTTGGCTGAACTGCCTATCTGTACGGAAGTATGGGTAGTCAATAATATTGAATACAGATATA
>SDBT01015871.1_pt1 | contig 11956 bp, 11 predicted proteins | sample 2277101 | NCBI WGS metagenome assembly SDBT01 (sample SAMN10404973, study PRJNA504765) | marine sediment metagenome | isolation source: marine sediment core GS10_PC15, 103 cmbsf | place: Arctic Ocean: Southern Knipovich Ridge | collected 2010
CCATAATTCGTGGGAGATTTTATCCTCCGACGTCAAAACTTCTGCGCTATCTTTTGTAACGAGCACCATATCCTCAAGACCAAACTTTTCGTCAGCCACCCAAAAGGGGTACACGCCGTTCAAAGTGATGTAAGGTTCAACACTTAGCACCATATTCTCCTGTATAGGGGTCGTGTCTGTGGCGCTCAACCCAGGCAGCTCGTGAACGTCCAAACCAAGGTTATGGCCGATTGCCGACCATCCGTTCTCGAGACACCATTTAGAGAAGGCGCTGAATCCGGCAGCATCATTCACCGCGAAGGCAGCCTTGAGCGGCGCGTTGAACGGCACACCGGGTTTAATCACCTCGATGGCAGCATATAACCCTTCTGTGGCCAGCTCAAAGAATCGCCTCTGGTCAGGCCGCGGTTCACCTACTGCAGCCATCCGCTTGAAATCGCACCAGTAACCCTCGTAGACGCACCCGCCGTCAAATTGCACTAGGTCGCCCGGCTGGATCACATTGTTAGTTGGCATACCGTCTGCCCACATGGCGCGGGACCCGGCGTACAAAGCGTTGAAATGCAGTTCGCTGGCGCCTTCGGCGCACATGACAGAGGTCATGATGTCCATCACCTGCTTCTCAGTCAATCCAGGCTTCAACGCTTCGAATCCCGCTTTAACTCCCTTTATCGAAATATCTGCGGCTTTGCGCAATCTGTCGATCTCCGCCGGCGATTTAATACTACGTATCTCCCAGATAGCATCGCTACCGTCTACAATCTTCGCACGCGACAAACCCTGGCGTAGGGCATCAAAATGCTGCATGCCCATGTGGATATGCAGGTCGGCCGAGAGTTCCATGCCGATCACACTTCTATCCAGCCCTTTCTCTTCGAGCGTTTCAATCACCAATGAAATAGAGTTCGACTCCTTGGCCAGGTAGAATTCCTTGTGCCAGGCCCAGTAGCGCACATCCTCAATCCAACACTGCTTGACAAGGTGGTTGAAACCGTTGGCTACCAACAGCACCGGATCGCCTTCGGCCGGTACGATGGCCAGAAAGTAAAAGTGATTGCCATCCCAGGCCCCGTCTCGCAGACCAGCGAAGTAACGCAGGTTCTGCCGCCCCGTCAGAAACAGCGTATCGAGGCCACGCTGCCGAAGGATCTGCTGGGTACGAGCATAACGGGTGACATACTCCTCACGAGGGAAGTCCGAAAACATAAGCTCTTTCATGGTCATTATCCTGTTACCTGGCCATTGGCATCCACACTTGAAACACGCAACAGACCAGTGTAGACGATTGCCTGCAACGTGGCGCTCACGCTCGCGCCCGGCTCCAGGATCGGCGCCGAGCCCGCTTCGATGGCCTTATCCAGCGAGTTGGGGAAGCTCGTGAATGGCTCCAAAGCCACGTTATAGGTGCGGCCAAACCACGGTGCTTGCAGCTCGCCGCCGTATACTTGCCAGAACCACATCCAGGGAAACACGTCCACCGGCCAGGTCAGCGCAAAGCCGAGCTCCAGCCGCTGGTTGGTTATAGCGCACCATCCCTCGCGGAAGTCGGTGAGGTAGGCCGCGTCGCGCACGCGTGACCCGGCCGGAAGTACACGGCTCAAATCTACCTTGCTGCCATCCTGTCCGGGCACCACCGGCCACTTCCAACGTCCTGGCTGGGTCCGTCCCCCGGGCCACTCCGATTCGTCGGGGGTGATGACCGTAACTGCAGGTGCATCGACAATACAACTGTCGTCCAGGAACGGGGCGCCGATGCAGGGGTGCTGTCCCCACATGTAATGCAGCGGCACATGACCCTCATTGGTCACTCGCTCGTCAAGGGTCAGGATGGACTCACCTCGCCGCAACGTCACCGTCTTCTCAAGTAAGAACGGTGTACGAACCGTGCGTACCCACAGGTGCACGCGAATGCAGTCCACATCGTCCTGCAGCACCTGGTGATGCCATGGAAGAAGCGATACCTCGCCGTGCAGACCTTGTTCTGCGCCTTCGTATGTCGTCGGCCCACCGCCAACTGGGAACACTTCCTGCCAACCTCCGAACCAGACATCAAGATAACTGCCCAACTGGCTGGCGATGGTTGGGACATGCCGTGCTGGGTTGACCACTCCGTTGGGCGTTCGCAGCATGAAATCCACGTCCATCGGTTTGTACAAAAGTTCGAACACGTCTGCACCCTTTTCCAGGAGAAAAGTTATGCGCAATTTGTCGTTCTCCATGACCAAGGTGCGTAGCCCTTTATATGTATATTCATCGGATATCCGACAACCGTAATTTCGTTCTGGTGGGCGCGCTTCCATCGTTCTTTCTTGCTTCTATTCTAGTGTCAGGCTCAAACCACCGTCGACGATCAACGTCTGACCAATAACATATGAGCAGTCATCGCTAGAGAAAAACATGGCAACGGCCGCGATTTCGTCGGGCGAAGCCTGGCGGCGGATAGGAAGTCGACCGGTCTTAAGGTACTTTTCGTGCCACGCTGGAGCCGCGACTGTTTCCACGTTCCACCGAGTATCAACCCATCCTGGGGCAATGCAGTTTACGACAATATCATGCACGATCAGTTCCATAGCCGTCGTCGACAAACCAGCCAAGACCAGCAGGCTACCTAATATTAGATCATGAGATCGCCGCCATTTATGTCAATCGTAGCGCCGGTAATATACGATGCCTCGTCAGAGACCAGAAAAGTAACCAAGTTAGCCTCGTCCTGAGTGGTGCCTAGACGCCCCATAGGAATGTTGGCCTCCTCCTGTGCAAGCTGCTCAGGCGTCGCCAGCTCCCGCACCATTTCGGTATCCATGCTGCCTGGGGCCACGGCATTCACGTTGATCCCGTAGGGAGCAGTTTCGCGGGCGGTGTTCCGGGTTAGGCCCAAGACGGCGGCCTTTGAGGCCGTGTAGTGGGCACCGCCAAAGGTGCTGGTGCTACGACCAGCCGAGGAGGAGACATTGACGATCTTGCCCCGACGTTTTGCTTTCATCAGCGGAAGTACGTGTTTGGTACACAGGAAGACACCCCGCACGTTGACGCCCATTGTCAGGTCCCACTCGTCCACGGGAATAGCCTCCAGCGGTGTAGTGGCCCGCAGAATGCCAGCGTTGTTAACTAGGATGTCCACAGTGCCGAAGTGATCCACGGCCTCCTGGACCATGACCTGCACCTGAGCCTCATCGCGCACGTCGGCGACAGCAACTAGAGCCTCACCGCCTCGCTCTTTAATTTTCCTAGCCACAGCTTTAGCCGAGGCTATGTTGATATCGTTGACCACCACCTTGGCGCCGTCAGTAGCCAAGGTGAGGGCAACCGCTCGCCCCATGCCTCGGCCGGCACCGGTAACCAGCGCCACTTGACCAGCAAAGCGTTTTCGCTCGTAGGCTCCTGTGACTTCGTAATTGACCACAGCTCGGTAGGGTAAGTCTTGCTCGTTAGATGTTAATCGTTGCGTGGCGAATGCCGTCACCGTTCTACCTCCATGCAGTTGCGGATATACCGACAAGGATCAGCAGGCTGCCACGTAACTGCACTCCGGAAAGCCGTTCTTGGAAGAATAGCCTCCCGAACACTACTGAGAACAACAATGTGGTCGAAAAAATCGGCGTGGCCACCACCACCGGCAGGTCCTCCAGCGCAGCAAGGAAAAGCATCTGGCCCAGGCCGTAGGTGCATATGGCCGCGAGTGCAGCAAGGATCATATCCCGTCGCTCTACCCCAGTCCAGGGTCTGATCTTCCTAAGACGTAAAACCCAATAGAAAAAGGGCAACGCCACCAAGAGGAGCACCAAGTTCAGGCTCAGTGGCGGTATAAAACCCAGAGTCCATTTCATCACCACCGTACTCAATCCTAGGATGAGGCTGCATATCAACGCCCAATACAGCGAACGATTAATAGCAACCTCGGCTCTATCTAAGGAGCCCAGCCCCAAGCCGATAATACCCCCGATAATTAGCAGGGCTCCAACTAGTAAAGGCAATGTTACCAGCTCACCTAAAATTGTAGCGCCAATTAAGAAAGCGAACATTGGATGGCTCTGGATTATAGGTACAGCCTTGCTGAGATTTGCTGTCTGAACCGCCTTCATGTATGTCAGAGTACCGATCAGAAAAAGGCCAGCGCTCAGCAAAACCGGGCCTATACCTAACCAGTTCGGCTGCCAACCCTGCCACTCTTGGGCAGCGATCACCACCGGCGCAGTCACAAGCAGCCCAAAAAAAGATCGGTAGAAGCCCAGACGAAGGAGCGAAATCCGGTGGAGCGTTAGTTTGATCAGAGCCGACCCAATGCTGATGGACAACGCGGCCAGAAGGACAAGCAAAAATGGAATGATCGTCGGGGGCACCATTGCGCTGTATCTTCGGATAGGGATTGCTTGGCAGTCCAAACACGATTCGAACGAGTAGTTGCTGAAGCCCGCTCGGGTATCGGGAAGCTAAAATTGAAGTTCTCTGGGGACAACCCCCAATTGCTGAAACAGACCCAGTTTGTCACCCTCAGCCCAACGTTCGACGATCTTGCCGTTGGCGAGACGCATGATCTCAATTGCCGTATACGTCACCCGCTTGCCAGTCGACGGTATGCCCAAAAACTCGCCTTTCTGCGTGGCGTGCACGGTCAGGCGGATCACAACCTTATCTCCTGCAGCGATCATGTCTTCTATGGTGACGTGCCAGTCCGGAAAGGCGGGACGGTAGATCGTATCGTCAATTTCGACGATGCCTCGAATGCCGGGTGGCTGTCCAGGAAAGGGATTGTGGTTGACATAGTCTTTGGCGACGAACTCGCCTGTTCGGACCAGGTTAAAGGTATTCACCACCTCCTTGGTATACCGTCGAACTATGGCCATGTTTTGCTCTTCTGACATAGATCATGCCTCCTTAGAATTAAGCCAAGCCACCCCGAATAACCAGCTAAACTCTGCCACTCTAAGATCGATATGCTGCGAATGTGCCTACTTGCGGTATACAAACTCAGGATATGACTCGTTCATCAGCGAGCGCAAGATTTGCATATCTTCGTTTGAAAGTGCCCGGTAAGGCGGCCGTGGTGCGCCAGAGGGTAGCAGCAGACCGGATATTTCGGACATAGCTTTGTCCAAGGCAGAGTCGCTGTATCCCTTCCTGGCAAGCGGCAGAATTGCGCCACGAAAGAATTCATCGATCCGCGTCACGATCGGAATAGTCTCTTCCCACTTCCGCACCTTGCATAAGTCATACAAGCGCAATATGAGCTCCGGCGCAACAAAAATAAACGAACTGTAGCATCCCTTAGCCCCGTACATCATCGCTACCGGAAGGCTCATCTCGGGTGCAATGAAATGCGCTAACCCCGGTGACTCTGCTGTCAATCCCTGCCAAAGAATCGCATCCGCGGATGCAATTTTGGTTCCAATGAGCTCTGGCACCGCACTGGCTATTTGGTGGTAGTCGGCGCCGCTCAAGACCCGGTGTGCCTGGCTCGTGTTATAGTGGGTAAAGGACAGACCTGGGCAGGCACGGCTGATGTCCTTAAAGAATTGCAATGCCTCCTCTTCGCTGACGGCCGACCAGTAGGGAAAAGACAACTGTACAGCGTCGGAACCGGCTTGCTGGGCGTACTCCATGCGTTGGATAACCCCTCGCGTATGCGACCACGATACGCCTATCTGTACTGTCTTGCCCGCCTCGTGAGCTGTCGACACAAAGACATCAGTCAAGCGCTTATACTCCTCGATTTCCAACGCATAGAATTCACCGGATCCGCCCGTGCTGTAGACACCCCCGATGTCTATCTGGCACATACGCTGTACGTTCTCGGCCAGGCGATCCTCGTCCAGATTGCCCTTACTGTCGAAGGGTGTGGGAAGACCAGCCCATACTCCACCTAGATTCTCGCTTGTAAGCATCTTTTATCTCCTTGTATGATATCTAATGTGGGGCACCAGCTTGCACCACTTTCCGAAAATAGGGTTTCTGGCAATCTGAGAGCTGGCTCAGCATTAGGTTCCAGCGAGGGCCGACTTTGGGTTTTCCACCATAAGAATGTGTATCTGCTCCTGGCTCAAACCAACATTAAGCAAGCGGGGTACAAAATCAGTCAGGATGTAGTCATAGCCGGTTCCTCCGTAGGCGTGCAGATGCGATTTCCAAGCAACATCCTGGGACAGTAGAAGCTGGCGCAAATAGCCCCGGCCCACAAACTCCAGCACTAACCTGATCCTCTTCTCAACTTCCCATTCGTGGCCTCCTCGCATTGTGTCGAATTGAACCCACGCCCCGCGCTTAGCCACGGCCTCATGGTAATCGGGCTCGGGGTAGGTATCACAGTGGCCGACTATGACACGTCGCAAGTCCACGCCCTCTTCTTCCAAGAGGTTCAGTTGATCCACCCCGACCGGAGAGTTTGCAGCGTGGGTAGTTATCGTGAGATCAGTGCGCTTGTGAGCTCTCGCTGCAGCTCGAAAGGAGCGTTCCTCAGCCGGAGAGATATAGTGCCAGGTACAGCCGATCTCACCGATAATGCCCGCACGCACGCCACTGTCGTCCACCCCGTGAGTGATGTCACGAACAATGCCATCCGCTATCTGATTTGTTGTCTTCTCATAGACCTCTCGTTCGTAGAAGGGCTCCCGGTACCAGCCGCAACCCATGATAATATATAGCCCCGTTTCCTGAGCAATCCGCCGCATGGCAGTGGGGTTGCGGCCAAGGTTGCGGTTAGTGACGTCAACAATGGTGGTGCCCCCAACCTCTTTATAGCGTTGGGCTTCCACCACGGCTAGTGGAATTTCAGAGATCCGGTGGTCGCCGATGCCGGTTATCGGTAGCTGGTCAATGAGCAGATGCTCGTGGGGCAGGGTGATCCCCATTTGGTCTGCTGGGACGGCACCTAACACAGTCATCACTTCAGTTGTCATTCCCGGAATTTACCTCCTGCACCACCGGACTAAAAATGAACCTTAAGGCTACAGCGCGCCGACCTTTTTAAGCTCGGTCTGCAACATCTTTACATCCAAGGCACGCGGTGCTACGCTCTGTTGTACAGCCAGCGCTGCGGCCAGGCCGGCTACCTGTCCAGTCGCCAGACAGCATGCGCCCAACCGCAAGGAACCCGCGACGACAGGGTCAGCCGATACACAGCGACCCGCGACGAGCAGATTGTCTACCTTGAGTGGCAGCAGCGCTCGGTAGGGCACGTCGTACATACCGCGCTCGGCCTCAATGGGCCGGTCGTAAAACTTCGGCCTGCGGGGCGTGTCGTGCATGGAGCCTGGTGCCCCGATATGGCAGACGACATCGTCAAACTCGCGGCCGTTGGCCAGATCGTCTTCGGTGATCACGTACTCGCCAATGACATGCCGTGTTTCACGGACGCCGATTCGATTGGCTACCTGTGTCATGTGTGCACCCTCGAAGCCGGGAACGCGTCTCAAGTATGGGAGCATACGCCAGGCTTGCTTTCGGGCGGTAATCTCCAACTCAGTCAAACCAGCCGCCGTACTCGCATCGCCTCCTACATCCACCATCAGCATCCAGTATTCACCGGGCCCCAGACCCGACAGCGCGACAACGTTATTGCGAGGGAAAGGAGCGGTTTCACCTTCAGACTGGGCTTCCTCATTAAACTCGGTGATGAATTTCTCGAAGCCAAAGACACCCAAATTGCTAGGCAGAAATGCCACCTCGCCTGGGTTACGTGCACCATAGCTCAAAATGCGGTCTATATTCACATGGCTGAACTTAAACATCAATGTAGATCGCTAGAGGTCCTCGACCTTTGACTTATTGAACGGGGCACCTGCGTAAGCCGACAGGTCACCGTCACCTGTGGCGTCAATGTAGACATCAGCACTGTATTCGTTGAGACCTTCGCAGTTAGCTACGACAAGCTTGCGAATGCGCCCATCTTCTACTGTTGCGCTCACCACAGACGAATGGAGCAAAACTTTGACGCCAGCTTCCAGGACAAAATCATCGGCGACAAAGCGAAATGCCTCCCCGTCAAATGGTTCGATAGCCGCCCCATTGTCTAGTATGACGTGGCCAAGGGACGCGCCAGCCTCCACCAGGCGATCGATCAGTTCCTGGGGGATGCCCTTGATAGTCTGCTCGCCTGTTTTCGCGTTGTAAAAGCCATTGAAAAAGTTGTGCCCAATGGGGCCGCTGTCCCCCCCCAGAAACCCCATCCCCTCAAGCAAAAAAACATTGGCCCCGCGCCGGGCAGCAGCGATCGCCGCTGCCATACCTGCTGGACCACCTCCGGCAACAATTACGTCCATGATCGTATCTCCTTTACTCTTTATGATCTTGCTTCGTCAAAGAAATTCACGTTCTCTAAAGATTTACGTAGCTTCGCCGTCTCTTCCTCAGTAAGTGCGCGGTTAGGCGTTCGTGGTTCGCCGCATTCGAGCCCCATCCAGGCAAGGGTCTGCTTGAGTCCACCAAAGATATCGACCACCAACAGGGCGTTGATAAGCTCGTTGATGCGTGACTGGGTCCTGGCGGCGGTCTCCATATCCTTGGCCTGGACGGCATTCCAAAGCTTAGCGAAGAGCTGCGGAATTATATTGTAGGTTGCGCCGATCCCCCCACAGGCACCGACTAGAAGTCCACCCAGAAGAACAGTGTCTTCTCCCTCAAAGATAATGGGCGTTTTCCCCCCGGTGAAGAAAAGGCTCAGTGAATAGATATTTCCGCTGGCATCCTTCATGCCAACAATGTTCTCCAACTGCAACAACTCATCAAACAGGTCCTGAGTCATAGTGATGCCGGTACGCTGGGGGATGTTGTAGATCAGAAGCGGAACGGTTGACGCCTCGGCTACAGCGGTATAGTAGCGGATAAGTCCTAGCCTATCTGGTTTATAGAAGTACGCTGGAGGCAAGGCAGCAATGGCATCGACGCCTGCCTCACTAGCGTGCCTGGCCAGAGCAAGGGTTTCATCCGTCAGGAAGGCGCCCACGTGGGCGATGATACCAGCGCGGCCGTTTACTTCGGCGAGGATGGTTTCGAGTACCGCCTGACGTTCTTCCACAGTCAGCAGCATGCCTTCGCCCGTTCCGCCGCAGACATAAAAGCCATCCAAGCCAGCCTCAAGTTGATGCTGTACGAGTTTACGCATCGCCCCAGGGGCATAAGTCCCTTTGCTGTCAAACGCAGTCACGATTGCTGAGTACATCCCCTTTAATTCTCTCATGTGCACTTTCCTTTCCTATAAATGCTGTGTGTTGGTAAAAGTTTCGGCGATCCTCACGCAACACAAGGGCCTAGATGTTCCTACGTCCTCTCAGCACGCTATCTAAGAACCCTTGTTTGGAGTATCTGGCCATCTGTAACCCCTGGCCTCGCAAATGTCGACAGGGTCCCTTGATTACTGCTGCCCTGTCCTGAGCGTCAAGCCATCAGACCATACTTATGTCCTCGACCTGCCATCCGATACACACTTGATCACCTGCCGAATACCTGCGTGTTCTCAAGAGATTGGGCTGCTTGAGTACTAATCGCTCGCCTTCATTGAGTGTCACGACATACCTGACGACCTCGCCGAGATAGATTGCCTCTTGCACCACACCGGCTTGGACATTGATGCCGGAGCGTTCCTCCTCTACAAAGTAAATCCGTTCAGGTCGAATCACCAGTTCTACTGACTGTCCCGCTGAAAGAGTGCGAGAGGCTGGAATTTGTATTTGCACTCCCTTGTCAGATATTACCGTCGCAATACCATCCTCCATCGTGTCAACCCGGCCTGCCAGCAGATTTGCCTCTCCAATAAAGTCCGCCACAAAGCGGTTGGCTGGTCTCTCATACAGGTCCTCCGCGGCACCAATCTGCTGTTTCCTTCCATGGTCCATAACCACAATCCGATCCGACATAGCCAGCGCTTCGGATTGGTCGTGGGTTACATAGATTACGGTAATGTCAATACTCCGCTGGATGTGTTTGATCTCCAATTGCATGCGCTCCCGTAACTTCTTGTCCAGTGCCCCCAAAGGTTCGTCCATCAACAGAACACTAGGGTTGAAGACTACGGCCCGTGCCAGGGCAATACGTTGCTGTTGGCCGCCGCTGAGCTGCTTTGGATACCGTTCTTCGTGCCCAGCTAACTGGACTAGCGCTAACGAATCTTTTACCTTCTGTGTAATCTCGGTCTTAGGAAGCTTCCGAATCTTTAGGGGAAAGGCAATGTTGTCGAAGACCGTCATGTGGGGGAAGAGAGCGTAGTTCTGGAATACCATGCCGATGTCCCTTTTGTAGGGAGGTTTGAAAGCCATTGGAGCGTCATCAATATAAATCTCGCCTTCTGTAGGGTCCAGGAAACCTGACAGCATATTGAGAGTGGTTGTCTTCCCCGAGCCACTGGGGCCGAGCAGCGTAATGAACTCTCCCGTCGAGACCTCCAGTGAGAAGTTACCTACTGCTACTAAGTCGCCGAACTTCTTGGTTACATGAGCTAGTCTGACATGTGACCCTCCGTTTCCCGCTATTTGTGTTTCATTCATCCACTACCTCCAGGCATAGTCACAGCTACACAGCCTTTTTTCGCTCTCTGGCCCATTGCGAGATGGCAGAGGTGACGAATACCAGCGTGATAATGGTAATCGTTATGGAGGAGATGGCGGCGATCGTCAGGTCACCTGCCTGCTCGACAGAATAGAACATGTGAGCGGGTAATGTGGGTGGCGACCCACTGATAAAGATAGCGATCACGACCTCGTCGAAGGCACCTTTGAAGGCAAATAGGGCGGCCACCCCAATAGCTGGTCGGATTAGCGGGAATGTTATCGACAGGTATGTTCGGAGCCGGTTAGCACCTAGACTCATGGCCGCCTTCTCCAGCGATTCGTCGAAGTCTACCAGAGCAGCAGCAATCACAAGGACCACGACAGGTAGCGTCATGGCAGTATAGATCAGTACAAAACCAGATATCGACCCGACTAACCCAATTCCCAGGTAGAAGCGGTAGATCGCGGCGGCGACGACGATGGCTGGAACGATCAGGGGAGCGAGGATGAGGATATTGAGCGCCCCCTTACCTCTGAACCTCCCGCGCACCAGTGCCAATGCAGCCATGGTCCCAAGCATCGTTGCCAGGATCATCGTTAAAACCGAGATCTTCAGACTCAAAACAATACCGTCGACCCAGAAAGGGCTAGTGATAATTCGTTCATACCATTGTAACGACCACCCAGGGGGTGGGAAAACCAGGAAACTCACCGAACTGAAAGACATCGGGATGACGATCAGCAAGGGAAAGACCAGGTAGACAAACACAAAGCTGCAAAAAAGCCACAAGCTGATCTTGCCCCAGTTAATAGGGCGCTGGCGACGGATGTGGATGTCAGCTGCTGGTCGAGAGATAATCGTATCAGCGTCCATCAACCGGCTCCCTTGCCTACAATCGCCTCAAAGCGCAGATAGCGCCGGAAGACAAGCACAAAGAAAAGGGTGGAGCCAGTCAGGACCAGTGCCTGGACCCCAGCCAAGCCCCAGTCCAGGCCAAAGCGAAGGAGGGTCAATTCGATTAACTGAGAGAGCATCGTTTCCCTGGGACCTCCTATTAACCGGGGGGTGACATAGAAGCCCAGAGACAGGATAAAGACCAGCAAACACGCGCTGGCTACTCCTGGCATGCTCAGTGGAAGGAAGACCTTGCGAAAAGCCTGGAATGGACTAGCCCCCAGACTTTCCGCTGCCTTCATCAGGTTCTTGTCTATTCCGGCCATCACGCCGTACATGGGCAGGATCATGAACACGAGGAGGACCTGGGCCATGCTGACATACACGGCGAACGCGTTGTAGATTAGCTTCACCGGAGATTCTACCAAACCCAGCTTGATCAGGAGGCTGTTGACGACGCCGCTGCCCCCAAGCAAGACGATCCAGGCGAAGGTCCGTATCAAAAAGCTGGTAAAGTAGGGGATCAGCACCAGAATCAGGAGCAAACTCAGGGTTTTCGATCTGGCCTGGGACAGCAAATAGG